>OBRN01000021.1_pt1 | contig 57714 bp, 46 predicted proteins | sample 1475621 | NCBI WGS metagenome assembly OBRN01 (sample SAMEA3360684, study PRJEB22359) | human gut metagenome | biome: ENVO:urban biome; feature: ENVO:human-associated habitat; material: ENVO:feces | place: Bangladesh | collected 2011 | reverse complement strand
AAAAATTCAAAATCGGCTTTGCCGACAATTCAAAACTCAAAATTCAAAACTCAAAATCGCCAAAGGCGATAATTCAAAACTCAAAATTCAAAATTCAAAACTCAAACAAAATTGGGCTTTCAGCCCGCATTATTTGCATTTTGACACACCCTCTACATATAACATAACTAATTTATCTATTCTGATGAACAAATCGATTATTTCCCTTGCGGCCCTCTCGTGCCTCGCGTCCTCGATGCAGGCCCAGCAGAAAGCCGCAGCACAGCGTCCAAACATTGTTTACATCATGTGCGACGACCATGCCTTCCAGTGCATCTCGGCCTACGGCCACGCCATAGGCAAGCTTGCCCCGACACCCAACATCGACCGCATCGCACAGCGCGGAATGCGTTTCGACAAGGCTTTCGTGGAGAACTCGCTTTCCACACCGTCGCGCGCATGTCTTATGACAGGACTCTACAGCCACCAGAACGGACAGCGACAGCTCGGCGAGGGCATCGACACATCGCGCACCTTCTTCACCGAGCTGCTGCAGCAGGCTGGCTATCAGACTGCCATCATCGGCAAGTGGCACATGGGTTGCGACCCCAAGGGCTTCGACTACTACCACATCTACAACGACCAGGGACAGTACTGGAACCCGCAGTATCGCGGCACCGACACTCCCGGCGGCAAGTACATCGTGGAGCAGGGCTACAGCACCGACCTCTCCACCGACCACGCCATCGAGTTCATGGACCACCGCGACAAGTCGAAGCCGTTCTGCCTTATGCTCCACCACAAGGCGCCCCACCGCAACTGGCAGGCCAACATCAAGAACCTCGGCAAGTACGACAACGTGGAGTTCCCTATGCCCGAGACCTTCTACGACGACTACGCCACACGCGGCTCTGCCGCGCGCACCCAGAAGATGAGCGTCACCAAGCACATGCGCTGGGAGCAGGACTTCAAGGTGCCCGAGATGCTCGACCTCAACAACGAGGACAGCAAGGACTCCTACAACGCCCTCATGGGCGAGATCAACCGCATGACTCCCGAGCAGCGCTCGGCATGGGGACGCTACTACTTCCCGCGCAACCGCAAGCTGCTTGAGGCCAACCTCAAGGGCAAGGACCTCGACAACTGGAAGTATCAGGCCTACATACGCGACTACATGTCGGTAATAGCCAGCGTCGACGAGAGCGTGGGCCGCGTCATCGACTATCTCGACGCTAACGGACTCACCGACAACACCATCATCGTCTACACCTCCGACCAGGGATTCTACATGGGCGAGCACGGATGGTTCGACAAGCGATTCATGTACGAGGAGTCGCTCCGCACGCCGCTCATCATCAGCTATCCGGGCCACACCAAGCCGGGAAGCGTGTGCCACAAGCTGGTGCAGAACATCGACTACGCCCCAACATTCCTTGAGCTTGCCGGAGTGAAGAAGCCGAAGGAGATGGTGGGCCGCTCGCTCCTCCCCGTCTTCGACAACGGCGACGCGCAGAAGCAGTGGCGCACAAGCATCTACTACCACTACTACGACTATCCCACCTACCACATGGTGCGCAAGCACGACGGTGTGCGCACCGACCGCTACAAGCTTATCCACTTCTATGGCAAGGGAGGTCTCGACGCGGTGCCCGAGAACAAGTATCAGGGCATTGAGGGCACAGCCGAGAACGCCACCCTCAAGTCGCTCATCAGCATAGGCTATTTCGAGCCTAAGGACGAGACCGTAAGCTACAACGAGCTCTACGACCTGCAGAACGACCCGAACGAGCTTAACAACCTCTACGGCAAGCCGGGCTACGAGAAGATAACCAAGCAGTTGCAGAAGGAACTCGATGCCTACCGCAAGGCGCAGAAGGTGGACGAGTATTAAAAATACTGCATCCGGAAATAGGAGTAAAACAGATAAATGGGTACCTCTTCAACGGGGTACCCTTTTTTTAGATAACCAGAAACTGTGAACATGACATTGTTTTTCAGAAAAACTAATCAGAAACCGTGAACACGACATTGTTTTTCAGAAAAACTAATCAGAAACCGTGAACACGACATTATTTTTCAGAAAAACTAATCAGAAACCGTGAACATGACATTGTTTTTCAGAAAAACTAATCAGAAACCGTGAACACGACATTGTTTTTCAGAAAAACTAATCAGAAACCGTGAACACGACATTATTTTTCAGAAAAACTAATCAGAAACCGTGAACATGACATTGTTTTTCAGAAAAACTAATCAGAAACCGTGAACACGACATTGTTTTTCAGAAAAACTAATCAGAAACCGTGAACACGACATTATTTTTCAGAAAAACTAATCAGAAACCGTGAACATGACATTGTTTTTCAGAAAAACTAATCAGAAACCGTGAACACGACATTGTTTTTCCGAAAAACTAATCAGAAACCGTGAACATGACATTGTTTTTCAGAAAAATACGCTAAATTTCAGCAACATTACAATGCATGTTTCATTATTTTTTTGTATCTTTACGACAGCAATCGGTAATACCGACCACGCTCATAACTTCATGTCACACTAAAACCACAAATATCATGAAGGAGATTAATGTCATAAACTTGCCGCGCATAAATAATGGCGCACACTTCATGTTCGTAAGCAACATTCTGGCACGTGCTGAGGCCGATGCTGTTGTAAGAAGCAAGGCGGCAGCGCTGTTGTCGGCATTAAAGGATGCCGTGGCAGCCGAGGACCTGGCGTTGAATACATCAAGCAAAAGTCTGCTGACAGATGAAATTGCTAAGGCAGACAAGGAACGTGACGCGTTGTACATAGGCTACAAGAAGGCTGTGGATGGATTCTGCGCCATCAACGTTGCCGAAGTCTCGAAGACAGCCAATATCCTCGCGCAGCATATCAAGGACTACAGAATCAGCATTGCCGACCAGCTTGACAAGCAGACGGGTATGCTGATGAACTTCATCGCCGACCTTGAGACAAAATACGCCCCGCTTGTCGAGAGCTTGTCATTGACGCTTTTTGTCACTAAAATGAAGGAGGCGAACGAGCGTGTGCGCAAGCTCACCCTTCAGCGCACCAATGAGAGGATGGGCGTGATTGTTGGCGCCATGAAGCAGTCGCGTGAGGCCACCGACCGGGCTTACCGTGCCTTGGTGAAAATGGTGAACGCCCTCGCCCTCGTTTTCGGCGACACCGACTACGCCTCGTTTATCGACTATGTGAACGCTGAAGTGGCGCACTACAAGCGCGAGGTTATAAAAAAGCGACCTTCCGCGTCGAAAAAAACGCGTGAACCTGCCGAAATGCAGAATGAGGAATTGGCTGAAAAGCCGAGTGAGGAGTTGGCTGAAAAGCCGAATGAGGAATTGGCTGAAAAGCCGAATGAGGAGTTGACCAACACTTAACATTCATCATTCAACGCTCATTCTTTGATTCCGCAATAATAAATTGCGCTATTTGGCGTTATTTTATTAACTTTGCATTCATAAGAAAAAACGGATGAAGACATTTATCACCACATTACTGCTCACATTGTTAGGCACAGCCTGCTTGCAGGCACAGGAAAGCCAGACAACATACAACTTCCTGCGCCTGCCAGTAAGCGCACATGCAGCCGCGCTGGGTGGCGACAACATAAGCCTTATCGAGGACGACGCCTCGCTGATGTTTCACAATCCAGCCCTGCTCTCGTCGGTGGGCGACAAGACCGTAGGCCTTAACTTCATGACCTATATGGAAGGTTCCACCACGGCAAGTGCGTCGTTCAACCGCAACATCAACGACAAGGCTTCGTGGGCGGTGAGCGGACAATTCATGAATTACGGCTCCATGCGCGAGATGGACGCCGACGGACAGCAGACGGGCGACTTCTCGGCCAAGGACATTGCCGTGGCAGGATACTTCGCCTACATGCTCAGCAACCGCATCGCGGGTGGAATAACTGCCAAGCTCATAAGCTCGCACATAGGCAGCTACAACAGCATGGGCGTGGGTTTCGACCTGGGTGTGAACTACTACGACCCCGACCGCGACATCTCGCTCTCGTTCGTAGCCAAGAACCTGGGCGGACAGATTAAAGCCTACAACGACGACTTCGAACCTATTCCCATTGACGTTCAGATAGGAGCAAGCCGCAGGTTCGAGCACACGCCGTTCAGAGTGTCTGCCACGCTTGTCGACCTCAACCACTGGGGCTACCGCTTCATCAACCATCTTGTCATGGGTGTCGACATGTCGCTGTCTGATGCCCTGTGGATAGGAGCCGGCTACAACTTCCGCCGCGCCGACGAGATGCGCATCGAGAACAGCGACGGCAAGAGTGCTCATGGCGCGGGGCTGTCGTTTGGCGCAGGTGTCAATCTCGACCGCTTCAAGGTGAACCTCGCCTACGGCAAGTATCATGTGTCGAGCTCGTCAATTGTTATCAACGCGGCTTTCAATCTCTGATGCAATCCCAATCTGCAACAACAAACCATTACATAAAAAATCAATTATAACATTTTTAAATTCAGAAAAATGAAGAAGATAATCGTGGCTATCGACGGTCATTCGTCGTGCGGCAAGAGCACTATGGCAAAGGATCTCGCCCGTGAAGTGGGCTATATATATGTCGACACAGGCGCAATGTACCGTGCCGTGACTCTGTTTGCCATGCGCAATAATCTGTTTGACGCCGAGGGCAACATCAACACCGAGCGTCTGGAGCAGCTTCTGCCCGAGGTGAAAATCTCGTTCAAGCTCGACCCCGAGACATCGCGCCCCATGGCTTGCCTCAACGGCGAGGTGGTGGAGCAGGAGATACGCTCGCTTGAGGTGTCGCAGCATGTCAGTCCGATAGCTGCCCTGCCTTTTGTGCGCGCCAAGCTCGTGGAGCAGCAGCAGGCTATGGGCAAGGAGAAGGGCATAGTGATGGACGGCCGCGACATTGGCACAGTGGTGTTCCCGGAGGCAGAGCTTAAGATATTTGTCACAGCCTCTGCCGAGATTCGCGCCCAGCGCCGCTACAAGGAGTTGCAGGCAAAGGGAATGCCTGCCGACTTCGACGACATTCTCAAGAATGTGGAGGAGCGCGACTACATAGACAGCCACCGCGCCACATCGCCCCTGCGCCAGGCCGACGACGCCTTAGTGCTCGACAACAGCCACCTCACCATCGAGGAGCAGAAGAAATGGCTGATGGAGAAATTCAACGAGAAAACTAAATAGAAACATTTTTCCACTCTAAAAAAACATTGGATTATGGAGACACTTCACAACGACCGACTCTCTATTGAGGTTTCGAGCTTCGGAGCCGAACTTCAGAGCATCAAGGATGGCGATGGCAAGGAATATCTGTGGCAGGGCGACGACAAGTATTGGGGCCGCCGTTCGCCAATTCTCTTCCCAATAGTATGCGGATTGTGGAAGGGCACCTACCGCACCGAAGGCGACACCTACAGCCTTGGCCGCCACGGTTTTGCGCGCGACATGAACTTCCAGCTCCTCAAGCTCACGGAGCAGAGCGTAACATACCTGCTGCACGACAACGAGAACACGCTGCGCCAGTATCCCTACCACTTCATGCTTACCGTCACCTACAAGCTCGTGGGCAACGAGGTGCACGTCATCTGGCATGTTCACAATACCGACAAGCGTGAGATTCACTTCCAGATAGGAGCGCATCCCGCCTTCAATCTGCCCGGCGTTGCCGAGGGCGAGCCTGTGAAGGGCGTGCTGCGCTTCGACAACCCCAATTCTATCGACCGCATCTACGGCAACCACGAAGGCTGCATCACCACCGACCGCTATCCTCTGCCCACGCTCGAGGGAGGACTGATGCCCTTCACCGAGGAGACATTCAAGGACGACGCCATCATCGTCGACCAGTGTCAGATTCACTCCATCGAGATTCTCGACCCGAAGGATGCCCGCCCCGTAGTGACCGTCGATTTCAACGCCCCGTGTGTGGGAATATGGACACCCTACGGCAAGAACGCCCCCTTCATCTGTCTCGAACCGTGGTATGGAGTGCACGACAGATATGAGTACAGCGGACAGTTCCGCGACAAGTATCTCATGAACCACCTGCAGCCGGGAGCCTCGTTCATGAGCGAATACGTGATAAGAATAGGAGAATAAGCATTTTTTTTCAACTTATTTGATTTTTATGGAGTTAACCAACTTCATCCGAAAATACATACACATCATCCTGCTTGTTGCCGCAAGTGCCGTTTTGTGCGCTTGCGGCAACAATCGGTCATACGACCAAGGCGAGCTCTACCGCATCAAGCAGATGTACGCCCAGGCTGCCAAGGCACAGAAGGCTGGCGACTACGACAAGGCGCTTAAGCTCTACGACCAGCTTCTGCACCACCGCCCTGCGGGCAAAGTGTGCATGGACAGCCTCATGCCCATCGTGAGCAAGACTATAACGCAGACGATGAACACCATGCAGAGCATGGGCGAGCCTGACCGCTGTGTGGAATATCTGAGCAGGCAGAAGGAGTCGGACAGCTTGATTGTGGGCAATATGTGCAAGCGCGACATAAGCGTGGTGCTTGCCTATGCCATGTCGCGCACCGAAAATATTGAAGCAGCGGCGCGCGAGATGGACCATGCCATGAGCATGGCTCCGCAGCTGCCCACCCACGACCGCCTGTTCCGCGACTATGCCTTTGCCACAGCCGTCTACTTCTGCCTGCCCGAGCGCAAGGACGACGTCCTCCGCTACGGCAAGAAGGCTTTGGCGGAGATTGCTCAGTGCGACGACAAGTCGGGAGAGTCGTGGATTACTGCCATTCTTGCTATGGCCTACACGCGTGCCGGCGACATCAACAACTCCATCAGCATGTTCAAGCAGAGCTATCACAACGCCTCCATGTGCGACGACTCGCTGGCCATGGCCAATACGCTCAGCCTTATGGCTGAGATTCTGATTAACTGGCGACTCTTCGGCTATGCCAACGATTTCGCCTCGAAAGCCGTGGAGTTGAGTGCCAACGTGCGATGGAAGAACCCCATGGTAAGCTCCAACATCCTTGCGCAGAAGGCCCTCGTGATGCAAAGGTTTGGTTATGCCGACTCGGCGATGATGTATCTTGGCGAGGCAGACAAATATGCCAAGGGTTTGTCCTACAACAGCGGACGCTCCGACATAGACCTTGTACGTGGCGATCTGCTTGCCAAGAACGCCTCTACGCATAAGAAGGGAATGGACATGCTCTACAATGTGGTGAATAAGGGCACATCGGGACTTAGGACGAAGGCTCTTTTCATACTTGCCCAAGAGCACCTGCAGCATGGCGAGATAGCCCGGGGCGAGGCTGCTATGGACAGCATGATCAATAGCATAAGCATCAACACCTCGCCCGTGCTTCGCAACACGATGTATGAGTATGTGCTCGACTATTACGTGACAACCGACAACCGCCCCAAGATGCTCTGGATTGCGCGTGAGATGAACAAGAAGAATCTTTCCGTAGTCGCCACCAGCGACATGCTTAAGCAACATGCCGAGAGCATTGTCGACTTAAATCTGCATGATGCCACCGGCGATATCGACTGGCAGGAGTTGAAGGCTGAGAACCATCGTAATCTCACCTTTTTATATATAATAGCAATGGCAGTGGTGATAGTGAGCGTGACGTCGGCTCTGATGGCATTGCTACGCCTGAGCATACTGCGGCGCAAGTTGTGCGACCAGCAATTGGAGGCTCTGTCCTACAAGATGCGGCTTGCTCCGAGCGACAATGTGCAAAGCTACTCGTCGGGAATGTCGAAATCGCGCATATCCCTTGCCGACAAGCGATATGGTGAGAAGCAGTTTTATAGCTCGTTTGAGCGGCTCCACCCGCACTTCCTGCCCAAGCTACGCTCCATAGCGCCCACTGTCACAAGGCGCGAGGAACTCATAGCCATGCTCGTGGCTCTGCAGGTGGACAGGAAGCAGATAGAAAACGTCATGAGCATGAGACGAAGCAAACTGGCAAAAACACGCTACTCCCTGCGCCGCAAGATAAAGCTCAACCGCAAGGACAGCCTGGAATATGCCATTAACAAGATATTGAACAAATAGAGACATTGGTGGTTTCACGACTTTGATGTGTTTTCGGCATTGGTCGATTTCTCTCTAATTGTCTTCATTTTTAGGTAACTATATTTAATTAGCGCAAACGTTGTTTTGCGCTTTTAAATTAATAAGTTAACTTTGCAACCAGTTTAAACTAATTAATTAATTTTTTTTGATATATCAATAATTAAAACAATGGAAAAGAAGAAACTCTTTCCTGGGATAGTAGCGGGTGTTATCGCTATCGCCCTCGTGGGCACAATTGCTTATCTCTATGTGAATCTCGACAACCAGAAGAAGGAAAACAAGGCTATGCAGGAGCTCGCCGACCTCGACAAGAAGGAAATGGAGAGCGAATACCAGCAGTTTGCCAACCAATACAGCGAGATGAAGACCCAAATCACCAACGACTCGCTCGTGGCGCAGCTCACAGCCGAACAGGAGAAGACCGAACGACTGCTCAAGGAGCTGAAGGACACCAAGTCGAGCGACGCTCGCGAGATAGCACGATTGAAGAAGGAGCTTGCCACTGTGCGTGCTGTGTTGCGCAGCTATGTGATAGAAATCGACTCGCTCAACCGACTCAACCAGAACCTCACAGCCGAGAACACACGCATCCGCGGACAGTATAACGAGGCAACCCGACAGATTGAGGGACTCAACACCGAGCGCGCTTCGCTTACCGAGAAGGTGGCCATTGCCGCACAGCTCGACGCTACAGGCCTCTCGATGCAGCTGAAGAACAAGCGAGGCAAGAAGACAGACAAGACTTCGAAGGCTAAGACCGTGCAGGTGAACTTCACCATAGCCAAGAACGTTACTGCCCAGAACGGACAGAAGACTTTCTATGTGCGCATAACCACTCCTTCGGGCACTGTGCTTGGCGGAGCAGGCAACTTCAACTACCAGAACCGCTCGCTTGAGGCTTCGATGAAGAAGTCTGTGGAGTACGACGGTCAGGAGACAGCCATCACAACCTATTGGAACGTGTCGCAGTCGCTCATGGAGGGCACTTATCAGGTGAGCATCTTCGCCGACGGCAACATGATAGGTTCGCGCAGCTTTACGTTTAAATAAAACCAGGAAATGAAGCATAAACTCTTATTTATTGCCTTGGCAGCATGTGCCATGCAGACCCAAGCCCAGCAGGTGCTGTCACTCGACAGTTGCCGTGCTATGGCGTTGCGCAACAACAAGTCGCTCAGCGCCTCAAGGCTTCAGCTCGACATGGCGCAATATACGTCGAAGGCAACAAAGACTAAGTATCTGCCGCACGTGAGTGCGGTAGGTGGTTACGAACTTACGAGCCGCCCCATTTCGCTGCTCAGCAAGAGCCAGAAGGCTGGACTCTCCAACGCCGGCACCAACGTGACCGGGGCTATGCACGACGACATTGCCAACGCGCTCGGAAGTCTTGCGCAGCAAGGTATACTCACCCCCGACCAGGCTACGTCGCTCGGAGGCATGTTCAGCCAGGTGGGCTCGAAGATTGGCGAGGCTGTGAACCACGTGGGCCAGAAGTTTGTCGACGCTCTCAACACCAACACCCGGCAGATGTACGCCGTCTCGGTGACGGTGACGCAGCCATTATACATGGGTGGAGCTATCACCGCAGCCAACAAAATGGCACAGATAGGCGAGGAGATGGCGCAGAACAACATCAACTCCTCAACCCAGCAGACTCTGCACTCCATCGACCAGGCCTACTGGACCGTGGTGTCGGTGAAGCACAAGAAACGTCTTGCCGAGAGTTACCTTGGAGTGGTGAAGAAGCTCGACGACGATGTGAAGAAGATGATAAAGGAGGGAGTTGCCACACGTGCCGACGGACTAAAGGTGGACGTGCGTGTGAACGAGGCTGAGATGCAGCTCACCCAGGCCGACAACGGACTCGCACTCTCGAAGATGCTGCTCTGCCAGCTCTGCGGCATCGACGTGGACAGCGAAATAACCCTTGCCGACGAGGACGCCGAAAACCTTGCTGCAATGGCAAGCGACGAGACCGTGGACCGAGAGGTGGCTATGGAGAACCGCCCGGAGCTGAAGATGCTTCAGAACTCGGTAGACCTCAGCCGCCAAGCCACCAAGCTTGTGCGTGCCGCCTACATGCCCCAGGTGCTTATGATGGGAGGCTATCTTGCCACCAATCCTAATGTGTATAATGGTTTTGAGCGCAAGCTGTCGGGCGTGTGGAACGTCGGAGTGATGGTGCGCGTGCCGCTGTGGAACTGGATGGAGGGCACCTACAAGGTGCGCGCCAGCAAGATTGCCACATCGATGGTGGAGCTCGAGAGGGACGACATCCGCGAGAAGATAGAGTTGCAGGTGAGCCAGAGCCAGTTTAAGGTGAAGGAAGCCAACCGCCGGCTTGCCATGGCCACGAAGAACGTGGAGAACGCGGAGGAGAACCTGCGCTGCGCCAACCTCGGATTCAAGGAGGGAGTGCTGCAGACCACCGACGTGATGGCGGCGCAAACCGCATGGATGCAGGCACAGTCGCAGAAGATCGACGCTGAAGTGGACGTTAAGCTAAGTCAAGTAAACCTCAAGAAGGCACTCGGTGTCCTTCAGTAACAACACTACATTATATATATTATGTCAGAAAAAGCACAACATAAGAATATTATCATCACCGCCGTTTGCTCTACGGCTGTGGTCGCTGCTGTTGCCCTTATTGGCACACTGTCGTTGAAGCAAGAGCCGGAAGTGATTCAGGGACAGGTGGAAGTGTCGGAGTACCGTGTGTCGAGCAAGGTGCCCGGACGCATTCTTGAACTGCGTGTGAAGGAGGGCGACTATGTGAACGCTGGCGACACCCTCGCCATTCTCGACGCTCCCGAGGTGAGAGCCAAGATGGAGCAGGCTAAGTCGGCGCAGAACGCAGCCACTGCTATGGACGAGATGGCCAACAACGGAGCACGCAAGGAGCAGGTGAGAGCCGCCTTCGCTGTGTTGCAGCAGGCTAAGGCAGGACTCGATATTGCCAAGAAATCGTACAACCGCGTGCAGCGTCTCTTCGACGAGGGAGTGATGACGGCACAGAAGCGCGACGAGGCGCTTGCCAACTACAAGGCCTTCGAGGCCCAGGTGAAGGCAGCCCAGAGCCAGTATGACATGGCCGTGAACGGAGCGCGCATGGAGGAGAAGAAGGCTGCCGCAGCCCAGGTGGACAGAGCCAAGGGTGCCGTAGACGAGGTGAACTCCTACATCAACGAGACCATGCAGATAGCTCAGATGGCAGGCGAGGTGAGCGATGTCTACCCCAAGGTGGGCGAACTCGTGGGCACTGGCTCTCCCATCATGTCGATATCGATAATGAGCGACCTCTGGGGCACATTCAACGTGCGCGAGGACCAGCTCAACGGCATGAAGATAGGCAGCACCGTCAAGGCTTTCGTGCCAGCCTACAACCGCGAGATACGCATGAAGGTCTACTACATCAAGGACCAAGGCTCGTATGCCGTATGGAAGGCTACGAAGTCGAACGGACAGTACGACCTCAAGACTTTTGAGGTGAAGGCACGCCCTATCGACAAGATCGAGGGTCTGCGTCCGGGCATGTCGCTCGTGCTAAGACAATAATTCCGCTTTTTTATATGTTTGCAAAAATTATTCAACGTATAGCCTCTATCTCATTGCGCGAATGCAGGCGGATGAAGGAAAACCGCATCTATCTCTTCTCGATGATTGTTTTCCCGATATTCGTAACCCTGTTCTTCACCTCGCTCATGCACGAGGGACAGCCGCAGGACATGCCGGTAGGAGTGGTCGACCTTGACAATTCTGCCACCACGCGCAAGATGACACGTATGCTCGACTCGTTCCAGTCGTCGAAGGTTGTGGCGCATTACCCCACATTCGACGCTGCTCGTCTTGCCATGCAGCACAATGAGATTTACGGATTTCTTTATTTCCCCAAGGGGACCACAGCCCAGCTGTTGGCTTCGCGCCAGCCCACGGTCAGCTACTACTACAGTTACGCCTCGCTCACGGCAGGTTCGCTCGTGTTCAAGGACCTCAAGACTGTGGCTACGCTCGGCACGGCAGGCGTGGGCAAGTCGGTGATGACCGCCAAGGGACACACCGACGCGCAGATCACGGCTTTCCTGCAGCCCATAGCCATCGACCTCCACCCCGTGGGCAATCCGTGGCTCAACTACAACGTCTATCTCTCCACAATGCTTGTGCCCACGTGTCTGCTGCTCTTCATCTTCCTCATCACAGCCTATTCGATGGGCTCGGAGCTGAAGATGGCAACAGCCAAGGAACTGTATGCGCGTGGTGGAGGCAACCCCTTCATCTTTGTCACAGGCAAGATGCTGCCGCAGACCATCATTTGGCTCGTCATCATGCTCGGCTATCTCTACTACACATTTGGCGTGCTCCAGTTTCCTCATCCAGGCGGGTGGGGCAGCATATTGGCTTTAGGCGTGCTCGCGGTGTTGGCAGCGCAGGGCTTCGGAGTGTTCATGTTCGGACTCTTCCCATCCATGCGAATGGCTATGAGCATGTGCTCGTTGTGGGGCGTGCTTAGCTTCTCGATGGTGGGCACGGCCTTCCCTACGCTTGCCATGGATCCTGCCTTGCAGTCGATGGCACAGCTATTCCCCATGCGCCACTTCTTCATCATCTACGAGATAGTGGTGTTCGGAGGCAACGGCTGGACCGACGTGGCCCTTAATGTGGCAGCTCTCACGTTCTTTGCCTGCGCGCCAGTGTTCGTGATGCTTCGCATAGGCAAGGCTTACAGAGAATATGTCTACATGGAGTAAAAAGAGAGGAAGTGAATATATGAACAAGATAACAACATTCTGGGAAGACACCGCCAAGGTGTGGCTGCACGAGATGCGCGACATGTTCAAGGACGAGGGAGCCTTGCTCTTTGTCATCCTACTACCGCTTGCCTATCCCTTGCTCTACTCATGGATTTATAATAACGAAGTGGTGCGCGAGGTGCCGGTGGCTGTGGTCGACAATTCTCACAGTCAGACGAGCCGTGAATTCGTGCGCCATGTCGATGCCTCGCCCGACGTGCGTGTGGCAGCATGGAGCAACAACCTTGAGGAGGCGAGCCGACTCGTGGCACGGCAGGAGGTTTACGGCATAATCCTTTTGCCCGAAGACTTCGACCGGCAGCTCGGACGAATGCAGCAGGCCCACGTCAGCGTCTACTGCAACATGGGCCTCATGCTCACCTACAAGGCCATATTCCAGACATGCTCGGCTGTGGCAGCCGACATGAACTCGCACATACAGATAGCCCTCTCGGGCAACCCTACCACGCGCGAAGACCAACTCACCACGCATCCTATGCAGGTGAGCGACGTGCCCATATTCAACAATACCGGAGGCTATGGCAACTTCATTCTGCCCGGTGTGCTTGTGCTCATCATCCAGCAGGTTATGCTGCTCGGCATAGGCATTGCCTACGGCACGTCCTACGAGAAGCGCCGTTTCTCGCGTCTCACACCGATGTATGAGCGCCGCTTCGGACTGGCTCGCATCATGATAGGCCGCACAATGGGATTCTTCGTCCTATTCCTGCTCATTGCCGCATGGGTGCTGCTTGCAGTGCCGCGCATGTTCCACTTTGTGCAGATGCTCCATTTCAGCGACTTCCTGCTCTTTGTGGTGCCCTATCTCTTGGCGTGCGTGTTCTTCGCCACCACATTCTCGTTCTTCATCCGTCAGCGAGAGAACGTCATGCTGCTCGTGGTGTTCACCTCGGTGCCCTTCCTTTTCATGTCGGGCGTGTCGTGGCCAAAGAGCAACATTCCAGAGGTGTGGCAGTGGGTCTCATGGCTCTTCCCATCCACCTTTGGCATACAGGGTTTCATCAAGATGAACACTATGGGAGGAGTGTTCGGCGACATCATCCCCGAGATAAAGGGACTGTGGATTCAGACCGTTATATATGGTGTGTTTGCAACGCTTGTGACGCGCTGGCAGGTGAAAAAAAGGGAAAATTAGCCTCAAAAATGCAGATTTTTGCACACAAGCCTTGGTAAATGTGCAGAATTTTATACCTTTGCACCCGATTTTATAACATAACAACAGAAAATTATGTCTTTTAATTTATTGAAAGGAAAGCGCGGTATCATCTTCGGCGCATTGAACGACGCATCGATTGCGTGGAAAGTAGCAGAACGTGCCGTAGAGGAAGGTGCTCAGATCGTATTGACCAACACAGCAGTGGCTTGCCGCATGGGAACAATCGACGAGCTTGCCAAGAAGACCGGCGCTACTGTCATCCCAGCTGATGCGACATCGGTAGAGGATTTGAACAACTTGTTTGTAAAGGCTCAGGAGGCTTTGGGCGGCAAGATCGACTTCGTGCTCCACTCTTGTGCCATGAGCGTCAACATGCGCAAGAAGCGCACTTACGACGATCTCGACTATGGATTCCTTGACAAGACTCTCGACATCTCTGCCATCTCGTTCCACAAGATGCTGCAGGTTGCCAAGAAGCTCGACGCTCTCAACGAGGAGGCTTCGGTTCTTGCCCTTACATACGTGGCTTCTCACCGCACATTCTTTGGCTACAACGACATGGCAGACGCCAAGTCGCTGCTTGAGTCTATCGCCCGCAGCTTCGGCTACATCTACGGCCGCGAGAAGAAGGTGCGCATCAACACTATCTCGCAGTCGCCTACATTCACCACTGCCGGAAGCGGCATCAAGGGCTTCGATGGTCTCTACGACTTCAGCGACCGCATGTCGCCGCTTGGCAACGCAAGTGCCGATGAGTGTGCCGACTACTGTGTGGTGATGTTCTCCGACCTTACAAAGAAAGTCACAATGCAGACTCTCTTCCACGATGGCGGATTCTCCAACATGGGTATGTCGCTCCGCGGCATGACTCAGTACAACAAGTCGTTCATCGATGAGAATCGCGATGAGAATGGAAACATTATCTACGGATAAAGGTAAAGATTATCTACAGATAAAAGACTTTAGTTCTTATATCAATAAATAGAAAACCGTTGTTTGTCAATCACGATTGATAAACAACGGTTTTTTTGCAGTATATAGGCATTTCTGTTATTTGTTGTTTTGTTGTCCAAATGTCTTATTCTTGCTTTGTTGGCGCTCTGCGCCAAAACGCTCCAATCCATCTATGCCAAGGCTCTGTATGGGCGATAAAGCAGAGGCTCGGAAAATAGCCCCTGTCTTGTCGTTTTTTTGAAGAATTATTAAGACCGAGCTTGGTCTTAATAATTCTTGAGCCTTGGTCTTCTATTAAGACCAAAAAGGGTCTTCTATTGTGACCTTTTCCTGCCTCTTGTTATGGCAGTAGCCCGGCTCCATTTTTCATGCTTCAAGACGTTCTTTCAGAAATATTATATATAGGAAATTTCGAACAGTGAATGTCTTATTTCTTCAGTGCATTGATAGCTTCTCTGAGCATTCCATCCATAAAGCTGTCAGGATTTGTCTTCTGCATAGTTTTGCTCATTTCCTGCAGACTGTTGATGCATGTTGTTTTCTCGTTGCTCGTGAGCAGTTTGCTGTGTTCCTTGCACAAGCGTGTGAGTTTCACCACGATGCCAGTCTGTAGTGTTTTGGCTTCGGCATCCTTTATGGCGTCGAGGAATACGGCGCGCATATTGCCGAAGGCAAGCATGAAGTCGGTGTCGTTCTGCATCATTACCGACATAGGGCGCGACTCGGTTTTTATCACTCTTCCGTTGGCGTCGTAGGAGGTGGTAATCACCGTGTCGTCGTCGGAGAACGACTGGGTGTGCACAATCGTGCTGTTGTGGGTAGGCTTTGGGGCATACTTCGCCTTGTATTCATTCATTTTCGATGGAATGATGCCGTAGATGTGATAGTAGTAGCAATGGTAGTTGCCGTTGGTCTTAAACCATACAAAAATGTAGGCATGGCGGCGAAAGGCATCGTTCTCGTCCTTGTAGCACAGAGCGTAGTAGTTGTGAGTTTCGTAGGTGCCAAGCTCTACATCAAACTCGTTGTTGGCACCATAGACGTATCGTGAACCAACATTATGGTTGACCTTGCTGCTGCCAGGCTTCTTGATGTATACGTTGTAGGCAGCCGACTGCTCGTTGGATATGGCGCTCTCGATATGTTTGAGAAGGCTTTCCTTCTTCAAGGGAATCAAAAACTCCGTGAATTTGCAATAGCTTGCAGCTCCGTCCAGGCAGTTGACGTTGTAGTCGGAGTTTGACAAAATATTCACCGCTCTGTTTGACAGCACAGTCTTGAATGATGACTCCAAGTTCCGTTGTGCCGAGACAGCTATTGTCTGCAATAGCATTAGTGCCATTATTATAATATGTTTCATTGTTTAATGGATTTTATCTGATTAATGAATGATGATTATTGGATGATGCTTATTGTGCCATGTCGTTGTCGTAGTCTTCGTCCTCCATCAGTTCCAGGGCTTGTAGTTGCAGCTTGTCCATCTCCACCGACTGCTGGGCGTTGATGGTTTGCAGCAGAATGTCGGCCTGGCGTACAGCCTCTTCTATCTTTGCGCTGTCAAGCTGTGCAGTCGATGGCTTGTCGGCTCCTGCCATATACACCTTGGGCGGTCGTGGCTGCCAGTAGGGTCGTGGTGCTTTGCGGGTTTTCTGCTTAGGAAGTTTCTGCCTTACGCTGTCTACGACAATGCGCTGCGGTTGGTCGGCGGATATACTGTCGCTCAGGGAGTCGGCTGCCGGTGTGCTGACGGAGTGCTGAGCTAAGGTGGGTGATGAGGAAGAGTCGTGTCTTAGTTGTGTTGAGGCTGCGAACACTATGAGTGCAACGGCAGCTGCCGACGCTATCCAAACCGACACTTGGCGCAGGGTAAAGCGTGAGCGATGCTCAGTAATCTCAAGTTCAATAGCTTCATGCTCTATAACCTCATGCTCAGTAGCCTTATGCTTTTGCGTTAGGCTTTGTGCTTGTGGAGCAAACATGGCAAACATCTCTTGATACACCTTCCAGTCCTCGGCGCTGATGGCGTCGGGGCGGTCGGTATCTGAAGCCCTGCCGAAGAACACGGCAAGGGCCGACTCCTCGTCGACAGTGGTCAGTCCGTCCATGTAGCGTTGTAGGAGTGATAAGAGTTGTTGTTCGTTCATATTCTGTTCCTTTCTTTTAACTGATTGAATAGTTTTCGGCGAGCCGACGACAGCACGGTAGCCACCGACTCTTTGCTGATGCCCAATATGGCGGCTATCTCCTCGTTGGTGCGCCGCTCGGTCTGTCGCATGTTCATCACCTGCATCTCGCGTGGCGGCAGACTTTCGATGTGTTGTCGCAGCCATTGCTCGTCCTCCTTCCATTCAAGATGGCTCTCGGGAGTGCCGTCAGACTCTTGGCGCATAATCCAAGCCGTATCCGCCGCGTTGCCGTCGAAGCTTACGGGGCGTTGCCGTCGGAGCATGTCGATAGCCACATTGCGAGCAACGACAGCGGCAAGACGAGAGGCGTGGGCTGAGTCGCGGAGAGAGTCGTGTACAGCCCATAGCTTGAGCATCGCATCGCTTGCCGCGTCGTTGGCGTCGTCGCCACATTGCAGGTAGCGGCGCGCATAGCCCAAGGCAATGTTGCGCAGCTGTGGCGACATATTTTCAAACTGTTGTTGATTCACGGTCTACGGGTATTTGTTGTTAGTAGATATTGTCAGCCTTAGGTTAGGGCTTGGCGTTGATGATGCCGTTGGGGCTTTGGGACTTGGATTTCTTGTCGTTGCCATTGCTAACGACACTTTCTCGGCTGTTGCCGTTGTTGTAGGTATCATTCATTGACATTGAACGGTAAGAGAGTTCCTGGTCGTAGATTTTGCCAGGGCCAAACATTGACTTGCTGTATTTGTCAACATTGCCCTCCAAGCATATTTTGCCTGAGCCGACAAGCGAACAAGTGAGATTGGTTGCCTTTTTGATGATGCAGTTTATCGAGCCCGACCCAGTCATCGACATGCTAATATTGTCGGCCTTGACATTTTCCACGCTAATGTAGCTCGATCCGATGTTGTTGAATCTTGCGCTCTCGGCGTTGATCAATCCCAACATAATCCTTCCGCTACCAGCTAAATTGAATACCACCTGCTTTGCATCCAGCTTCTCGGCAAGGATGTTGCCGCTGCCAGCTAAGTTGAAAGTTTTCACCTCGGGCGACCTCACATAGACGTAGACTTTTGCCGAGCTTGAGGTCTCTACGGAAACATTGCCAACCTGGATGCTCCTTCGTCTGATGTTGAGCGACTCGCCGCTCACATCTGTCAGGATTTGTGCTATTTCATCTTCGTCGCCAGTAATATGCACCTCGTATTTGTTGCTCTGCTCAAATATCACCACAACGTTGCCCATGACGTTAACCACGTTGAACTGCGGCATTGGTCGCACCTCTTCTTTTTTGTTGGCTCCATATATCGAAGCGACAGCCATCAACAGCAAAGCCGTTGTCATTAGTAGATACTTTTTCATGTGTTGTCTCCTTTCTTGTTATTGTTTTATATAGATACTAACGATGAAAAGCGAAATCTTCAATATGTAATAGTGGTATTTAACGATAATTTAACAGTTTCGTGCTCTTAAGCCTTACATTATATGCAATAGTTTGAGTAACTTTGCGGAAAACAAACCTAAAACAACACAATGGAATCATTAAGAGAAATATACCGCATAGGTAAAGGACCTTCGAGCAGCCATACAATGGGACCGCAGAAGGCAGCACAAATCTTTGCTTCGCACAACAAGAATGCAAAGAATTTTGAGGTGACTCTATATGGCAGTCTTGCAGCAACGGGCAGAGGACACATGACAGACGTGGCCATCGACGAGGTGCTGCGTCCTATCGCCCCCTTGCGCATTGAGTGGCAACCGCAAGTGTTCTTGCCTTATCATCCCAATGGTATGAAATTCGTGGCATTTGATGCCGACGGCAACAAGATAGACGAATGGATATGCTACAGCGTAGGTGGTGGCGCGCTCTCGGAGGGAGAGAAGGGTCGCTGGCTCTTGCGCAAGCGCGAGGTTTATCAGAAGAACACTCTTCACGAGATACAGGAGTGGTGCGAGAATCATGGCCGCAACTACTGGGAGTATGTCGACGAGTGTGAGGAGGAGGACATCTGGGACTATCTTATGGAAGTGTGGCGCGCCATGCAGGAGAGTGTGGAGCGTGGCATCGACCATGAGGGAGCCTTGCCTGGTCCGCTGAAGTTGCCGCGCAAGGGTCCTATCTATTATGTCAAGGCGAGTGGCTACAAGCAGTCGCTCCAGTCGCGTGCCTTGGTTTATGCCTACGCCCTGTCGGTGAGCGAGGAGAATGCTTCGGGTGGAACCATCGTAACGGCCCCCACTTGCGGTTCGTGCGGAGTGTTGCCTTCGGTGCTCTATCACTTGGCAAAGGGACATAAGTTCAGCGATACTCGCATTCTGCACGCTATTGCCACAGCCGGAATCTTTGGTAATGTGGTTAAGAAGAACGCCTCGATTTCGGGTGCCGACGTAGGTTGCCAAGGCGAGGTGGGTGTGGCTTGCGCCATGGCTTCGGCTGCAGCCTGCCAGCTGTTCGGCGGCAGTCCGTCGCAGATTGAGTATGCTGCCGAGATGGGACTTGAGCATCACCTTGGAATGACATGCGACCCCGTGTGCGGACTTGTACAGATACCTTGTATCGAGCGCAACGCCTTTGCTGCCACACGTGCCTTGGATGCCAACCTTTATGCGTCGTTCTCCGACGGCACCCACTCTGTGTCGTTCGACCGTGTGGTGAAGGTGATGAAGCAGACTGGCCACGACCTTCCTTCGTTGTATAAGGAGACGAGTGAGGGTGGTTTGGCAAGAGCTTATAAGCAGCATCTGAAGATGATGTCGGAAAAGAAAGACATTTAGAGTTTTGAATTTTGAGTTTTGAATTTTGAATTGTCGCCGTTGGCGATTTTGAGTTTTGAGTTTTGAATTGTGATTTAATAATTCAAAACTCAAAATTCAAAAACTCAAAATCGGCTTTGCCGACAATTCAAAATTCAAAACTCAAAACTCAAAATTCAAAATTCTAAACCTTTATTCCTTCACAATAACAATCTGTGGAGTTCTGACCGACGGTTTCAGCTCGCCACCTATATAATATGTTCCAATTTCTGTAGGAACAACCACGGCTCCAGCGCGCGCCAAAGCCTTATCGGCAAACTTTGTCTTCAGCCATTTGTTTCCTTTCACGTCGAATGTGTAGAGATTTCCGCTGAACTTATACCATTCTATCGGCTGAAGCAGATAATCCTCTTTCTTCACAAACTCATATCTTCCGCTTATCGCGTCGAGGAAGATGTCCTTGTTCACACCGCCAGTGGCAAACACCCGCTTGCCCTCTGTCCATGCTATTCCTCCCGATAGGGTGGTCTGCTTGCCGTTGACAGAGCGTGGAGCGGCGAGAGCGGTCCAAGCTCCAGTCGTGGTGTTGAGGCAATAGCCATCGGTGTGCACCTCGCTGTTTTCGCCATTTACGTAAAAGCCTCCCCACACATACACATTGCCGTCGGTGGCAGCGCTCACTGGCTGCACACGCGGACTGCCAGGTACGGTGGCGGCAATATTCCATTGTCCCTTGCTGTCGACCATGTTATGGTGCAATACATTGGCCGAAGGTTTGCCGTCTTGGTTGCCGCCTGACAGATAGATGTTGTTGCCGCTCATCGCCACCGCCATATTGTCGATAGTGCAGGGCAGGTCGGCAAGTTGGTGCACCTCTGCTTTGTCGCCCGTGACATTAAGATGGATGCTGTAGACGGATTTAAGACTATGCTCAGCGTTGTTGCCTCCGATGAATAACAGACTGTCGCCGTTTGCCACAGTAGCTCCATAGGCAGCGGGTTCGGGAAGCAAGCCTACAAGTTGCCAGTTGAGCACGGTGGCGTCGACATGTGCGGCGTAGATGCCTGCGTAATACGTCTTGTTGCCCGGAGTGGGGAAGTTGCAGCCGCCAGCCATTACAAGATAGTCGCCTATCTGTCCTGCGTAGCAAGCCGACACGCCAAGCGAATAACCAGGCTCGGTGGACGGGAATCCGAACACATTGCTCACGCTTTGTGCCGAAACAGCCATCGCGTTAAGGAACAGGGCTGTTAGTGGTATTACAATATTTCTCATCAGCGTTATTTATAAATGATTCAAAATTTTCGCAAGTGTGGAATTTTCCATAATCTCTTTGGCTTGATAAAAAGCAAAAGAGTGAAGGATGAACAACCCATTATGTTTTGTCATATTGGATTTTCACCTTCACTCTACATACTACTTACAATACTATTTACTTTACTTCTAATTTCTTCAGAATCTCCTGGCAGAGCATGTAGCTCTTGATCATCATGCGTGGAATGTGGAACGGACCCTTGAAGAGGTTGCCCTTGGCGGGCTGAGCCACAGTTCCGTCGCGGTGGAGATAGCCATACCACTCGCCGTACTCAGCATCGGGGAAGTGGGCATAAGTCCACTCGCTGATGCGCTCGTGGCGATAGAGATACTTCTCGTCGCCAGTACCGAGATAAGCATAGAGCGAGCTGATGATAGTCTCGCATTGCGGCCACCAGAACTTCATGTCCTGCGAATAGTCCTGCGAAGGCAAGTTCTTGCAGTCGCGGAAGTTGATGATGCCTCCATACTGCTTGTCCCATCCCCAGTCCCACGACCAGTCGAATATCTGGAGAGCCATGTCGAACATAGGTTTGTCCCAACCGCGGAGCTTAGCCTCCTCCATGATGAACCATGTGGTCTCGATGCAGTGGCCCGGGTTGATGGTGCGGCCCATGTTGTTGTCTATAAACTCACCGTTCATGCCAACAGTCTCAAGTAAGCACTTGAACTCGGGGTGGATGAAGTATTTCTTGAGTTTAGCTATAGATTCGTCAATCTGTTGTGTGAGCTTCGGGTCGTTGATCACCTTGCGGATGCACGAGCCAACATTGATGAGAATCATGATGATGCTGTGGCTCTGGAGCTGCACTTCCGGCTCAAATTTGGCAGGCAAGAAGCCTGGGGTGTTGAGGAAACGCTGAGTGTCCTCGAACACCTGCAATGCACGCTTAGCCCAGTGCTCGTCGCCAGTGGCAAGAGCATACTCCGACATGGCTATCGAAGCAAATGTCTCTGAGAACACATAGCGGCGCTTGCGCAACGGCTTGCCCTCGGCTGTGACAGAGAAGTACATGTGGCCCTGCTCGTCGAAGCAATGCTTCTCGATGAAGTCGAGAGTCGACTTGGCAGCGTCGAGCCACTCCTGGTTCTTCTCCACATTATTATATGCATAGGCGCATATAAAGGCGAAACGTCCCTGGAACCAAACCGACTTAGTGCTGTCCATGAGCGATCCGTCGCGGTCGACACATGTGTAGACACCGCCATTCTCGCGGTCCCATCCGTGTTCCATCCAGAACGGCATGATATTCTCGGTGAGGTCCTTCTTGTAGGACTCAGCCCAGGATTTGATATATTCTTTTACGTTCATACTCTGTTGTTCTTTAGAATTTGTTGGCACGCTCGAAGAAACCAATTTCCTCAAGCTCCTTCTTCATCTGGGCCTCTTCTTCGTCGGTCATGTTGCGGAACGGCACTCGGTTAGGTCCAAGGTCGAAGCCGAGGAGCTTCATGATGCGCTTGCCGCCTACGATGTTGCCACGGAAGTGGCAGATGACGTTGATAACCTCCTGCGAGAAGTTCTGCTTCTCACGTGCAGTCTCGATGTCGCCGTTGTTCCAAGCTTCGATGATGCCAGTAAGCTCTCGTCCGTTGTAGTTGGTTGTACCGCCGATGCCACCGCGTGCTCCGCCCTGTGCAAGGCTTGGAAGGATGGTCTCGTCCTGACCGTGAAGCATGTCGAACTTGCCGTTGGCATAGAGTCGGCACTGGTTGTACTCGTAGAGCGACTCGTAGGTGTACTTAATGCCGGCAAAGTTAGGAATGCGTCCGTCTACAGCCTTGAGCAGGTCGAGCATAGGCAGGAAAGCACCATTGAATGCCGGGATGTGATAATAGTAGAAAGGAAGGTTGGGAGCTGCAGCGGCAATAGCCTCGCAGTATTCCACGAGTTCCTCGATGCGTCCAATCTTCGGGAATGGAGGAGCCATCGAACCGATGCCCCAAGCACCAATTTTCTGTGCGTGCTCGGCAAGGCGAACACTCTCGCGCAGGCAGCAGCTGCCTACATGCACAATCACCTTGAAGCCCTCTGGAGCTACCTCTACCCAACGCTCTGCAAGCTGCATGCGCTCCTCAGTGGTGAGCATATAGCCCTCGCCAGACGAACCATTGATGAAAACACCCTTCAATCCGTTTTTCTGCAACATCTTGGCATAAGCCTCGATTGGTTCAAGATTGACGTCGCCGTTTGCGTGGAATGGAGTAAACGGAGCGTCGATAAGTCCGATGATTTTTTCCATAATTTCTCTATTTTTAAAATGGTTTTTATTCTTTGTTGTCTGTTGTTGGCTTCAAGCAGCTGAGCTGCAACACGAGTGCTACGAGCACGATACATCCAAGCACTGCGAAGCCGAGTCCGAGGTTGCCGCCATCGGTCCACTTGCCAAGCAGATGAGTCACGGCTGCTCCTGCAAATACGCCCACCATGTTCATTACACCGTAGGCTGTGGCGCGGTATTTGGCCGAGATAATCTGGCAGAGGATAGGCATGTTGTTGGCGTCGAACATTCCGTAGCCCATACCGAAGAGCAGGCCTGCGCCCACTACTGCCACAATGCTATGGCCGAAGCCGAGAAGCACGAGGGCAGGAATAGTCATGCCCAAACCAATGGCACTGGTGTATATGCGTCCGCGGATGTTGCGTAGCACCCACTTGTCCGACAGAATGCCACCCACAAGCACTCCAAGGAATGATGAAGCGGCAATGGTGATGGTAGACATTGGTCCTGCCTGCGACATAGGGATGCCAAGGTTCTCGGCAAAGAGTGTAGGCAGCCAGTTCTTAGTAGCCCAACCTGGGAGGCTCGGTACGGCGAAATAGATGAGTATCACCCAGAAAGCCCAGGTAGAGAACACAATGCTGAGTCCGCGCCATACGCTTTCCTTCTTCTGCATCTCTGCAGGGGTGGCGGTGGCTGCTGCGGCTGTTGTTATTTCCTTCTTCTTGTCGTGCAGGAAGAGGGCGAGCACTACTGAGTAGGCTATGCCGATGATTCCAAACCAGTGGAATGTGGAATGCCATGAGAATGTGGCAGCGATAGTGGCTCCAAAGCCACCAATGGCTTGACCCACGTAAAGACCTGTCATGTGAATGCCGATAGCCAAAGAGCGCGACTTGCCCTCGTGCCAGTCGGCTATGAGCGAGAGAGCTGAGGGAATGTACAATGCCTCGCTGATGCCCATCAATGCGCGCAACCAGTACAGATGCTGAAAATCAGTAGCGTAGCCCATAAGGTAGGTCACCGCCGACCATACGAACAAACTGCCCACCACGAGCTTCTTGCGGCTGATGCGGTCTGCCACAACTCCGGCAAACGGACTGACTATACCATAAATCCAAAGGAATACAGCCATCAACGCTCCGAACGCCTCGGCTTTGTTCAATTCTACAATGTCGGCCTTCATTGCCTCTTGCATGGTAGAGAGCATTTGGCGATCCATGTAGTTCAACAGGGCTACAACCCACAGTAGTCCTACGACTACCCAAGGATAAAACTTGCTTTTTTTCATCTGTTCTGATTAGTTTTATGTAATATAATAGGTTCTGAATGTTGTTTCAGATTGTTGTTTTAGGTGATGGATAGCAGGCCATTTTGCCTACTCTCATTTTTACGACTACAAAAGTATAATTTTTTTTTAGATTAAAGAAATAAATTAAAAAATATTTTTAATTAAACAACAACTTTTTCATCTCTTAAATAAATTATATACCATTTGTTTACGTCAAATTTAGTAAAAGCTGTCATTATGGCGCATGTTTATAGCAAAAATCAATTTGTTCTGTCATTTTGACAGATGTAAAATCCTTAGGCATATAGTTTGTGCTTATAGTTAGCGAAATCGTTAATCAATAAAACAAAAGTAAGAAAACAAGAAAGGAGAAACAAAATATGACATTCGACAAATTCACAATCAAAGCCCAGGAGGTTGTTCAAGAGGCTGTCAACACCGCACAGCGTCAAGGACAGCAGAGCATTGAGCCGGTTCACCTGCTTAAAGGTGTGATGCTGAAGGCCAAAGATGTAGCAACCTACATCTTCCAGAAGCTCGGAGTCAATGCCAACCAAGTAGACACTGTAGTGGATACCGAGATACAGCGATTGCCGCGCGTTCAGGGCGGACAGCCTTATCTCAGCAACGATGCCAACAATGTGCTCCAGCGTGCACAGGACTTCGCCACCAAGAATGGCGATGAGTTTACGAGCGTTGAGCCTATATTGCTTGCTCTGTTGCAGGTGAACAGTACAGCAAGCCGCATTCTTAAGGATGCGGGCATGACCGAAAACGAGACTGTAAAGGCTATCCAGGAATTACGCCAGGGACAGAAGGTGCAGTCGCAGTCGGGCGACGAGAACTATCAGAGTCTTTCAAAATATGCCAAGAACCTTGTGGAGGAAGCCCGCCAGGGCAAGCTCGACCCAGTGATTGGACGTGACGAGGAAATCCGCCGTGTGCTTCAGATTCTCTCGCGCCGTACCAAGAACAATCCTATATTAATAGGTGAGCCGGGTACTGGTAAGACTGCCATAGTCGAGGGTCTTGCCGAGCGCATTGTGCGTGGCGACGTGCCTGAGAACCTTAAGGACAAGCAGCTCTACTCATTGGATATGGGTGCGCTTGTGGCTGGTGCCAAGTACAAGGGCGAGTTTGAGGAGCGACTCAAAAGCGTCATCAAGGAAGTTACCAATTCCGACGGTCGCATCATCCTCTTCATCGACGAGATTCACACTCTTGTGGGTGCAGGCGGTGGCGAGGGAGCCATGGACGCTGCCAATATCCTTAAGCCGGCACTTGCGCGTGGCGAGCTTCGCAGCATAGGCGCAACTACACTCAACGAGTATCAGAAATACTTCGAGAAGGACAAGGCTCTTGAGCGTCGTTTCCAGACCGTTATGGTCGACGAACCTGACGAGCTTTCTGCCATCTCTATACTTCGTGGCTTGAAGGAACGTTATGAGAACCACCACAAGGTGCGTATTCAGGACGATGCCTGCATTGCCGCCGTAAAGCTCTCCGAGCGTTACATCTCCGACCGTTTCCTTCCCGACAAGGCCATCGACCTTATGGATGAGGCTGCGGCAAAGCTCCGCATGGAGCGCGACTCTGTGCCTGAGGAGCTTGACGAGATTACACGTAAGCTGAAGCAGCTTGAGATTGAGCGCGAGGCCATCAAGCGCGAGAACGACACCGACAAGATTGCCCAGCTTGACAAGGACATTGCCGAACTCCGCGACCAGGAAAGCTCATTCCGTGCTAAGTGGGAGAGCGAGAAGGGTCTGGTGAACAAGATTCAGCAGGACAAGCAGCAGATGGAGCAGCTTAAGTTTGAGGCTGAGCGTGCCGAGCGCGAAGGCAACTACGAGCGCGTGGCTGAGATTCGCTATGGCAGACTCAAGGCTCTTGAGGAGGACATCAAGAATATCCAAAACCAGCTTAAGTCTACACAGGACGGCAACGCCATGATTCGCGAGGAGGTGACAGCCGACGATATTGCCGAGGTTGTAAGCCGCTGGACCGGAATACCCGTTACCCGAATGATGCAGAGCGAGCGCGAGAAACTCCTTCATCTTGAGGAGGAACTCCACAAGCGTGTCATTGGTCAGGATGAGGCCATCAAGGCTGTGAGCGATGCCGTGAGACGTTCGCGTGCAGGCTTGCAGGACCCGAAGCGTCCTATTGCCTCGTTCATATTCCTTGGCACAACTGGTGTAGGTAAGACAGAGCTTGCCAAGGCATTGGCAGAATACTTGTTCAACGACGAGACAATGATGACTCGTATCGACATGAGCGAGTATCAAGAGAAGTTCAGCGTTTCTCGCCTTATCGGTGCGCCTCCAGGATACGTTGGCTATGATGAGGGTGGACAGTTGACCGAGGCAGTACGTCGCAAACCTTACTCTGTGGTGCTGTTCGACGAGATAGAGAAGGCTCATCCCGATGTGTTCAACATCCTCTTGCAGGTGCTCGACGACGGACGACTGACCGACAACAAGGGTCGCACAGTCAACTTCAAGAACACAATAATCATCATGACCTCCAACCTTGGAAGCCAGTACATACAGGGTCAGTTTGCTGGCATTACGCCTCAGAACCGCGACCATGTGATCAGCGACACCAAGGCCAAGGTGATGGAGATGCTCAAGAAGACCATACGTCCTGAGTTCCTCAACCGTATCGACGAGACCATTATGTTCTTGCCACTCACCAAACCGGAGATTGCACAGGTAGTGACCTTGCAGATGAATGCTGTGAAGAAGATGCTCGAGCCGCAGGGCTTCACGCTCAACGTAACTCCTGCCGCCATCGACTTCCTTGCCGACGAGGGCTTTGATCCTGAGTTTGGCGCACGTCCGGTGAAGAGAGCTATCCAGCGCTGCGTGCTCAACGACCTTTCAAAGAAGATTCTTTCTGACGAGGTTAAGCGCGAGCAGCCCATCACGATTGACGCCGATAAGGATGGTCTGGTGTTCAAGAACTAACAATATTGTCGCGAAGTCATTAGTCATTAAGTCATTAAGAAAAGTAAGTATAATAGAAATGCGTGGTACGGTGAAAATCTGTATCACGCATTTTTTTGCCTTTAATTTCCTTATTTCCATAATTTTCAGTAACTTTGCAGCCCGAATTTGGTGATGCGTCAACCCTGAGGGTTGTCGTCCCAGCAATCAGAGTGCTTGGTAAACCTCTTAAAAAACAAGAAAATGCAAACAAACAAAAAACAAGTGAGCGTGCTGTTTATGCTTTTCAGCACGCTGTTCTGCGTTTGTCTGATTACGGCAAACGTGCTCGAGACAAAGCAATTGTCAATGGGACTGTTCAGCATAACTGGCGGACTCATAGTGTTTCCAATCTCCTACATCATCAACGACTGCGTGTGCGAAGTGTGGGGCTACGGCAAGGCTCGACTGCTCATTTGGCTTGGCTTTGCCATGAACTTCCTCTTTGTGGCGTTCGGCGCATTGTGCGATGTGCTGCCTGCCGCTCCTTATTGGCATAATGAGGAGGGCTTTCATGCCATATTCGGCCTGGCTCCCCGCATAGCCTTGGCCTCGTTCTTGGCTTTCCTCGTTGGCTCGTTTGTAAATGCCTATGTGATGAGTAGGATGAAAATCTCGTCGGGCGGCAAGAATTTCTCTGCCCGTGCCATCATGTCGACGGTTTATGGCGAGACAGCCGACTCCATCATCTTCTTCCCCTTGGCACTTGGTGGAGTAGTGCCAACCAATGAGCTTCCCGTGCTTATCATCTCGCAGGTGGTGCTCAAGACTCTCTACGAGATTGTAATCCTCCCCGTGACAATACGCGTGGTGAAGGCTACAAAGCGACATGAGGGCGAGGATGCCTACGACAATGGCGTGAATTATAGTGTCTGGAAAATCTTCAACATTTAATTAATAGGAGTGAAGGGTGTTCATATATAAAGATAATTATGAGCACATACTAACATAAATAATGTATATATAATATAATAATGTAACAACTATGGCTACAAATTCAGAAAACCGCCGCGACGAGGGCTTGCAGGCTCTTGGCGCAAAGACAAAATATCGTGACGATTATGCTCCCGAGGTGCTTGAGACTTTTATCAACAAACATCAAGGCAACGACTATTGGGTGCGTTTCAACTGTCCTGAGTTCACTTCGCTCTGTCCTATCACGGGGCAGCCCGACTTCGCCGAGATTCGCATCGCTTATGTGCCCGACGTGAAAATGGTGGAGAGCAAGAGTCTCAAGCTCTATCTGTTCAGCTTCCGCAACCACGGCGACTTCCATGAGGACTGCGTCAACATCATCATGAAAGATCTTATCCGCCTTATGGACCCTAAATACATCGAAGTGACTGGCATCTTTACTCCGCGTGGCGGAATCTCAATCTGGCCTTATGCCAACTATGGCAAGCCCGGAACAAAGTTTGAGAAACTGGCTGAGGAAAGATTTGCGAAGCACGATATGTAAAAAAAATCAGGAGTTAATTTCTTAACTCCTGATTTTTTTATTATTTCCCCACAACAACCTTGCGTGTTGTTCCATCCGACATCTTCAATATATTGATGCCCTTCTGTGGAGCTATGATTTTGGTTCCGTCTACTGAGTAGCGAGCCACAACCTTGGCATTTGATGAAGTTCCGATAGACTCAATTCCTGTGATGTCGCCTTCCTTAATCTCGTACAAGTAGCACTGGTTCACCCAAACATTGTCGGCGCTCATTGCCCATTGCTCTGCGTTGTCCTTTTCGAGCATGTAGGGCAGAGAGACGTAGGCAACAGCGTTGAAGTCTTTGTAGTCGGCTACAGAATACTTGCCAGCAGGGAATTCCACCTCGTAAGTCTTCTCAAAATTGTCGCCATTCCATACGATGTCGTCGCCCAATGGGTTTTCGGTGGCAATGGCACGCATCACGTTAGTGTGCTTATAGTCGTCGGTCCAGCTCTTCGAAGTCTTTTGGCGTTCGCTCACCTCGTTTTGGGTGATGTAGACTCCGAGCACGGCATTGTCGAGAATTTTAGAGGCATTGGCCACACCCTCGCCCTTAACAGTAAGGATAAGACGAGCCTGGGGCTGTGCAGAACCGTCGGCAATCATGAAGCTCGACTTAACAGAGAGGTCGACAAGAGCAGGCACCTTCTCTTCAAGCGTGTTCATGGCACTTGAGATAGAGTCGGCTGTGAGCTGAGCGTTGCCGTCGACAAGAGTCATGTCAGTTGTGCCATAGTCAGTCTTCGAGCGGTTGACGTTGAACAAAGGATAAACATCAGAATATCTGTAGATGGTGGTGGCTCCGTCAACAGTCATCGGGTCGGGATGCTTCTCGTCGGCATTTCCGTGGATAGAAACCCAAGCCACGTCGTCGCGCTCCTTCATCAAGTTCTTCATAGCATCGTAGCCCACGGTGCACGAAGGCTCGCTCCATGATGTGTGGTGCTCCACGAGATTATACTGTCGGTCGGTAGTCTCGGTGTAGATGCGCAGCTGTGTGAGGCACATGTCATCGTCGGTGTTGCCCTCAGGGGCCTTGCCGTTCACTTCCTTAATCTTTATGCCAATCGTGTGAACACCGTCGGCGTGCTTGTGGCGGCTTGGATAGAAGCCGGTAGAGTAGATAGCTCCCTGCTTGCCCACGCCATAACCAGGCACAGTCTCGCAGTAGCCCACTTCCTCGCCATCGAACATAATGGCAAACAGGCAGTCGTCGCACTCGCCGTCGCTTGAGTTGCGGATGATGAACTGGAATGGGAAGAGCTGCCAGTCCTCCACCTTAACCATCGGGTCGGCAATGATGCTCACCACCGAGAGGTCGTCGGTATAGTTGCCGCCATCTTTCTCCACAAGCAGTTGCACGCACATTGTGTTGCCCGTGCGCACGTCCTTCCATTGCGGACCCATTCCGAAGTTGCCGTAGGCCTTAATCACGGCGTTGGCGTCGCTTGTCTTGCCCATAAGGAACGGGTAGCCATCAGCATCCTGGGTTGAGGCTTGCGAATAGTCGAACGACACCATAAGGTTGCTTGGCGAAGAAGGAATGGTATATGGAGTGTCGAATGTCACCTCGTTCCAATTCTCCTCGAATGCCGTGTGGTCGTCGTTGAGAGGTGAGGCTTCGGTCTGCATGTTGCCAGCCTTAGCCACAACCGTCATCTTGGAGCCAAGCTCCATGAGGTTTGGCTTCACGGTCATCTCGGCCTGTGTCAGGAATCTTATGCCCACAATTTTGGCTCCGGCATAAGCCTCAAGATAGGTGCTCGGAATCACCTGAGCCATCTTGAACATATTGCCTGCTCTGTCTGGCATTCCCCAGCCCGACACGGGGTCGTCGGCACCAGGCACAAATACGTATTTCTGGTTTACGGCAATGTCCTTGGCTGCGACAGATTTCACCGTTACAAGAGGCAGTTGCGCTACTGTTTGAGCCGTTGTTGCAGCGACTGATGCGAGCGCGAAAATGGATAGTAATAGTTTCCTCATAAGAGAATTTTTTTTGTTTAACATGATTATTATTGCGGTTACAAATGTACTATTATCTTTTTGATTTCACAACATTATGACAAAAATAATATTTGAAATAATATTCAAACGAAAGAAATATTAGAAATTAAAATGTTAAAATTGAAAAGAAAACGTCACATTATATAAAATTAACATGGATTGTTAGACGTGGAATTGTTTTATTTATAATTTTGCAGAAAAAATATAATAGGATGAAGAAATTATTACTTACTGCACTTTTCGTGCTTGGCATGGTCCTTAACGCAAGCGCACAGCTTCCGAAAGTGACACTCAAGAGCATCGACGGCAAAACAGTGTCCACCGATACTCTTTCCAACAATGGCAAACCGTTTATAATCGACTTCTTCGCCACATGGTGCAAGCCTTGCAACCGCGAGCTTACTGCCATCAGTGAGGTGTATGAGGATTGGCAGGCAGAGACAGGAGTGAAGATCTTCGCCATCTCTATCGACCAGGCTCAGAATTCAAATAAGGTGAAGCCTCTTGTCGACAACCATGGTTGGCAGTATGACGTGCTGCTCGACCCCAACAGCGACTTCAAGCGCGCGCTTGGCGTGCAGACTATCCCCTATATGATAGTATGCGACGGCAAGGGCAACATCGTGTCTAAGCACAACGGCTATACCGAGGGTGCCGAGGAGGAACTCATCGAGGAAGTGCGCAAGCTTGTAGGCAAGAAGTAATTATATAAACATATAATGATGCGCCCTGCATAGGGCGCAAACTTCATTATAATCAAAACACCATTATTATATAATGTATCTCAACAGAATTCTATTGCTCGCTCTCACTGCCATGGCCGTTGGCTCGGCAAGTGCGCAGAAGGTGAAGGTTGCCAAAGACTATGAGGTGACTCTCACCGGAAGCCTTCAGAGCGACATTCTCATTCCGCAAGAGGACGAAAAAATAGGCACGGGCACATACAGTGAAGATGTGCTCACCAATACTTATGCCGAGCTTCACGCATTGTCGAAATATGTCGATGCTGGAGCCCGACTTGAATATCTCGAGCATCCGCTGCCTGGATTCGAGAAGGATTTCAAGGGCTGGGGTGTGCCTTTCTATTATATCAAGGGTAAACTCAAGAATGCCGAACTAACCCTTGGAAATTATTATGAGCAGTTCGGCTCCGGATTTATTCTCCGCACCTACGAGGAACGTTCTTTAGGTATCGACAACTCATTGCTCGGTGGACGCCTTGTTTTGCGTCCGGCTAAGGGCGTACAGATCAAGGCTCTCAGCGGCAAGCAGCGCCGTTATTGGGATCACAACGATGCTTGGGTGTCGGGTGCTGATGTGGAGCTTGGACTCAACGAATGGTTTCCAAAGATGCAGCAGAGCGGAACTTACCTTACGCTTGGTGGCTCATGGGTGAACAAGCATGAGAAGGCTGACAACGACGATGTGCGTCTGAATCCTACACAGAAGCTTAATCTTCCGGAGAATGTCAACGCATTCGACGTGAGAGCCAATCTTCAGAAGGGCAACTTCAGTATGCTTGCCGAGTATGCCCAGAAGTCTCAGGACCCAACGCTCGACAACAACTACATCTACCGCAAGGGATATGTAGCCATGCTCTCTACATCTTATTCTAAGAGTGGAATGAGTGTGTTGCTTCAGGCAAAACGCTCCGACAACATGGCTTCGCGCTCGGCTCGCACAATGACCGGCACTTCGTCGTTCATCAACCATCTGCCGGCATTCACCATGGACCAGACCTACGCTCTCGCAGCTCTTTATCCCTACGCCACTCAGTATGCTAAGGGCGAATGGGCCTATCAGGCTGAGTTGGGCTATAAGTTCAAGCGCCACACCTTCCTTGGTGGCAAGTATGGCACAAGTCTTAAGGTGAACTTCTCGCATGTCCACTCTATCGACAAGAACGACCGTGGACTGACCGTCAACAACGAGGGAGGCGAGATTGTGGTGCCTGCTGGCGGACGTGGTACCGACGGCTATGGCTCTGCCTTCTGGAAATGGGGCAACCAGACCTACTATCAGGACTTGAACGTGCAGATTGAGAAGAAGTTCTCGCGCGACTTCAAGCTCAACCTTATGTACATGAACCAGTTCTACAACAAGACTGTTGTGGAGGGTGAGGGTGGAATGATTCATTCCGACATATTCATCGCTGACGCTAAATACCGCTTCAGCAATAAGGTGACGCTGCGTGGCGAGGCTCAGTATCTTAGCACCAAGGACGACGAGGGCGACTGGGTGTTTGGACTCCTCGAACTTTCTGTTCTTCCGGGATGGATGTTCACAGTGAGCGATATGTATAATAGTGGATCGTCGAAGCTCCATTACTACCAGGGATATGTAACATATACCAATGGTTCGCACCGCTTGCAGCTTGGCTATGGCCGTACACGTGCCGGATTCAACTGCTCGGGTGGCGTTTGCCGTTATATCCCGGCAAGCAAGGGTTTCACATTATCCTACGGTTTCAACTTCTAACATATCTCAAACAACAGCAGAATATGAACTTCAAGAATATTAAATATGTGGCTCTTGCCTTCGCCGCTGTTGCCATGACGGCCTGCGACGAGAAGGATGCCGACGAACGATATACTTATGTGCCGCCCGTCACAGCCGAGCGTGGAGTGCTTTTGGAGGATTTCACTGGTCAAGCTTGTGTCAACTGTCCTAATGCTACCGAAGAGATTCATGAGCTTCAGGAGCACTATGGCGACAAGGTGGTGGCGGTAGGTATCCACTCCGGTCAGTTCTCTAAGAAACCGCCACGCTACAAGAATCCTTATCCACTGTGGACATCGGCAGGCGATGAGTACTTCAACCACTGGAACATTTCGTCGCAGCCTAAGGGCATCATCAACCGCAATGGTGGCGAGATGGTTTATCAGAGCTGGGCTTCTACTGTAGAGCAGGCTTTGCAGGAGAAGGCTCCGATGTCGATTGAGGTGACCAACAAATATGATGAGTCTACCAACACTCTGAAGATTAGCACACGCCTTACGGCATTGCCAGGCAATACTGTTGATGGCAAATTGCAGCTGTGGCTTATTCAGGACGGTATCGTAGGCACACAGTATTTCACAGGAAATGTGATTGACAAGGAATATGTACACAACCATGTCTTCCGCTTTGCTGCCAATGGCACATGGGGCGAGGACATAAAGCTTGCCGACAGCGAGAGTAAGGTGGTGGAAAAGACTGTTGACTTGAGCGCAAAGCTTACTGAGTTGCGCGGCGAGAATAAGGACGCTCCCGACTTCGTGCCGTCGAACATGTCGGTAGTGGCATTCGTCTATAATTCTTATGGTGTGCAGAATGTGGTGCAGGTGGCTGTAGTGCCAAAGCAAGCATCGAATAATTAATTGATAATTTAAAAATCATTATATATGAAATTTCTTAAATCAACACTCCTCATGGCTTCTGCCATGTTCGCTCTTTCATCGTATGCACAGAGCGAAGTAGACGACACCTTTGTCTTTGTAGACAAGGACGGCAAAGAGGTGCCAAGCGGCACAACCTATACTGCCAATATTATTGAGGTTGTAAAGGGAGAAGAGGAATCTTACGAGCAGATAGTTACTGGTCTGTCGGTAAAGAACACTACTGATGGCAAGCCGACTCTTGGAGGTGACTTCAAATTGACAGCCATCGACAATGGTTTCTTCCAGACATGTTTCCCTGAAGGATGTATTCCTGGATCAGACCAACCAACCACTTTTGAACTCTCAAAGAAGATTTTTGAGCCAAATGAGTCTGTTGACCTTCAGACAGAATGGATTCCTGATGGTGACGGATCTTGTACCGCAACAATCCAGTTGAAGCTTTTTGAGCCTTATACAAATAAGTGGGGTATTCAGAGTTTTGAAGAGCTTGAGACTGAATTTCCTATGCCTTCATTGACAATCAAGTTTGTTAAGGGTACCACAGGTATCAACGACATCCTTACGGTTGACAATACAAAGGTTGTTGGCGTTTATACTGTTGACGGCAAGCGCGTGTCTGCCATGCAGAAGGGCTTGAACATCGTAAAACTGTCTGACGGAAAGACTCTCAAGGTTATTAAGTAGATAATGTTAAACCATTAATTTAAAAACAAATATTATGAAAAAAGTTTTACTTCCAATCTTTTCGCTTTTGCTGGCTGCTTCTGCTGCCAACGCACAGGTGAAGATTAGCAAGCAGCTCGTCAATATTGGCCAGACTGCTCCTGAACTAATCGTAAACAAGCAGTTGACCATTGGTGGCGCAAGCAAGGTAGCTAAGAAGGCTGTTAAGGCCAACGAGCTTGCTGAAAACCAGAAGAAGGTGGCTATGGATGGCTCTGAATTGCCAGTTACTGCAATCGGTCTTCCTGGCTATAACCCAACCGATATGGGTCAGTTGATTCCTGCTTCTTATTATGAGGCTTATGCAGGTAGCAAGATTGTTGGTTTGCGTTTCCTTACAATGAACTCTACCAATATGACTCCTGCTATTTATGTTGCAAGTGGTAGTAGTCTCAATCTTGTAGCTCAGGGCAAAGAGATTACAACAAAGGCTTCGCCTCTGAAAAGCGATAACTCAGCTTTTGAGCAGAATTGGAACGAAGTTACATTCGACAAGCCTTATACCATCGAGAGTGGTTCTGACGCACTTATGGTAGGCTTTGCCTATACTCAGAGCAGCAAGAAGAGTGGTGGCAACTATGATATGGAGTGCTACCCATTCCTCGTAGGACAGAACACTGACCAGAATGCTTTGGTTTTAGCTAATGTCGACACAGGCAAGGGTGCACAGTGGCAGGGTGTAAGTGATCAGTATTGTATGTGTGTGCAGCTTATCCTCGAGAGAGAGGGTGGCTTCCCCGATGACTTCTCAATGTTGGGTGTATATCCCAATTCAATGGTTAAGCCTTCTGACAAGCTTCCAGTTGAGTTCTATGTTAAGAACTTAGGTACTAAGAAGGCTGAAGGTGAGTTCACAGTTTCGATTGACGATCAGGAACTTGGTGCTTTCAAGGCTAATGATCTTATTGGAACGACTTCGACAAAGGTTGGTGTAAATGTTGATCTTTCTTCACTCAATCTTGCTGCTGGTCCTCACACTGTTGGTGTAAAGGTAAAGAGCGTTAATGGCGAGGCTCCTGCTGGCAACCTCAAGGATGACGCTTCTTATGCACAGTTCCGTGTTTACACTAATTCTACCGACCGTCAGTACAACTTGATTGAGCACTTCACAAGCTGGACATGCGTATTCTGTCCTTATGGCTACGAGACTCTTCGTGAGCTTCAGAAGCAGCGTAATGATGTGGCTTGGGCAGCTATCCACGCTGATATGGATCCAAACAATCCAGACCCACATACACTTGCTGACGCATCTCTTATCACCCAGTACTCAATCTCAGCTTTCCCATCATTCAACCTCAACCGTTTCAATTTAGGTGGAAGTATGATTGGTGCAGGTATGCCTTCAACCGACCCAGCAAAGAATGCTGAGCAGTTCAGCAAGATTCTTGACCTTGAGAAGGAAATGGTTCCTGCACAGCTTACACTTGGTATGAAGTCTAACTTTGAGCTTGCTGAGAAGCCAAACTTGCAGGACTCTAAGCTTACTGTAACTGTTACTGGTAAGGGTGTTAAGGATGCTGCTAAGGTTCTCAACAATGCAGTGCTCAACCTCTACATCACAGAGGATGGTCTTACTGGTAAGCAGTATGGCAAGAACGGCAACTCTTGGTACTCTAAGTACAACCACGACAACACTCTCATCGCTATCGCTACCGATAATGCATATGGTGACGAGATTGCATGGGATGGTGACAACTTCGAGAAGACCTACGAGATTACAATCCCGAAGAAGACCGTTTCTTACACAACAGGCAAGACTCTCAACGCTATTGCTTTCGTAAGCCTCCCATTCGCTTTCGAGCAGGATGGTAAGTTGTATGCTAACGCTGACCTTGAGAACGTATGGGTTAACCAGTGCTTCTTCATGGACATCAACAAGGGTGAGACCACTGGCATCAAGGTAATCAACGGCACAGACTCTAACGCAACTGTTGTAGCTCGCTTCGCTGCCGACGGTACTCAGATCTCTGCTCCTGTTAAGGGTGTTAACATCCTCAAGATGTCTGACGGCACAACACGCAAGGTGATGGTTAAGTAATTTAGCCTATAGTAAAAGACTTTGTTCTGCCTACGGCAGATACAAATGATATAAATGGAGTGGCTGCATTCCGCACAGCAAATGTGTGGAGGCAGCTACTCCTTTTTGTTTGTTGTTTAAAACTGACATTGTATATTTTTTATTATCGACAGTTTATGTAAAGATTTTATGAATTGATGATTGTCAATTCAATTCAAAATTGTATCTTTGCAACAAATAGTTGATAACAAAATAATGAGTCACCTTGAAAAAGTGCCATCAAAATAGAGGGATACCTCAAAATACCTACAGTTTAAAACTTAAAAGCATAACAAGAACCATTCAGTATAAAATTTATAGCACAAAAGAACCAATTTTAGGCTTCTTTTTGTTGTTTAACTTTCAGATTGATAGTGCTCTGACTTTTTCAAGTGAACTCATGTATACAAATAAGTGAACTATGATACAAAGCGTAAACAAATACCATATCTATGAGATATTCGCTTCGGATGGAAAGTTCTACTATTCCATTCCGAAGTATCAGCGTGAATATACATGGAGTTACAGAGAATGGGATGCTCTCTATGACGATATCAGCGAGAACAATCCCGAATATTTTATCGGTTCTATCATCTGTATTCCTTTGGGTGATTCGATTAACCCATATATGGAAGTGATTGATGGACAACAAAGACTTACTACTATTAGTTTGTTTTTAGCTGCCATCTATACCCGTTTGAGGGATTATAAAGCCTTCATGGATGAAGATGACGAGGATATTCTTCCGGCATTGCGAAAGTCGTTGAAAAGCGGTCTGTCTCCAAATGAAATGAAGTTGGTGCCTCAAGTTCAGAACAACAATTTGGAAGATTACAATTTCATCATGTCTGAACTTGGTTTGAAGAAGTCGGCATCAACGAAACACCCATATTTTGGTGTGCGTAAAGTGTCACGTTGCTATCAACATTTCCTTTGGCTAATGGACAAAGAAATAGAGAATATGAAACCAGAAGAAAAAGTATCATTTCTTTTGGACAAGTTTGATAAACTGAAGCAGGCAATGCTTGTCAAGATGGAGGTGTCCACTCATTCGGATGCTTATGTGTTGTTTGAGTCGCTAAACAATCGAGGAACACCACTTACAGCCATCGACTTGATGAAAAATCTCATTATGGCAAGGGCAGAATACAGTCATCTGACAACGGACGATTGCTTCAATCGTTGGCAGCAACTTTTGGCGTATCTTTCGGATGACTATGGAACTCAAGAACGTTTCTTCCGTCAGTATTACAATGCATTTAAACGTACTTTGAACGATCCTTTCCGTGGCGATAACGACAGAAAGAAAGAACCTCTTGGAGTAGTTGCGACAAAATCCAATTTGCTCAATATCTTTGAGAAACTGATAAACAAAGACCTCAATTCGTTTCTTACAGACATTCTAAAATGCGGACAATATTATTCGTGTTTAATACTGCAAGAACAAGACGAAAATCCATACAGAAAGAACTTGGAAGACCTTGACCACATTCAAGGTGCACCTTCTTATCTCCTTCTGATGTATATATTGAAGCATAAATTAGTACTAGAATTGACTGATTATGACATCAACACATTGATAGAGTTGTTGAATAAATATTTTGTCAGACGTAATGTTACGGACTACCCAAGTACTCGTGACCTTACACGTATTTTCATGGACATTATTGCCCATATAGAGGATGAAATGCCCAAAGGCAAAGAAGTAACCAATACTATCATAAGGTTATTGGGTACAGCTAATAATTGTGCAACAGACGAAATGTTTGAGAAAAGTCTGCAAGGAGACATTTATAAGGAAAATGTTGGTGCTGCCCGATATATGCTTTGCAAACTTGCAGAGTCTGCCATGACACAAGAAACATGGACTGACCTTTGGGCTCGTACTCCGAAGAATGTGTATGTATGGACTATTGAGCATATCTTCCCTGAAGGAGAGAACATACCACAAAGTTGGGTAGATATGGTTGCAAGTGGAGATACAGAACTTGCAAGAAAGTATCTAAACGAATACACACATAAGATAGGTAATCTGACAATTACTGGCTATAACAGCACTTTGGGTAACAAGTCTTTCTTAGAGAAGCGTGACCGTCAGAGCAAAGATGGCAAGCGGTTTATTGGTTACAAGAATGGACTTGACATTAACAGCGAAATAGCCAAGTTAGACGCATGGACTATCGAAAATATTAAGCATAGATCCAAAACTTTGATACAACAACTAATGGACATGTTTAGATTTCCAGATCTATAGATGTGGAGATGTAGAGAGTTCAATCTATGAGATTTAAATTAAAGGACATTCTCTATGAATAATATCAAACAAAATTACACCGACTTCGATGAATACATACGTCAAGGAGAGCCGAGCCAAAAGGAGAAAGCATCCATTTGGCAGACTGCAATCGGTTTGCAGGCAGTGGATGGATTGCAGACTTCTGATTATCTGAAGGCTACGGCTTGTAAACACATTGAAGGAGAGATTGATATTGATGAGGCACGTGAATTGATAAATAGTTATTACCAGTCGAAAACTCTGCGCGAACCAGACGATGATGAGAAACTGGAGGCGGATAAGGTTTCGGCTAATATCACTAAGATTCTTTCGTCGCAGACATTGGACTTTAGCACTGGAGGTTATATCTCTGTCCATCGTAGAGTTTTTGATGGTGTGTTTAAACATGCTGGCAAACTGCGTGACTATGATATTACGAAGCGTGAATGGGTGCTTGATGGGGATACTATAAACTATCTAAACTGGGAGGATTTGAGAAGAGCAATAGACTATGATATCACTCAAGAGAAAGAGTTTAGCTATAAGGGTATATCATCTGACACCATGGTGGAGCACATCGCGCGGTTTGTTTCCGGTCTGTGGCAAATTCACGCTTTCTGCGAAGGTAATACTCGTACAACGGCTGTATTCACAATTCTATACCTACGTTCTATAGGTTTCAAGGTAGACAATAGTCTTTTTGCTCGACACTCATGGTATTTCCGCAATGCCTTGGTTCGTGCAAATTACAAGAACGCAATAAAAGGAATTGATTACACCTCTGTGTATTTGGAACGTTTCTTCCGAAATCTGTTGTTGGGCGAAAAATGGGACTTGCGTAACCGTTATTTACATATCCATGCAACGGATGAATGGAAAGTGCAGCAGAATCTTGCAGGTGGAACAAGCAATCAGCAAGAAGAGTATAAGCACGGGACAAGTACGGGTCAAGTACAGGACAAGCTACGCACGGATAACGCTAATATCAAACGGCTGATTATTGTAATCGGAAATCAAGAGTTATCAGTGAAGAGTATGATGGATGCTTTGGAATTAAAGGGAAGAGACAATTTTCAAAACCTTTATCTGAAGCCGGCTATTAGTGAGGGGTATGTACGTTTGCTTTATCCAAACTCTCCCCGTCACCCTCGCCAGAAATATCTGCTGACAGTTAAAGGACTGACTGTGTATGAGTATTGCAACAAATCAAAATCGTTGTTTTAGCGGCATCGAGATATCTCGTTGGAAAAGTAAAAGTCAGATGGAGTGTCATATAGAAGATGATTTCCTTCTGATATGGATAGATGACGACATAGTGGAACTTGTACGACTTGGTTCACACTCAGAGCTTTTTAAATAACAAAAAAATAGCCCAGAGCAATCAATGCCCTGGGCTTTATTAGCATTATGTATAATAAGGTGTATTCTCCTTTGCCTTATTATTACTTCACGATCTTCTTAACAGTCTTGCCGTTGGTCATGCGAAGGATGTTCACACCCTTGAACTTGCCATCGCGACGCATACCGTCGAGAGAGTAGCGAGCCTTAACCTTGGCAACCTTGTTGTTGTCCTTGGCCACTGACTCTACAGCTGTTGTAGCCGACTCGTCCTCAGTGTCGAGAATCCAAGATACATAAGAAGACTCTGCGTTTTCATCATCAGCGTCGGCAGCATCAACGGCAGCGAAACCAGTGATGTAGCGACCGTCAGCAGAGATGCCGCATGGTGTGTTGAAGTTACCGTTGTCATAGTCAGCCAATCTTGTGGCACCAGGGAATGCTGTAGAGAGAGTCTGGATAGTGCTTTCGCCATTCTTCCACATGAAGCCCACGCGCGGACCGTATGCTCCGCCATAGAACCCCACGATAGTACCCTCATCCGAAACAGCGGATCCATAAACTTCGCTGCCTGTTGCTTCGAAGCGCTCGTCTTCCTCAGCGTTAGGAGTGAAGAACTCTACAGAGTCGTTCTCAAGGTTGTAGCGTGCTACACCTACTACCGACTCCCAAGCATCCACGTATTTCTCGAAGTTGATGACGAGCCACTTGCCGTTAGGACTCATTGTGGTCTGGTCGCATGTGAATGTAGAGTAAGGAAGTTCCGACTCTTGTGACGGAGCAAAGTAACGACGTGAGATAGGATAAACCGAGAATGACTTTCCATCCTTGTTGGGTGTCCACATTGTAGCAGGACGTGTAGCCATATCGTCTACGAAATAGCCAGAAATAATGCCATCGTCGCTAACAGACAATGCAGATGCACCTGCTGAGGCATAGCCGAGGAACTTGTCGGTTGGTTCTGGCAGATCTACCGGTGTGCCATTGTTGAAGATGCAAGGTGTGCCCTCTTCGTTGCCGCCGTCATAGCGTGCGCCTACAATATAGTTGCCTGAAGGACTTATGCCGAGGAACAAGTATTGGTCTACCTCACCGAAAGTGGTGCATTTCTTTGTGGCGAAATCGAATGTGCTGGCATATCCATTCCATCCTACTGCCAAACCACTGTTGGAAATAGACTTAATCTGAAGGTCGGTGTCAACTCCTTCGGTGATGTCAAGCGGATCGAAGGTTACAATCTGCTTGCTCTCGCGGTCGAACATGAATCCACCCTGTGTCAATGCGTCCGCACCGGCAATGTACTTACCGTTAGGCGACATGGTTGTTGCCATAAAACCGTGACCTTCTGCGTCAGGTACTTCAACGATACCGTTCTGAGCCATTACAGCGCTGCATGTTGCCATCATGGCAACCATTGTGAGTAAAGTCTTTTTCATATTTTCTGTATTTATATTAATAATGTGTTTACTATCAGTAATTTACATGCAAATATACTACAAATTATTGTGATAAAAAAGAAAAAGGTTATAAAATGTTACTTTTACACCCTTTTTCTCTTATAATCTATCTTGCTACTTTCACCATTCTTTGAGCCAGGGAAAGGCACACCGCTCTGATAGTATTGTTTCTCGTAGTGCGACACCATATAATAAGGTGTGCCGTTTACATTGAACACCTGAACTGGTGTTGACATTATTCTTTAATAAACATAATCCCATAATTTTCTTGTTGAATCCGCTTTTTATGTGTTCATCCGCCCTTTAAAATAACTGAACAGACACTCCCAATAGGAAGTAGCGATTATGCCGAAATACTGCGACACGCTGTCGCAGTAATTGAACATGCACGGACAGAAATTGCCCGACATGTCAATGGCCATGTATCTACCGCTTATTGGGAGATTGGTCAAATGCTACATGAGCGCAAGATTGAAAGTGGGTATGGTGACAGCGTTATCAGACGGTTGTCAGCAGACCTGAAAGAACGCTATCCAAAGATGGGTGTTTCTCCACGACAACTTTGGAACATGAAGAAATTTTATGAACGTTACGCTGGACATGATGCAAAAGTGCTACGGAGCGTAGCACTTTTGCCGTGGTCGCACAATCTGCTACTGTTGAGCAAGGGACTTAATGATGAAACCACGCTATATTGGGAGTAACAAGTCCTATTTTGGAGCTTGAACTTGAAGACCGCCTTGTAAAAGCTATCACCCGTTTTCTTATGGAACTTGGCAATGGCTTCACGTTCATAGGTAACCAACATGTGTTGGAATATAACGGCAAGGAGAGCAAGGTGGATATGCTGTTTTTCCATCGAGGGCTTCGCTGTCTTGTTGCCGTTGACTTGAAGATAGGTGCTTTCAAGCCTGAGTATGCAGGAAAGATGAACTATTATCTGTCTCTGCTTGACCGCCTTGAACGTGGCGCAGACGAGAACCGTTCCATAGGAATCATACTTTGTGCGGAGAAAGACCGTGTAGAGGTGGAACTCGCACTTGAAGATATGGGAAAACCTATCGGAGTGGCGGATTATCAACTGATAGTACCGAAAGAGAAATTACAGAAAGTCCTTGCTGATGAGATAAAGGCGTTTAGTGAGGAAAATAGTGTACAGAACTAAGGAATAAGTAATTATATCATTGCATCACGATAGATAAAAAACGAAGGATGCAGATGATTGCAAGCCATGTTACAGAGGAGGATGTGCTGAACTATCTTCTGCAACATGCTGTTAACAAATGTTTCCAACTATTGCAGGCAATGGAACTTACCTCCATTGCCTTCCCCGCTCTTGGTGCTGGTGCAGCTTGTATACCAATCAAGAAGGTGATAGAACAAATGTCGATAGCCATTGCTCGCAATTTGGCCAACACCAACAAGAGTCTTAACGTGGAAATCTTTCTATACGACATATATCATATTTATTCGGAGTCTGACTACATCACTCTCTTCGAGAGCCTTGCGGCAAAGGCGGCTTTGGTGGAATATAAAAAGAAAGTGGCAAACGAGGATTCTACTACCAACCTGCCCATAATAAATAAGAATGTAGTTCTGCCAACTCGCAACACTATGAAGCACCAGGTGTTTATCAGTTATAGTAGGAAAGATAAGAATATGGCTGATGCTCTTTGCGAAATACTTAAAGAAAATGGTATAAAGTATTGGATTGACAAGGAGGGTGTGTATAGCAGTTTCAACTATAAGGAACTTATCGTCGATGCCATTGAAGTGTCGCAAGCTGTTATTTTCATTAGTTCTGTCAATTCCAACGCCTCAATCAATGTTATACGCGAAATAGGTTATGCCGTAAACAGGAACAAACCAGTCCTGCCACTCATGCTCGACGATGCCCCATACGCAAAAAGCATACGTCTCGACATGTCGGACATCGACCAAATAAATTTCCGACATCCTGTTGCTTCAAGCAAGAAACTAATAACGAGCTTGATGTATGTGGTGAACAAGTGATTTAAATGTTAAAATAATACAGAATTTCTAACAATTATAATAAAATATAACTTGTTTTCAATAAAATTTCGTAATTTTGTTGCGGCTCTCAAGTCTGTTCCCGAATTGAGTATATCCAATAATGGCAAACAGACAGCCAACGCCGAGCTGAAAACTGAAAAGTAAGAAAACTCTATTAGTAATCAGCGGGCATTGGGTGGGATGAGAGTCAAGACATATAGAAGGCGTTTATCTGACGCTGTGTTTGAGACAGTCTGAAATCTTGCAAACTCTCAGTATCTAAGTCTCGAATATGGTCAACGGTAGATGTCCCGGGTGTGATTATATCAATCCCGTGAGACCTTGTAAGCATAGATTGTGCCTTGTTTGGTGCAATCAAATGTTTTATATAGGTCTCTTAACGGAGATGATTTTCATATCGGCGTGGGCTCTGACGTTGTCTGTTCGACTTAGATAGGCAATGCAAGAGCCTCAGACTGTGGAATAGACAACAGGACGATTCCACGCTTTTTTGTGCCAATCTATTAACTGGGTTCTGCTTAGAACAAGTTAACGCCGATATGAAAATCGATGAAAAAACATCACAAGATGTTCACATTGTAGGAGGTGGTAAAACTCCTCCCAGCGTTGGACTTACCTCCAACGCCCTCCCCGAAGCTCAAAGTGTTATTTCAGCTGAGAGCTCACAAACAGGGGTGTCCACCCAAAATGTTCATATAACATCTTCGCCTAAGCTACAAAAAGAAGATGTACCTCACTGGTATGCCTTACGCTGCACTTATGGCAGAGAGAAAACGGCATACGATTATATGGTAGCCAATGGTATTACGGCTTTTTATCCTACAACAAGTGTAGTAAAGCTTGTAAAAGGTAAACGCAAAGTAGTTACTGTGTCACGTTTACCAAATATGTTTTTCGCCTACGGTACTGAAGAACAAATCAAATCTTTTGTCTACGACAACGTAAACCTCCCATTCCTCCGCTTTTATTATCGCTACTTCAACGTAGGTAGCAAAGTTGAGAAGACTCCAATGATAGTTCCAGACTATCAGATGGAAAGCTTGAAGATTGTATGTGCTGTTGAGATTGACGATATCATTGTGTCTAATGATAATATTCCCAAATTTGAAACAGGACAATTGGTACGTATTACCAAAGGAGCATTTGCTGGAGTTATAGGAAGGGTTGCACGTTATAAAGGACAACAGAGAGTAGCTGTCATTGTAAAAGGATTGCTAACAATGGTAACGGCTTATGTTCCAACACCATATTTGGATACCAATATTAAATAAAATAGAAATAATTAAAACCTATTAAATATGAGATGTAATAATTGTGGTTGGCAAAATCCTGATGGGGTTTCTAACTGTGAAAGATGTGGTTCTGCCTTGAACATTCAAAATGGTTTAGGCGCAGATGCTTCTAATCAGCAAAATAATTATCGCCAAGAGAGTGCTTCGCCACTTCGTTCTACATTGAGAGAGGCTGCTGCTTTCGGAAATAGTGTTTCTCCTGAGAACAATAGCGGAAATAAAGTAAACACGAATGATGTTTGCCGTTCTTGTGGATATAGCTTGTCGCCTGTAATGAATGTTTGTCCACAGTGTGGCACTCCTCGAAGTCAAGGACAAAACGAGAGCGGACAAAATTCCTTTGGCAATAACCGTCAACAGGTACATACAAGAAACAAGCAGTGTCCCAAATGTGGAGCTGATGTGCTACAGAGTGCAAAATTCTGTCCTTCATGTGGTCGACCGCTAACTATGCGTGGAACTGTTAATGCCTGGGACGACCCACAAGGCAATGAGTATTGTTCGTTGAGGCCAATTCCTTGGTCACGTGAAAATACAGAATATTCTCCTATTTCATATTCAGGGCAAAGAATAGTATTAAACCGTGCTAATACAGACCCAAACAATCAATCTATAACTTCTCGTGAGCAAGCCGTACTTACCAATGATGGTAAAAATTGGTATATTGAAGATTTGAGTGACCAGCATTCAACGATGATTCGTATTTCCAGAAAAACCAAGTTGCAGTCTGGAGACATAATAGCCTTAGGCAATCGTCTTTTTGAGTTCAAAGAATAGTTTGTAGTTTTCACGTCATTATATAAATATGAGCAATCATTACATACAATGTGAGCGTTGTGAATTTTGTCCTGGGGACAAAGTTGGCAATGATTATTATGTGGAAAAAATGCTTGGTGCAGGAACTTTCGGTTGTGTGTATAGAGTGAAAGCAAATGATGGGCATGTATATGCATTGAAACTTCTTAAACTATGGGAGTCACCGTCTTCGGAGCGAGAAGAATTGCTTAAACGTTTTGATATGGAATATGAAACAGGACATATTGAAAGCAACTATCTTGTTCATTCTTATACTAAAGGACTAGTCGGTGGCAATCCTTATATTGTTATGGAATATTGTCCTTATGGCGACCTTATGACAGCTGCAGAAAAAGGAAATGTCGATTTTGTTGACATTGGGCATGATGTGCTTTATGGACTTCGTGACTTACATCAACGAGGAAAGGTTCATCGTGACTTGAAACCAGAAAATGTACTGATACGAGAAGATGGAACAGCAGTACTTACCGATTTCGGAATATCGGGCGACCAAAACAACCGACTTACACAACGAGGTATATTTGGAATTCCACAACAACAGTTTGGAACTTTTCCTTATATGCCTCCCGAACAAATAAATCCAAGGAGAGGCAATGCTACAGTCCTTCCGACTACAGACATTTTTTCTTTTGGTGTAATGATGTTCCAACTTATCACTTATGAATTGCCATTTGGTGAATGTGCAATAGACTCAGACTTGCATGATTATGTAGAGCGAGGACGAAAGGGAATGTGGAATAGGACTCTTTTGCTTCAGATGCCAAATGGAGGTCTTTGGGAGCAAATGATAGAAGGTTGTTTAGTTCCCAATTTCAAGGAAAGGCTTCAGTGTGTGGATGATGTTTTGGCTTTAATGCCACAAGCTGCCAAATCAAATTCTTATCGTCCAACTTTGAAAACATCTTTTGAATCATGGCATCAAGGCTATAGTGGCATTCAACTCCATATTATGCAAGGAGAAGAGTATGGAAAGATATATAGGTTAGATGACATGGTGAATGGAGTATGTCGTTTGATAACTATGGGAAGAGAAGATGATGAAATTGTAAATTCTATACCTATAAAAGATACATTGAATGCCTATATCTCACGTTGTCATTGTACTTTAGAGCAAGACGCACAGTCTGGTAAGTGGATTATACGTGATGGTCAATGGCGTAATCAACAATGGAAGAATAGTATGAATGGCACTTATGTGAATTCCACAGAAGTTGGGGTTCATGGCTTTGTATTGCAAGTAGGAGACATCATAACCATTGGTGATACCAAATTACGTGTGGAAGCTTATCCGAAAGCGAACTTCAGAAAACATTATAAAAAAACAAGTGGGACACTTAAAAATATAAAAATATGACTCAACAAACTCAACGCTATAAGCGAACACTCAAAGGTTCTATTGGAGCAGGAGTGAAGTCGGTGATAGGCTCAGACCGTCGTTTTTACATTCTGGAGCACAAGATTTCCTCTAAGTATCATAAGGTTGGCGAAAATCAGCAGATTATTGTTGACCAGATAGAACTCGGAAGGGCATCAACTTGTCAAGTTCGATTTGACGAATCATTTGCAACGGTTTCTCGCCGTCATGCAGCTATTGTTCGTGATGGAGATAATTGGAAATTGGTTCAGCTGTCGCAGACCAATTCTACATTTCTTAATGGACATCAAGTTCAGAAAGAATGGTATCTTCAGAACGGGGATGAAATACAACTTTCGGTTAATGGTCCGAAGATGGGATTTATCACTCCTTCTGGTAAGAAAGGTACAGTAGGCTCGCTTGGACTTTCTCGCAGACTATCTTTGTTTGGACAGCAAGCATTAAGACCTTATAAGTATGCAATTGCAGTCTTGTCAGTTCTTCTTGTCCTTTCTGTGGGAGGTTTAGGCACATGGAGCTATCTACGTGGTAATGAATATGAGCGTTTGATAGCTGAAGCCCAACATAGACTGGAAACGCTGAAAGACAAGAATGGGGAATTGGAAAAACTTATGGATGAATCTGCCAAAGAGCAGAAAAGATTGGATTCATTATTGAAAGTTAAGCAACGCCCAATAAGAAAAACTGTTGTAGTGCGTGGTGGAACTGGTACGCATGTGGGAACAAGCGATTCTGGTGGTGATGCCGCTAATTTACAGGCGTATGAGAAGAATATCTATTTTATACAGGCTGTAGTGATGGCTATATACAATGGTCAGAGAATACCATTGGAGACTTCTGATGGCGGCTATATTGCATGGACGGGAACTGGCTTCTTGTTGTCGGATGGAAGATTCGTTACCGCAAAACATTGTGTGGAAGGTTGGAAGTTCGGGGTTGATAGTTTCCTTAAGTCCTATATATCGAAAATGAAAGACGAAACTCATCAAGCTCTTTTATTGTCTGGTATGGCAGGAGAGAATGGAGTGAAATTAGTATCTTATATATTAGCAACTTCACCTTCAGATGAAATAAAACTGTTGTCAACAGACTTTAGAATGCCAACGAGTGAAGAGAAAACTATGGCTATAGATGATGAAGGTAAAATAAGGGTAACTGTTTCTACTGGAGGAGCTAATGATTGGGCTTATGCTAAAGCCGGCAAGAGCGGAAGTATTCCAGGTGATGCTTCATTGTCTTCTTCTTTACCTGCAGGGGTTAAACTTCATGTGTTAGGTTATCCTCTTGGAATGAAAGCAGATGGTGGCTCTTGCCTTTATGGTTCTTGCCAGACTTCAAGTAGAGGCTTAAAGGGAGGAGTTATCCTTATAACAGGCAATAACTATGAACATGGTAATTCTGGTGGACCAGTTTTCTATAATGATAATGGCAAGGCGAAAGCTATTGGTATTGTATCTTTTGGTACCGGACAACATATGGGCGGTATTATTCCACTTTGTAATTTAAGATGATAATTGATATGAAAAAGATTTTTATTTTAATTCTTCTATTTTCGTGTGCTTCATATTCTTATTCTCAAAAGGTGATTCCTGGACAGATAAACCGTGAAGACTTATTGAAGGGGATAGACAATGCAAGTCAAGTTTTAGACAAAAACTTATTGATGGATGCTGTGTCTTCTGCTTTTTTCCTTTCACGTCAGAGTTTTCAGGTCGCAGACAAGAAGACTGGTGAATTGTATGGATTGAATAATCTGAATGAATTCGGTAAGGAAATAACACTTGGTGTAAAGGCAAAAGAGGGATTCCTGCTGACCGATAAGGCAATTAGACCTTGGGAATATAATTCTAAGTTTAATAGTTATCGTGATGGTTACAAGGCTGTTCCATCTTTATCTGAATATACAGAGCAAGGTGAAAAGTCTGTTTATGACTCGCTAACTATATCTATAAAAGAAAATGAGAAGCCTTCAGAGGTGTATTATATTAAATCAAATAAATTCAAGGGTAAAGGGCTTTGTTTGGATATAGCTGAAGGTTCTAAAAATGGATGGATAGTTTGGGCTTATGCTGATAAGGAGGCAGATTTAAACCAAACTGCTAAGTTGTCTTTTGTGTGTTGTAAAAAAGAACTTGTGGTTGCTATAGATAGTAAAGAGAGTGTATTGCCACCAAAAGATAAGAATATACTTGGCGGTGTTTATATAGTACCAAATGTCACAGAAATAGGTGTTGTTAATTTCTTGCTTTGTGGTATAATAACAGAGACCGATGGTAAATGGAATATTGTGTTTCCTTTTTTAGGTATGAAAGAAAATAATGTATTACCAAAGGAGAACAATGTGGAACAGAAAACCCAAAAAGATAATCTGACTCCGGTTGAGGATGAAGTCTATGCGAAGAAGGCCAATAAAAAACGTAATAAGAAAAGCAAGAAATAATGGCAAAACATATAATTTTTCGTATGGCGGCATGGACGGATGCTGCTGGCAAATATGACCCGAATGCCCCTCTTGAAGGCAATGAGGACAACTATTATGCTGATGATAATCTTGAAGATGACATCCCAAGTCATTGGGTAGCTGATGAAGATATCCTGCTTTCTGATTGTGGAATGCTAATGGCTGTTGCCGATGGCATGGGTGGAATGAATGCTGGAGAAGTTGCTTCGCAAATAGCCCATGATACAGTGGCAGAGTTCTTTGCCCCAGGAAAGATTACTCCACAGTTGGCTGCAACCCATGAAAGCCGTAGCCGATATATGGAAGATATTGTGCGAGAGACCGACCGTCGTATTAAAGTCGATGCTCATAGTAATGGTGGACATAAAGGGATGGGATCTACGCTCATTATGGCATGGATAGTAAATGGTGAATTGACGTTAACTTGGATAGGGGATAGCCGGGCTTATCGTTTTAATCCAGCTACAGGTATAGAGCTATTGTCAAGAGACCACTCTTATGTACAGGAACTTGCGGATAAAGGTATTATCACATACGAGCAAACTTTTGAGCATCCTCAAGGGAATATTGTCACTCGAAGTCTTGGTGACACCAGTCAGAAAGCTAAGCCAGAGTCACGCTTGTTTAAAGTCTATGACAATGACATTTTTCTTCTCTGTAGCGACGGCTTGAGTGGTGTGCTTCGCGACAAGAAAACGTATGATGAAAATGGACAACTGTATCCAGGAGACAATCTTGAAGACGTTATAGCAAATCATCAGACTTCTCTTCGTGAATGTCGTGAGGCTTTGTGGAAAGCTGCAGAGAAGGCCGATTGGTATGATAATGTCACAGCTATTCTTTGTAAGATATGCTCTGGGGCAGGAGATAGTGTAGCCCAGGGGCAAACAAAAGAAAATCATAATTCTTTGAATACCCAAGAAAATCCTCTCAATAAAACATTTGATGGTTTTACTATCAGAGTTTCGCGAAAAAAACTTGTTTTGTTTTGTATAGTTTGTTTCTCTCTGTTTTGTGGTGTTCTTGCTGGCTTATTTATCAATGGGAAAACTAAAAAGAAAGAAGACCCAAAGCCTAAGATTCAAACAGTTGATTCTATAAAAAATAAGCCTAAGGTTCAAACAACTGATTCTATTATTAAAAAGAAAACAGTTGATACTGAAAAGGTCGTTATACCCCCAAAGTTTCTAAAAGTCAAAAAAACTCTGAAATCAGAAAACAAAGCGAATAACAAAAAAGAACTGAAACAAGAAGAAGCTAAACCTTCTAAAGAAAATAAAACAAATGGGTTTAAGATTGAGAAACCCATTGGTAATGCCCAGGATGAGCTAACTCATATTAAAGCTCAAAAAGGCAATAAAAAAGAAGACGGAACTCCAGTGAAGAAAAAACAAGAACAAAGCAAGTAAACTATGGTTGAAATACGTCAAGGTGAAGAAATCAATGGGCGTTATGTACTCAAAGAGTCTATAGGACGTGGTACGTTTGGGCAAGTATGGTTAGCCCATGACCGTGCAAAAGATGAAGATGTAGCCATCAAGTTTTATGTGGCTCTTGACAATAAAGGACGTGAGGAGTTTATACAAGAATATCGTATAGCAGCAGGTCTTGAACATCCAAATCTTTTAGTTACAAAGGATTTTGGTGTGTGGCAAGATCATCCTTGGCTGACAATGAGGTTTTGTGACTCTGGTTCAGCAGGTGATATTGTAGGTAAACTCAGACCCACTCTTAAAGATGAGCTTACAATATGGCGATTTATACATGATGTGGCTGCAGGTCTTGCTTATCTGCATCATGTTAAGCCCGAACCAATTGTTCATCAAGACATCAAGCCAGACAATGTGTTGATTGCTTCGGATGGAACATTCCTTATAACTGATTTTGGTATCAGTAAGCGAATACGCAATACTATAAGCAAACAATCAACTCGTGCTTTAAAGGCTGGTGCACCTGCCTATATGGGTCCAGAGCGTTTCTCCGACAATCCCGAACCAGTTTTGGCAAGTGATGTTTGGTCTCTCGGTGTTTCTATCTATGAACTCGCAGAAGGGGAACTTCCTTTTTCTGGTATGGGTGGTATGATGATGAATAAAGGTGTTGAGATTCCTATGCTTAGTTCTGGATGGTCTGAAAACCTCAATGACATCATGCGATGGTGCCTGGAGAAGGAAACATGGGATAGAGCAAGGGCAGACCAAGTGGCAGAGATAGCTAAGGCAGTTCTTGATTTTCAAGGTAAGGTGTGTGTTGAAAGCCTCATAATGGATATGAAGAGGAATGCGTCTTCTACCGTAAAAGGTGAAAAAATAAATCCTAAGGCAACCAATCCATATGTAAGAGGAACTAACGATAAGGCTCAAAGTGAAAGCAAACAAGAGGAAAATATCGAAGTTGACAATTCTGAATATATTGTCTCTAAAGCTTGGTGGCAGAAACCTTCGAGTTGGATAATAGTCACATTCGTCTTGACCTTGGTTGTATTCTTTGTTTGGAATGGAACCAGAGAAGAGCAGTCAAAAGACATCATCTCACCTACAGTAATAAAGACTACACCTACGGATGCACAAGACACTACTTCCAAAGTCGTTAAAGCTCAAAACGTGAAAGATGTTATAGTTGCACCAGAAAAGAAAAAAGTGACAGTTGCACAAGAAAAGAAAAAATCTGAATCTCTGAAGAAGAGTATCCCCGAAGAAAATGCCCCTCTAACTAATGTTGTTCGTCAAGGAGTTCTGTCGCTTGGATATGCCACTTGGAAGGGAAACATTAAGCGTGGAAAGCCTGACGGCAAAGGTATTATGACGTTTTCGTCAAGTCATCGTATTGACTCTCGTGACCCTAAAGGTAGAATTGCTGAGGCTGGAGATAAGGTAGAAGGTTCATATCTAAATGGTCATTTAAGCTTTGGCAAATGGTATAAATCTGATGGTACAACCGAAACTATAATGATAGGAGAATAAACATATGAGACGATTGCTATTATTTATAATGGTGGGGTTGCTTAGTTGTGCGACTTCTTCAGCACAGCAAGCTGATTCCAAACGAAAATCTATGGAGGACGCTTTCATTGAGCAAATGAAGGAAACTGCAAAGATGGATGTTTTGTCACGTATAACTAATGACACTACTGTAATGAGCCGTGTGGAAGGAAAAAGTTATTATGTGCATCCTGGTGATACTTATATCGTTGATGGCATCTCTACTGCAACATATTATGAACGCAAAGGCAAACACTTTATTCCTCTTTGCGATGTGAAATATCCCAAAGAGACCATTGCCAATCGACTGCTCTTGCCGAATAGGGAATTACCTGATGGTAATATCAACATGAAATTCCAAAAATATCGTTATCAATCAGACAGCTTAAGCATTCAGTTCAAGCAATTGATGACTTTTTGTAGGAACAAAGGTTATGATATGTTTGTAGGTGTTGAGAGTATGAGTAAGAAAGAGATGAAGGTGGATTTGTTCCTTTTCAACAATGAGAGCAAATGGCTTCATGTTATAAATCTATCCTGTCCTATCAAGAATGTTGCAGACAAAGGTCTTGTTGTAGATGGTACTGCATGGTTGTTTATACCTACGTCAAACATTAGGCAACTGATGGGAAAGGAACTGCCAAAAGATTTTATGGATAAATTGATGAAGAAAACAAAGAAATAGCGGTATGAGAAAATTGTTATTAATATTTATGGTATTACTTCTATGCGTGAATGTTTCAGCGCAAGAAGTATCTTTTCATTTTACTGACGGTATCTATAATGCTGCTTTAAAATCAAGAATGGAGCGTAATGCTTCCACTCTACTTACAGAGATAAATCAAGCGGCAGAGCAGAATCGTCCTTTACAGTTGAATGGAAAGGTCGGTATGGAAGCAACTGAACGCCTCAAAATGCTCTGGGACAGTTTTGGCTTTGTATGCCAGAGCAATGCGAAAAGCATTTGTTATGGTCTCACAAGTGGATACCAGGCAAGAGGAATTCGAGCTACAGTTACTCGGCAGCCAGAAGATTGTACAGATCCGAAGACAAGAGAGTTGGTCATTTCTTTTGATAAATCAGGCAATGTTACACGTGTTGGTTTTGCTCTCTTGAACAATCATCTTTCAGTACCAAAAGGTGAACAGGAAGTTTATGATGTACGCCGAAAGAATGAGATATTGAAATTTGTCGAAGACTTTCGCAACTATTATAATGAAAAGGATATAGAATCTTTGAGAAAAATCTATAGCGACGACGCTCTTATCATAACAGGTCGAGTAGAAACACGTAAGGAGTCTGGTGACTTTAATCAACAGATAAAAAAGAAGACAACATACACAGTTCAAGATAAGGAAGGGTATTTGAATAATTTGGCTACGTTGTTTAGAAATAACAAGTACATAGATGTTGTTTTTGAAGAAATAATGATATCGCCCGCCAATTCAGAAGCAATGGCCAATTATTATGGAGTAAACCTTGTTCAGCATTGGAAAAGTAAAGATAAGAGTGGAAAGGAATATAAAGATACTGGCTATTTGTTTCTTCTTTGGGATTTTAATGAAGACCCTCCAGTTATTCATGTCAGAGCTTGGCAACCTAAAGATACCCCTGATGATGATTTCATAATGGTGGATGATTTTAGATAAACTGATTATAAAATAAAACTGATTGTTATGATTAAAGAATTTTTAATGAAGACCTTTGCTGTGGGTCTGTTAGTTGTTGGCTCCTCTTGTATTGAAGTCAATGCACAGCAACCTGTTTCAGGAAGAGAGTTGGAAATTGTTTCTTTTGCAGAAGCTGACAAAAGTGACTTTGATGTTACCACACCATCCAATTTTTCTGGAAAACTTTCTAATTCAGCTTTAGTAAAAGTATTTATGCCTGGAGAGGTAGAATCTACAGATCCTATACCAACAAAATCTATAGAGAGAAAACTGTCTCCTGGTGGAGGTGGTTATGCTAACTATATTTGGGTAGGGCAACATAGCAATAGCCTACGTATTGTTCCAAAAGGAAATTCATATCAATCTTTATTGATTAATTTCTCGGAATATGGAATCTCCAAATATACTGTTCGTAATAAGAAAGGAGGCTTGCAAGCGGGCAAGGTGTATCGCCTTATCCTTCGTGACCCTGCTCCTGTTCTTATAGACACCCAACTGCCTGGAGCTTATGCTGTAATAAGTGGAGACACAAAAAAGTACAATGCAGATAGCAATGGCAGAATAACGATAAATAATGCTCCTTCTGGTGAGCATGAAGTTGCAATATATGCTGCTGATGGAAGACTTCGTGGAACAGTAGAGATAAAGGATGATACCAAAATTTACACCCATGATAGTAGAGCAAAATACACTCTCAATTTAAAAACCAATCCAGAAGGTGCAAGATTGGTTATAAAGGATGGAGAAATAGAAATGGAGTACCAACCTAATATGCAACTTGCAGAAAAGGCATACGAGGTGATTGCTTATTTCCCAGGTAATCCTGATGTAGTGAGGAATATGATAACACTGCATGAGAATACAACCAAAACAATTTATAACACCAAGACCTATACTGTTACGCCAATGTATAATGGTGCCCCGGCTGGTACAGGTGCTTCTGTTTTTGAGAATGAGAACATGCTCAAAAGTACAGATGATGGGGTCGTTGTCAGTGGAAACTCTTATGAAGTAACTCGACCAATAGGTCAGACTCTCAAGTATTATGCAACTTTCTATGGACAAAAGTCCAAAACAAAGTCTATCAAAGTAAGTGCCAATATGCCATCTGATATCCAATTGGCAGTAGAGACTCGTAAAGATTTTCAATGGCCTTGGGAGAGAGAATACAGTCCTGTTCCCGTTGACTTTACAATTGGATATGTTCAGAAGCAAATAGTCACTTCAGGAAATGGTGAAAAAGTAAAGGAATCTCCTGCATGGTTTGATGGTGAAAGTAAATGGTTGCGTGGCTTCCAATTAGGTATTGGTGTACATCCGTGCTTCAAATTCGGACTTGGTTTCTACTCAGGTGTTTTTTACGAAATGTATATATCTTCGAATGATAAAGAAGAACATGGCGATTTCCAAGAACACAACATTTATATACCAGCCCATGCTTTGTTCCGTATCCCATTTGGCGATAAAGTCGCATTGTGGGTACATGGTGGCTTGGGATTCAATATAGGAATTGCAGCAGCATATAAGGCCGATGATTCCGATTATAATGAAGATATTACCGATTATTATGGTAAACCTGTTTACGCTACAGATCAATTTGATATATATGGTCCGAAACGCTTTAACATGGCAGCGGAGATAGGTTTGAATATGCGAATAAAAAGCTTTGCCTTGGGTGCTACATATTCAAAGGGTATAACAAATAATGAATGCTATCAAGAAGCTGGTGATGGATATAAAACAAGAATGAACAAATTGGCAATAAATGTTGCCTTTACATTCTAAATCCTTCAATAAAAATGCTCCACGTTTTTGCGTGGAGCTTTTTTTTACACATTCGGAATAAAGACCTTGTAAAGACTGCTTAATTTGGGTTCATCCTTCGTTAAACTATCGAATGTCGAACGAAGGTTAATCGAGTTCACAACGAAGGATGAACGAAGAATTATCGATGAGTGAGCGAAGAAAGAACGAAGAATTTCTTATACTGTTTATTGTGAAATTGTTTTACTTTTCCACAATGTTTGTAGTTCTTGCTGTTTAGGTCCTAAGTAAGTCTGTGCATAACTAAGGATATCGTATTCTGTATATTCATCGTCAGCATTTCCTTCAAAGTCACAGGTGATTGAAAACACTGTTTTAAATAATGTAGGTTCGAAGCCTACACTATAACGTATTCTACTTTCCTGACTGTTTAGTTCCTTGCAAAGCTCACGAGCCATGTCGGCGTGTATGTCATTTATTATGACTGCACCAACAAGTGAAATGGCAAATCTTTCACTATCGTGTGAAAAAAAATTTTACTATTCCTTGCGGTAGGCTAAGGTATACTTCTCCCGTACCATCCTCATTGCATTCGGTTATACTACATATTAGTTTTTCTTCTTCTGCCAATAATATAGCAAGCAAGACAGCCTCGTCATTAACAGTATGGGTAGTGCATGAAGCATTGACATTACCCAATGCTTGCATATATCAGAAAATTCACTTATATTAGTGCTGCAAAAAACTCATATAAAGAATATCTGACATATGGTAAAGGTAAACATAAAATCTGAAAAATCACTTCTTTCGGAGAAATTTATTACGCAAACAAGGCATTTTATACACTTTCGAATGTGTTCACCAACTTGTCTCCTACCTCAAGAGTCAGGAAGTTTGTACAGGCATATTAAGCTTACTCTATCGTCCAGCCAA
>OBRN01000020.1_pt1 | contig 58262 bp, 41 predicted proteins | sample 1475621 | NCBI WGS metagenome assembly OBRN01 (sample SAMEA3360684, study PRJEB22359) | human gut metagenome | biome: ENVO:urban biome; feature: ENVO:human-associated habitat; material: ENVO:feces | place: Bangladesh | collected 2011 | reverse complement strand
TTGAAAACCGTCGTACCGAGAGGTACCGGGGGTTCGAATCCCTCTCTCTCCGCAAGAGCCTTCTGAAAGAAATTTCAGAAGGCTTTTTTCATTTATACATTCTTCATCGTTACCAATCCATCCTTCTTGATTCATTTATCCATCCTTCTTAATTCATCTATCCATCCATCATGATTATTAATTCCTCTTCTATGCCTCCCCTATTTTTATTCCCTTATGCCCTTTCTATTCCCCAAACGGAAGGAAATAACAAAAAAAAACGATTATTTTCCAAAAAAACTTCGAAAAATATTTGGTGGAATCAAAAAATAGTTGTACCTTTGCACCCGCTTAAGAAAACCAAGCTATAGTCATCCGACCGAATTTGGAGAGATGGTAGAGTGGTCGATTACAACGGTCTTGAAAACCGTCGTACCGAGAGGTACCGGGGGTTCGAATCCCTCTCTCTCCGCAAAAGCCTTCTGAAAGAAATTTCAGAAGGCTTTTTCCATTTATACATTCTTCATCATTACCAATCCATCCTTCTATAATAAAGAAGTACCCCTTCACCCGAAAGTGAGGTGTATGTAGAAGCGTTGTCACGAAAGCGGCTTATCAAAGAGAGCCCTTCTTTCTTTATCTCATTAACAAATGTAATTGTAGAGAAGTAAGCATCTGCAACTATGAGGGTTGAGAGTTTGAAAAGTTCCTTGCAATAACGCTTAATGACGCTGATATAGAAATCTACCATAGTCTTGTTAAAGGTATCCATAAATTGGTCAAGTCCTGAATTCATATAATTTTGCGTTTGTAGTGATTTGCAAAGTTACTGAAAATCAGCGACTTGACCAACTTTTTAAAGTTAAGTCTTCATAACTATTCCTTTATATAAATTATTGATTTACAGACTATTAAATATTAACTTAACACTGTTTTGAACTTACATCTGATGGCGAAATACCATATTCAGACTTGAAACAACGAGAAAAATAGTTTGGGCTATTGAAACCGCACATGATGGCAACTTCGGAGACGTTATTGCCTTCACGGAGAAGATGCATGGCTTTAGTGAGGCGGTGCTTGCGGATATATGCATTGGTGGCCATGCCTGTCATTGATTTGACTCTGCGATAGAGCGTACTATGACTCATGCACATCTCGGCAGCGAGGGTTGAAATATCCAAATCTGACTCGAGTATGTTAGCGAGAATAAAGCGGTCAAGTCTGTCCAAAAATTCCCTATCAACCTGATTTTTGGAGTCAGCGGATTGCGCCTCAACATCTGTAGCTCCTTCCTGTTCAGATTTGTCATTTATAGAGATATCTTCGTCCATATCACTCGTTATAGGGGCGGATGATGTCATATTTTCCGTAGCATATAGAACAGCCAGACGTTGGTCGAGTTGTCGGCGCAGGGAAAGACGTTGCTGATACTGATGCCATTCGTACCAAACAAAAAATATGATAAGGGCTACGTAGAATAAGCGCATCCACCATGTCCACCACCATGGTTGTGCAATGTGTATGTCAAGCACGGTCTCTTTGCCCCATTGTCCGCCTGCCATTTTTGAACGAACATGGAATCGGTAATGGCCAGGCGATAGGTTGTTATAGAGTGCTACTGGATTGGAAGTGGATGAGAGCCAATCGGTATCAAGCCCTTCAAGCCAGTAGCTATAGATTACAGATGACTGTCCTGCATATACAAAAGATGAGAAATCGATACAGATGTTATTCTGATTATGAGCTAAATGAACATCGTTGAAATCGCCATGATAAGTGGGGACGCCGTTGACAGTGATGCCAGTAATATGTGGAGATATTGTTCTGGCATTCTCTAATTTCCATTTTTCATCGTTGATTTCCAACTGTACCCATCCGTTCAAGTTGCCCAGCAGTATTTGCCCGTTGCGGGTCAGTATGGCGGCATTCTCGTTGTAGACATTTGAGAGGACATCAGATGAGCAATATAGGTTTCGGATGCTGCCATCGCTGTGATTGATGACGGAGATTCCTTCATCGGTTGTTGCTATTACAGTACCTTCTTTATCTACTAAAATAGCTTTTACGCTATTATTGGCAAGTCCGTCTTCTGTGGTGATGTACTCAGCTGTGCCGTTACCAGCGATGCGCACCAGTCCCATTCCGATGGTTCCTGCCAGAATTTTTCCGTCCTTGCCACAGGCCAAACATTCTACACGTCCTTTATTGTAAATATGCAAAAAGTCTTTACCCTTCATCTTAAAGACTCCAGACTCAGTTGCCACCCACAGGCACCCACCACCGTCGAATATCGCCTGATGCACCTGCTCCTTTTCGAGGTGATACTTAAACGAAAACACTCCATCGCTCTTTTCGCGCATTTCCACAAGCCCAGCATCAAGTGTTGAGAGCCATGTCGTGCCATCCTCACCGAAAAGGATGTCGAAGATGATACCTGCCCGCAACCCGTCGGACTCATTGAGATGTCGGTTATCAATCCACAAGCCTCCACCACGTGTACCTACCCATAGGCGACCTTTACTATCTGTAGCGGTGGTATAGACACGATGTGTTTTTCGCAAAAGTAAATCGCTTTGGGTCGTGACGAGATTGTATCTATAGACATCGCCCTCCATATTCGAAATGGCGACTTCTGTGTCCGAGAGTTGTGAGAATGAACGGATACTGTTTGTTTGTGCTAATGTTGCGTTCTCCACCAACAATCGATTCTTCAGCGGTTGGGCATCGAATTGCAGAATACATACACCACCAAACGTGGTGGCGAGCCATACGTTGCCAGAGCGATCACGTAGCACATCATTCACGTAATCAGATGGAATAATGGGACTTTCATCCGTGGCACTGAGATGCTGCAGCTTACACTTCTGCGGATTGTAGATGAAGATGCCGTTATCATAGGTTGTATAAACCTCACGTCCGTCATTAAGTAAAGCATAATGTACACTAACGTGTTTTGATGTCATATTCTTTGTCTTCACGCCCAAGCCAAAGGCCTTTTGCTCGTGTAACCGCATCTCCCTTTCGTCATGAGCTGGAAGTGTAAGGCGGTCGCTTGGGGTAAAACGCATTTCCTGCAGGTCGAAGCGAAGTACCTTGTAGTCGTTGCCTGACATAAGGAGAGCCTTATGCACGGTATCCTCCACAATGCGTGTCACGTTCTGCATCAGCCGCATGCCCTTCTCCTCGACGAAAAAGTTCACAAACCGGTAACCATCGTAGCGCGTCAATCCCAAATTCGTACCGATCCAAATGTAGCCTTGTCGGTCTTGTATGACGGTGTTCACCACGTTACTAGCAAGCCCGTCGCGCGTAGTGAAACTACGTGTGCTGGGCAAAGACTGCCCCATGGACACATTGACCATACAGAGCAGCAAAAAGCCGATAAAAAATACACTTCTATTCATTTTCAATCATTTTTGAGTGCAAAAATAGAAAAAAAAATCGACAAAGATGGCTATTTGCCGAAAAAATGCAGACGAATGCCGAGAATTTGAACTTTACCTAATAAAAAAATATGTTACTTTGCAGCCGAAAATATAAACAACTAATGATACACAAATAAATAAAGAGAAGTATGAAAGCAAAATCTTCAAAGAGCGGTGGGTTGCGCATCGCTTTGTTCCTCATGATGCTGATAGTCGCAACCACGATGTCAGCACAACGCCACACCGACCGGCTCGACCGCGGTCTGGTGGCCATCCCTGCCAACTCAAACGGAGGTAGTGGTAGCGGAAACTTCATCTCCTGGCGCATCTTCGCTGAGGAGTACTACGATGTGACCTACAACCTCTACTGTAATGGCAAACTATTGAAGGAAGGACTGACGGTCTCGAACTTCTGCCACACAGCAGGCAATGCTACGAGCAAGTATCAAGTGGCAGCCGTGGTACGCGGTGTGGAACAGGAGCGCTGTGCTGAGGTGACACGTTGGAACAATGGTTATCTGGACATCCCCGCCAAGCCCGTTCTCGACCGTAACGGCAAGGATGTCACGACCTCTCAGGGTTACATCTTGAACGATGTCTCGCTCGGTGACGTAGATGGTGACGGCATTACAGAGTTCATCGTAAAGCGAAACAACAGCAAGGACCTGCGCTTGACTGCCAACAAGGTAGCCTACAACTTCTATGAGTGCTATAATATAAAAGGTGAAAGGTTGTGGACCATCGACCTTGGTCCGAACCTTATGGCTGGAGCCGACGAGCAATGGGACCTGGTACTCTACGACTGGGACGAAGATGGCAAGTGCGAACTGCTGATGCGCGGTGCCGACAATATGATCATCCACGCCGCCGACGGCAGCACCATCAACGTTGGCAACATGAAGGTTGATACCCGTTGGAACGATATAGCTTACACCAATCAGGGAGCCGAATACCTATTATATATGGAGGGCGCAACGGCAAAGCCCTACAACTTGAAAGACCGCTCCACATGGGATAAGGCGACAAATACTTACGCCTATCAACCCATCGACTACCCGCTTCCCCGCTATGACGTGGGCGAAACTGCCGACCTGCTAGGCGAATCTGCAGAGGGCACCATCTGGGGATCAGGTATCAAGGGCCATCGTCCCACAAAGCATTTCTTCGGTGCCCCGTTCCTCGACGGTCGCCATGCCAGCATTTTCCTCGGTCGCGGAATCTATACCCGCGAAAAGATGATAGCCCTCGACGTGAACCGCACCACCCATGAGTTGACCGAGCGTTGGCGCTGGCACTGCTACGACAGTAATAGCCCATGGTTCGGACAGGGTTATCATAACTATGCCATTGCCGATGTCGATTGGGACGGACGCGATGAGATTGTCTATGGTTCAATGGTCATCGATGACAACGGCAAGGGCCTTTCTACCACCGGTCTGGGTCACGGCGATGCACAGCACTGCGGTGACTTCGACCCCTATCGCCACGGTCAGGAGCAATTTGCCTGCCTGGAGCATCACCCCTGCATGAATTATCGCAACGCCACTACCGGTGAAATATACTATCGCTGGGTTGGTAGTGGCGATGACGGACGTGCACTTTGCGGAAATTTCTCTAACGCCTTCCCCGGTGCCACCGGTGCTACTATCGGGTCTAGCGGAATGGTAAGTTGTGTAGCCGACAAAGTGAATACAGAGATTGGCTTCGGCATCAGCCTGAACTCTCGCATATATTGGGACGGCGACCTACTTGACGAATTGCTTGACAGCCCCGGCACGGAAAAGGATGCTGCTGTAACGAAGCCCGGTGGCGGACGCATCTTCATGTCGGCCAATTGCAACATGAACAACTGGTCGAAGAACAACGCCTGTGCTACAGGTGACATCTTCGGCGACTGGCGCGAGGAGATTGTGCTGCGCACCAACGGCAGCACCGCCCTGCGCATCTACACCACGCCTCACCCCACTCGTCATCGTCTCTACACCCTGTGGCACGATCACCAATACCGTCAGGCCATGGTGTGGGAGTGCTTGGGTTACAACCAGCCACCGCATGTAAGCTACTTTGTAGGCGAGTTGGAAGGCATCACCATGGCTCCGCCACCACTCACCAACACGGGGCGCACAGAAATCAACAACGGAAGTGTCATCAATTCTTCGTTGAACGGTGAGCACGTGATGCTCTGCGACCAGACCGACGCCACCATCAGCGTCAGCGAAGGCGCACAGCCATATATCTTCACCGACAATGCTCCGTCATGGGTACAAGGTACGGATGTCAATGGAACATCAACCCTCAACAACCGTTCTGAAATCATCTACAAATACTATACACATACAGTGACGGGATCAGCTTTCTCGGGCGACATGCGATTAGTGAAACAGGGCGATGGCACCCTCGTCCTGCCTAAGGTGGCACAGACATACACAGGTTCCACAGACATCTGGGCGGGAACGCTGCAGTTCGACGGAACATTGCTCAACTCTCCTCTATGGCTCAACCGTTTTGCATGTCTTAATAGTGACGGCGGAGAGTTCAAGAGCATTAAGATGGACTACGATGCCAAGCTGCGCCCAGGTGGCGAAGGAAAAATTGGTAACGTGAAGACTAAAGCACTGGAGATGGGATTCGGCTCACGTATTGTATTCGACATTGATGGCGAGACGGCAGACCATGTCACCGCCACCACGCTTTCCATCGAAAAGAAAAACTGGGAGTACGGTCCTAAATACCTCACACCAGTCTTTGAATTCAAAAACGCCGAAAACATAGCAGACGGCCGTTATCTGCTGGCCACCGTCGATACCATAATAGACTCTATTGACGACATAATCATTGAAGGCATCCCTGTCACGCAGAAAGCCACACTCTCTTACGAGGAAGGCAACGTCTATCTGACCGTTTTGTCCCTTCGCGAAGCAAAAGCCATTGTCTGGACAGGTAACAACGGCACAACGTGGGACTTTGCCAAGACAGAGAACTTCGCTGCAGAGAATGGACAGTCAGAAGTCTTTGTCGTAGGCGACAAGGTGTATTTCGATGAAACTGCCGCACAGACCACCGTTAATCTCATCGGCGACCTTCAGGCCGGCAGCATTTTTGTAGAAGGAACAAAGAACTTTACCGTGGATGGTAGAGGTTCCATCATGGGCAATGGTGCGCTTGTCAAGACCAACACCGGCACGCTGACCATCAACACCGACAACGGCTTCACAGGGGGTGTGCGTCTCTCAGGCGGCATCACCACCATCAAATCGTTAGCCAACAGCAACCAGGCACGTGGTGCCCTCGGTGCCATGACCACCAAACCTGAGGAGTTCATTATGGAGAATGGTGCCGAACTGCGCACCACGCATGTAGTGCGCCAGGAATCCCCAATGATGATGCAAAGCAGCGAGGGCGGTGTGCTCAACAAGCAGGCAGGCTTTTCAATGGCAGCCCCTTTCTCTGGTACGAAACTGACGGTGAAAGGCTCAGGATTCCTCCAAATCAGTGCGGCAAGTCCTAAACTCGACACGCTCTGCATCAAGGCCGGCAGCTACGAGCTTCTCGGTCATAATCTGCCCGCTAAGGCCGTTGTCCTAGAAGGAGGCACGCTTCGCCCAGGTGGTCTCTACATCACCTCCTCATATCCTATCATCGTGCCAAAGGGCAAGACGGGCACCTACAGTCTCGCCGAGCGATGCTCCTACACCCACACCGTGAAGGGCGAAGGTACGCTCAACGTGGAATGCCCTCCAACCAACGGCGGCGCGGCACGTACCGCCTTCGGTGCCAATCTTGCACAGTTTGAGGGTACGCTGAAGACCGTGGGCACTAACAACTGGGGATTCTTCATCTTCGACAACTCATCTGCCATGCAGAAGGGAACGCTCCAGATTGCCGACAACGTGGAGGTGAAGAACTCAGGCAAGACCATGACCTTTGGGTGTGTGAAGGGCGACAAGGGCAAGCTTGGCGGCTTTGAAGCTGCCGGAGCACGCATCAGCGAGGCACCAAACACATGGCGCATTGGCAACGAGACAAACTGGACGTGGAGTGGTACCGTTACAAGCAATTCCAACCTCGTCAAGGTCGGCACGGGCAAAGTCACTCTCAACGGAACCAGCGACCACACAGGTACCACCACTGTAAACGAGGGCGAGCTGCACTTTGGCAACAAAGCCACACTCGGCAAGGGAACCCTCACCGTGAAAAAGGGAGCCATCCTCTCAGGCGCCACAAACGCCAAAGGCAACCTCACCAATTCTGCCTACAATATTCAGAATGGAGGCACTCTGCAAGTCGGTTCTTACGCAACAGCCACAACTGGCGTCATCAACTTTGGCAACAAGAACGTCACCTTCGCCAAAGGCTCCGTCCTGCAACTCGGCATCGGACGAGCCGCAACAGCCATCAGCACTGGCGGCACAAGCCTTGGCAATATAAAGCGACTAACCATGAATGGTATCATCCAATTCCATTATTCCAAATCGTTCGCACCTGCTGAGGGCGATAGCGTAGTACTTTGGAAAGCTACCACCTTTGCTGGTACACCTGTACTGGAGAATGACACCATAGATGCAGAAAAATGCCTATTTTGGGACACCACCCATCTGAAAGACGGTATTCTGCGTGTCATCAAAAAGACGCCAACAGCCATCCGAAATATCCAGATGGATGAAAGCAGCGATGCTGTCTATGACCTCATGGGACACAAGGTGGCCGATGCCCTGACCCCATCCCTAAGAAGAGGCATTTATATTCACAAAAATAAAAAGATTATCATCCGATGAAAAAGATTTTATTTATAGTTCTCACAAGTTACCTTCTACTAATAGGCAAAGACGCCATGGCCACCCCTCCAAGTGAAAAGATGAGCGCCTACCTCATGGTCTATCACAAGGATGCGGACCATAGCCTCCACATGGCCATCAGTCACGATGGCTACCACTGGAAAGCCCTAAACGGCGACCGTCCCGTCATTGCGGGTGATACCATAGCCGAGCAACGCGGCATCCGCGACCCCCACATCTTTCGTGGCCCTGACGGTGCATTCTATCTCTCTATGACCGACCTGCACATCTTCGCACAACGCGATGGCTACCGTACAACGAAATGGGAACGCGATGACAAGCAATTCGGATGGGGCAACAACCGAGGACTGGTGCTAATGAAGAGTCATGACCTGCTCCACTGGACGCGCGCCAACATCAACTTCACCCAGCTCGCCAACATTCCCGGGCAAAGCTCACCTAACAGTAGCCTTCCGCTCGCTGACATAGGCTGTGTCTGGGCACCAGAGACGACATACGATGACGAGACGGGGCAGTTGATGATTCACTTCACTATGCGCCACGGCAAACAGAACAATGCCCTCTACTACTGTTACATCAACAACGATTACAACAAGTTGCTCACCATGCCCAAACTGCTGCTTGAAGCACCCGACCGAAAATACAGCGTCATCGACGGTGACATTGTCAAGCATGGCGGCAAGTACCATCTCTTCTACGTCTCACACGAGAGCGGTGCCTGCATCTGCCGTGCCACCGCCGACCATATCACGGGTCCATACACCGTCAATCCCCAGCGTGTCAGCACCGAGCGACGCGGTCACGAAGCCCCCAACGTATGGCAGCGCATCAGCGATGGAGCATACGTCCTCATGTACGACATCTACCGCAACAATCCCCACACCTTCGGCTTCGACGAGAGTACTGACTTGGAGCATTTCACCCACCTGGGTCAGTTTTCCGATGACTGCATGAAGATGGAGGGCTGCGTCTCACCAAAACATGGTGCCGTGGTACAGATTACGGAAGAAGAAGCTCGGAGATTGGAATGTAAATGGAATAAATAAGTTTAAACAATAAATACTCATAAACTATGACAATAAGAAAATTTCTATTGGCTACTGTAATGTGCTCACTGACACTGAGCACATTACAGGCCCAGACCTCAGGTTCTTTCTCCGGCTACCTTTTCGCTTACTTTGAAGGACGTGGCGAGAACCAGGAGGCACTACGCTTTGCCATTAGCGACGATGCCATCAACTGGCATGCACTCAACAGCAACAAGCCTATCATTGCATCAGACAGCATCAGTGAGAGCGGTGGCATACGCGACCCGCACATCCTGCGCGGTGAACAGGGCGAATATCTTATAGTGGCAACAGACATGCACACCCGCGACCCGAAGCAGGGATGGAAGGAGAATCCAGGTGTAGTGCTACTGCGTTCCACCGACCTCATTCATTGGACGCATGCAAGAGTGAATCTTGCGAAGAAATTCTCTCGTCACTTCGCTGATGCCTACTGGGTGTGGGCACCACAGACCATCTACGACCGCAAAGTGAAAAAATACATGATTTATTTCACTCTGAAACGTCGCAACAGCGATGCTCTTGTCACCTACTACGCCTACGCCAACCGCGATTTCACTGCCTTCGAGAGCGAACCCAAGGTGCTGTTCCGTGCTAAATACGGCTGCATAGACAACGACATTGTGGAAGGTCCCGACGGCACATGGCACATGTTCTACAAAGGTAATACGAAGGATGCAGAGGGGAAGGAGATAAAGAACGGCATACAGCAGGCCACAGCGAAGAGGCTACGCGGTCCATGGAAAGAGGATTTCCAATACATCGATGCCTACGCTAACGTCAAGACAGGCGTAGAGGGTAGTAGTGTCTTCAAACTCAATGGACAGGAGAAGTGGGTGCTAATGTACGACCTCTACAGCAGTGGTCGCTATGAGTTTCAAACCTCAACAGATTTGAATCATTTCACCGAGCAACCTCAATCGTTCACTAAGGACTTTTTCCCCCGCCACGGATCGGTTATATCGCTCACTGAGACTGAGATGCAGCGTGTGCAGGAACAGTGGGGCTATGTTGCCACCTACCATTTCGAAAGTCACGGCAATCCTATTATCCGGCACATCTATACGGCCGATCCCGCCGCAATGGTAGAAAACGACACACTATGGCTTTTCACTGGTCACGATATGGAGGGCAGACAGAAAGGCTACGTAATGCGTGACTGGCAACTTTTCTCAACTACTGACATGACTCACTGGACGCAACATCCATGTCCTTTAACCGTATTCGACTTCAAGTGGGCCACCAGCAAACAGGCTTACGCCGGACATGTGGCAAAGCGCAACGACAAATACTATTTCTACGTATCCACCAACGGCAGCGGTATCGGCGTAGCTGTGAGCGACAAGATAACCGGGCCTTATAAGGATGCTATAGGAAAGCCGCTGCTTACCCGTCAGGATTGTTTCGACTCGAAGCACGGGTGGTGCTGCATCGACAGCGACATCCATCACATCGCTATCAGTACCGAGCACCCTTTCGAGGAAGCTCCATGGCTCCATAAATACCAAGGTCGCTATTATCTTACTTACGCCTCTGGGTGGCCAGAGAAGATAGCATACGCCATAGCCGACAACGTCATGGGTCCATACAAGACGCAGGGCGTCATCAGCGAGATTGCCGGAAACTCGAATACAACGCATCCCGCCATTGTGCAGTACAAAGGTCAGTGGCTCTTCTTTTCCCATAATGGCGGCCTGCCTGAAGGAGGCAGTTTTAGCCGGTCGGTTGTCTGCGAACCACTCTACAATAATGCTGATGGCTCCATCCGTAATATTCCTCCGACAACAAAAGGAATCTGTGGTCTATTCAACAAATAAAGAACTACAGGCTTGATTTAAGATTTCAATGATTCTGCTGAGGCATTAGTAGCATCATCGACTTTGCTGCATTGAAACGTATCTCGCTGAGCCATGTTCTGAAAGTGGACTTCAGGCAAAGCTCAAAAGAGTGAAAAACAATCAAAACAATTACGGAAGCCGCATAAAAAACGGGATTTTTACCCAATAGCAACTACTCGGCATACAATTATTTGGAGTTTACAAAAAAACAACGTATCTTTGCCAACAGATTTTAAGGAAATCAAGGATAAAAAAGATATGAAATACTATACAGCATTGACTATTGCCGGATCCGACAGTTGCGGAGGAGCCGGCATTCAGGCAGACATCAAGACGATGTCGGCATTGGGCGTTTATGCCAGTTCGGCCATCACAGCCATCACCGTGCAGAACACCAAGGGAGTATATGGCATACAGAATGTAGAGCCGGAAATAGTAAAGGGACAGATTGAGGCAGTGATGGATGATATTCATCCCGATGCCATCAAGATAGGTATGGTGAACGATTGCGATACCATCCGTGCCATCACCGAAACCCTCAAGAAATACAAGGGCCAGTTCCAGCATCTCGTTATCGACCCCGTGATGGTATCTACCAGCGGCTGCCGACTGATGCAGGAAGATGCGCTCGAGGTCTTCATCCACAACCTGCTGCCACTAGCCACCCTGCTCACCCCTAACATCCCGGAAGCAGAGATTCTTGCCGGCATCAAGATTCAGAATGTGGATGATATCAAGAGCGCAGCTTCAGCCATCAGTAAGCTGGGATGCAGATACGTGCTCATCAAGGGCGGACACTTCGAGGGCAACGAGAAGATAGATTATCTCTTCGAAGACGGAAAGCTCATCACCAGCTATCGCGGCATGAACATTGAGACCCGTAATACCCACGGCACCGGCTGCACCCTATCCTCCGCCATCACCTCTTATCTGACCCGAGAAATGGATATGAATACCGCTATCGCCATGGCGAAGACCTATCTTTCGGGTGCCATTCTTGCCGGAAAAGACGTAAAAATCGGAGAAGGACATGGACCCGTGAACCATTTCTACGAACCGAAGGCCCTGTTCTTTAAATAATAAAGCCCTATTCTGTAAATAATCATGAAATGGATTGTCATTACCATGCCTGATTTCATTGAGAATGAGGCAAACTACATCAACCAGCTCTTCGAGGCAGGACTCGACTTGCTGCATCTGCGCAAGCCTGAGTCATGCATCGATGACTGCGAACGACTGCTGCAGGAAATCAACCCGAAATGGTATCCGAGAATCGTGGTTCACGACCACTTTTCACTCTGCCAGAAATACCATCTCCACGGCATCCATTTGAACAGCCGAAACCATCAAGTACCAGATGGCTTCCAGGGAAGCCTGTCACGCTCTTGCCATACTTTTAGGGAGGTAACAGCAGCGCAGAAAGAAGCAGTTTTCAGCTACGTCTTCCTCAGTCCTATCTTCGATAGCATATCCAAGAAGGGCTACAAGCATAACTTTGCCAACAAGGATCTGGAAGATGCCGGCAACAACGGCATCATCAACGAAAAGGTGATAGCCCTGGGTGGCATCATTCCGCAATTCATCCCGCAACTGCGAGCCTGGAACTTCGGCGGTGCTGCCTTCCTGGGGGATATCTGGAACCGCCGACAGGATGCCGACTGGTCGGAATATCTTTCCGACGTAAGAAAATGCCTGTCGCATGCCACGCAAAAAAATACACATAATGGCTCAAATGTTTGGTAGTTAGCCAAAATAGTTGTAATTTTGCACCCATGATTTATCCAGATAATTTTGAAAACAAGATAGGATTCAACGAAATCCGAAAGATGCTGCGCGAAAGATGCCTCTCGCCACTGGGCAAGGAACAGGTGGATAAGATGGCCTTCAGCAGCGATGCAGAACAGGTGAACGAGTGGCTCATGCAGGTGCGTGAGTTCCGACGACTGATGGAGGAAGTGGAAGACTTCCCCCTGCAATATTTCTATGATGTAAGAGAGAGCATCCTCCGTATCCGTGTGGAAAATACCCACCTGGAAGAGGACGAGCTGTTTGACCTCAGACGGTCGCTCGCTACCATCGCCGGCATGGTGAAGATTCTGAACCACAGCGATGAAGATGATGCACACGCCGAACAGGAAGATGGCTGGCGCAGAGAAAAGAAGTATCCGTACCCAGCCCTCCACCGTCTTTCGAAAGACGTGATGACCTTCCCGCAACTGATTCAGCGTATCGACCAGATTCTCGACAAATTCGGTAAGATACGAGACAATGCCACCCCCGAACTTCTCCAGATTCGCAGAGAACTGGCAAAGACCGAGGGCAGCATCTCGCGTACCTTATATAGTATATTGAGAGCCGCCCAAAGCGAAGGCGTGGTAGAGAAAGATGTAACCCCTACCCTGCGCGACGGCCGACTGGTTATCCCGGTAATCCCTACCCTGAAACGAAGAATCAAGGGTATCGTGCACGACGAGAGTGCCACCGGTAAGACCGTGTTCATCGAACCAACCGAAGTGGTAGAAGCCAACAACCGTGTGCGCGAGCTGGAAGGTGAGGAAAGAAAGGAGATTATTCGCATCCTCACCGATTTCACCAACAAGGTGCGCCCATTCTCCAAGGAAATCCTGGAGAGCTACCGTTTCCTCGCCATCATCGATCTGATTCAGGCGAAGCAGAAAATCGCCGATGTGTTCAAGGCGATAGAACCGGAAGTGGCCGATCATCCACATGTAGATTGGATTCGTGCCATCCACCCACTGCTCCAGTTGTCCCTGCAGAAGAAAAACGAGAAGGTGGTGCCGCTCGACATCACCCTGACGCAAGATAAGCGCATCCTCATCATCTCGGGCCCTAATGCCGGCGGTAAGTCGGTGTGTCTGAAGACGGTAGGTTTGCTTCAGTATATGCTGCAATGCGGACTGAGCATCCCGGTGAGCGAGCGTTCAAAAACGGGTGTCTTCCAGAACATCATGATTGATATTGGCGACGAACAGAGTCTGGAGAACGATTTGAGTACCTACTCTTCCCATCTTCTGAACATGAAGAACATGATGAAGGCAGCCAATGGCGACACCATCATACTGATAGATGAGTTTGGTACCGGTACCGAACCAGGCATTGGTGGAGCCATTGCCGAGGCTGTGCTCGACAAGTTCTGCAAGCAGCAGGCTTACGGTGTCATCACCACCCACTATCAGAACCTGAAGCATTTTGCAGATAGTCACGAGGGAGTGGTAAATGGTGCGATGCTTTACGACCGCCACGAGATGAAGGCCCTCTTCCAGCTTGCCATCGGTCGCCCAGGTTCCTCTTTCGCCATCGAAATTGCCAGAAAGATAGGTTTACCGGAAGAGGTAATCAAGGAGGCTTCGGATATCGTGGGTTCAGAATACATCCAGAGCGACAAGTATCTGCAAGACATCGTCCGCGACAAGCGATACTGGGAGAACAAGCGCCAGAATATCCATCAGCGCGAGAAGGATATGGAAAAAACCATCTCCAAGTATGAGAGCGATATCGAGGATATCGAGCGAAGCAGAAAGGCTATCCTCAAGAAGGCGAAGGAAGAAGCAGCCGAACTGCTGAAGGAGAGCAACAAGAAGATTGAGAATGCCATCCGAGAGATTCGAGAGAGTCAGGCGGAGAAGGAGGAGACCCGCCGCATCCGTCAGGAACTTGATGCCTTCAAGCAGGAGGTTCAGGAGATTGATACCAAGGAATCGGATGATAAGATAGCCAAGAAGATAGCCCAGATTCAGCAGCGCAAGGAGCGCCATGCCAAGCGACAGGCAGAGAAGAAGGAGAACCAGGAGAAGGCTGCAGCTGCCCTGCGCAATGCCCAGAACAAGGTACAGACCGACAGCAAGCGCGAGATTCAGGTGGGCGATACCGTCCGCATCAAGGGCTTGACCACCATAGGAAAGGTGGAGAGCATCAATGGCGATACTGCCACCGCCGTTTTCGGAGGCATGAGAACCAAGATGCGCCTCAACCGACTGGAGCACGCCACGGCTACCGTAGAGAATATGGATAAGACCGAGGAGCGCAAGGAGAACCTGGCTTCTTACGGTATCAGCAAGGAGACCCGCAAGACCATCGATGCCCACAAGACCAACTTCCATCAGGATTTGGACGTAAGAGGCATGCGTGGTGATGAGGCTCTGAATGCCGTGCAGTATTTCATTGATGATGCCATCCTGGTGGGTATGCCACGAGTCCGCATTCTTCATGGAAAGGGCAATGGTATTCTTCGCCAGCTCATCCGCCAGTATCTGAGCAGCATTCCAAATGTTACGCATTATGCCGATGAGCATGTGCAGTTTGGTGGTGCCGGAATCACAGTTGTGGACTTTTAAGTGAAGAACGAAAAGTGAAGAGTAAAGAATTCATTTGCTTCTTTCTCTTTATATAATAAGGTAAAATAGGAAAAAGGAGGCAAAAAGCGCCTCCTTTTTCCTAAATAAACGTTAACAACTAAAACTTTTTAGGCAAAACATTTGGTAGGTTCAGAAAAAAGCAGTATTTTTGCACTCGCTTAAAAGCAATAACCGCTTTCAAGTATATGAGACGGACAAGTCTCATACGACCAGCTCCCTCGGAATCCCCCAGGATGGGAACATAGCAAGGGTACTTGGTTGTAGCGGTGCGATATGAATCGCTTGTCCACCCGCCTCTTTAGCTCAGTTGGCCAGAGCACGTGATTTGTAATCTCGGGGTCGTTGGTTCGAATCCGACAAGAGGCTCAAAAAGGAATCTTCTTTCAGAAGGTTCCTTTTTTGTTTTTCATACTTCTACTTTCTGCCCACCAAACTCCAGAAGGTCCATCAAGACACAGAAGCCTCATCATGATGCAGCAGCTCCCTCCGGGAGATATTTAACCAATTTAACCAAACATTTCTGTCTTACAAGGCGTTCTATCTTTAATTATATATAAATATTCTCCCCCTTTACACCTTATATAATAAAAAAGTTGTATTTTTGCAAATTGAATATTAGATTAGCAGAAAATACAAATAAAAATATGAATACAGATAATAAAGAGAATCAAGAAGAAAAGAAGATGAACGAACAGGAGCAGAAGGTGAAAATCTATGTCATCGACACTGGCAAGATTAAGCAGACCAAAGCTTTTGCCCGTCAAGATGGTACCATCCTTGGCACCGTATGGGTCATCAGCTTCGTTTGCACCATGCTGGCAGTAGAGCCGAAATACCACATTCTGGGCTTGCTTTCCAACCTGCTCATCGTAGCCACCCCTTTCATCGTGGCCAAGCGATTGAGAATTTTCCGCGACCAGGTGAGAGACGGGCACATCTCCTTCCGCCACGGATTGTACTATTGCATCCAGACTTTCTTCTATGCCACCCTCTTGCTCACCATCACACAATACCTGTGGTTCCGCTTCATGGACACCGGCTTGTTCATGAGTCAGCTTCAGGAAAACTATCAGGCATTGGCGCAGGTCTATAAGCTGACGGCAGAGGAATCAAAGATGCTTCTCAATGCCATCTCGATGATGAAGCCTATTGCCTGGGCATCCATGTTCATGATCACCGACCTGGTGACAGGTGCCGTACTGAGTCCTATCATCGCTGCCATCATGGCCAAGAAGCTGAAGACGGTAAAACAACAATAGCGTTAACAGCAATAAGAAAACATCAATAAGAAAATATCAATAACATCAATATAAGAAAATGGATATTTCAGTTATCGTTCCTCTTTTCAACGAGGAAGAATCGCTGCCAGAACTCTTCGCTTGGATCAAGCGAGTGATGAACGCCAACGATTTCACATACGAGGTTATCTTCGTGAACGATGGTTCTACCGACCGTTCATGGAACGTCATAGAAGAACTTGCCGAGAAAAACGAGCAGGTAAAGGGTATCAAATTCCGCAGAAACTACGGTAAGAGTCCGGCACTCTACTGCGGTTTCAAGGAGGCACAGGGCGACGTGGTTATCACCATGGATGCCGACCTGCAGGATTCTCCTGATGAAATTCCGGGACTCTACCAGATGATTACCAAGGAAGGTTACGATCTGGTTTCCGGCTACAAGCAGAACCGCAAGCAGGGTGACCCGCTGAGCAAGACCATCCCTACCAAGCTCTTCAATGCCACAGCACGCAAGGTGAGCGGCATTCACAACCTGCACGACTTCAACTGCGGACTGAAGGCTTACCGCCGCGACGTGGTGAAGAACATCGAGGTTTATGGCGAGATGCACCGCTACATTCCATATCTTGCCAAAAACGCAGGTTTCGCTAAGATTGGCGAAAAGCCGGTACACCACCAGGCACGCAAGTTCGGCACTTCCAAGTTCATGGGCTGGAACCGTTTCGTAAACGGCTATCTCGACCTGATGACCCTCTGGTTCCTCAGCAACTTCGGAAAGAAGCCAATGCACGTATTCGGATTCCTGGGCAGCGTGGTGTTCTTCATCGCCTTCCTCTCGCTCATCGGACTTGGCATCGACAAAATCATCGACCTGCACAACGGCGTATATGGTCATCTCATCACCGATTCACCCTACTTCTTCATCGCCCTCATCGCGATGGTACTGGGTAGCCAGTTTTTCCTGGCAGGATTCCTGGGCGACCTCATCAGCCGTCAGAATCCAAACCGTAACGATTATCAAATAGAAAAGGAAATAAGATGCGGAAAATAATACCAATGGTTCTCGTCATGATGGCGATGATGATAATGGCAGGATGCTCATCCATCGACTGCCCGCTCAACAACACCACTTATACCAAATATAAGCTGATGGGCAACATCACCACACTCGCCGATACCATGACCATCTCGACCACCAAGACCGAAGGCCAGGACAGCATACTCATCAACAGAGATGTGAACGTAGATAGTTTCATCCTGCCCATGAGTTACCAGCAGCCTGAGGACGTACTCTACTTCGAAATAAGAAACAGAGACCACAAGGTGTGGAAAGATACCGTGACCGTGAAGAAGGAGAACTTTTCGCATTTCGAATCGGTGGATTGCAGTCCGGCGTTCTTCCACACCATCACCGGTGTGCAGACCACGCACCATTTCATCGACTCGATAGTCATCAACAAAAAAGAGGTAAATTATGATGCAACCAAAGCACATTTCTATATCTATTTCGGCAACCGCCACTAAGGTTCTTTCGGCAGTAATACTCTTGCTGCTGACGGGTGGAATTCCTGCCCATGCCCAGAAACACGAGAAGAAGATGGCAACGGTAGAGAAGGATACCATTCCATGGCTCAGAGGCATGGCTGTGGGAGTAGATCTCATTGGTCCGGTACAGCTGATGGTAAGCGACTATGGTCAGTATGAAGCATCGCTGCGCATCAACCTGAAGGATAAGTACTACCCCATTTTCGAATTGGGTTACGGCAAGGCCGATGCCAGCGACGAAAGTACCAAGATTACTTACAAGACCAGTGCTCCGTATGCCCGCATCGGTATAGATTGGAACCTGCTCAAGAACAAGCACGACGACTACCGCCTCTTCGGAGGATTCCGCTATGGCTTCACATCCTTTAAATACGATGTGAGTGCGCCACCGGTAAAAGATCCCGTTTGGGGCGGCGAGGCACCTTACGGAGCAGAAGATGTATCTGCCAACTACCATTGGCTGGAAGGCGTTATCGGTGTAGATGCCAAGATATGGGGTTCCGTGCGCATGGGCTGGAGTTTTCGCTATAAACGCCGACTGGCTCAAAAGAAGGGCGACATCGGCTACAGTTACTATGTGCCAGGCTTCGGAAAGCAGGGAGGCACCCGACTCGGCGGAACCTTCAACGTTACCTTCGAGATATAAAATATCCCATCAAGATATATATAATAATGTATATATATAAATATAATAAGTATATATATAAATAGGTGTATATATAATAAGGTGGGAATAGACAGACAGATAGAGAAAGAAATGAAAAATAAGAAACTGATATGGCAGATACCCTTTCTGCTGATTCTGATATTGGGCAGCATCTACGTGATACGCCAGCAGCACAATACCCCTTACCAAAAGGATGAGGGCATGGTGTTCGGCACCATCTATCACATCACGTACCAGAGCGACACCAATTACCAGAAAGAGATTGAGGCTGAATTGCAGAAGGTGGATAACTCGCTTTCACCCTTCAACAAGACATCCATCATCTCTCGGGTCAACCGCAACGAAAAGGTGAAGGTTGACGAGATGTTTACAGAAGTGTTCCAGCTCGCCGAAAAGATTTCAGGCGAAACCAACGGAGCCTTCGATATCACCGTAGCCCCAATGGTCAATGCCTGGGGATTCGGCTTCAAGACAGGCAATCCGCCCACCAAGCCGACCATCGACAGCCTTCGTGCCATCGTAGGCTTCCACAAGGTAGCCCTGAAAGATGGTTTCGTGAGCAAAGAGAATCCTAACACCATGCTCGACTGCTCTGCCATCGCCAAAGGTTATGGCACCGACATCGTGGCAAGATACCTGAAAAAGAAAGGTATCCAGAACTTCATGGTGGAGATTGGAGGCGAAATCGTAGTAAGCGGCAACAGCGAGAAGCAGGTGCCTTGGCGCATCGGCATCAACAAGCCTACCGACGACTCACTCAATACCAACCAGGAATTGCAGGATGTGGTTAACGTGAGCGACATCGCCATGGCCACCAGCGGCAACTATCGCAACTTCTACTATAAGAATGGCAAGAAATATGCGCACACCATCGACCCGAAGACGGGCTACCCTGTGCAGCACAACATCCTGTCGGCCACAGTTTTGGCAAAGAATTGTGCCACAGCCGATGCCTATGCCACCTCATTCATGGTGATGGGATTAGATGGAGCCAAGAAGGTTCTGGAAAAGCATCCCGAGCTATGTGCTTACCTGATTTATGCCGATAACAAAGGCAGCAACAAAATCTGGTATTCGCCATCCATGAAGAAAATGCTGGGAGTTGAAGGATAGTTGAGAGTTGAGAGTTAATAGTTGAGAGCTTTAGCACCTGAAAACTAATCATAAAGCTCAAAGTTCAAAGCTCAAAGTAAAAAAATTCAAAGTAAAAAAGCCATGCCGGAAAGAAAATTATACGACACTCTTTTGGGACTTCCCCTCTTCTTGGGAATGACCCGTGGAGACCTTCTTGATATTGCAGGTAAGACCAAATTCTACTTTCAGAAGTTGAAGAAAGGTCATGTCATTGCACAGGAGGGTGATCCCTGTATGCACATACATTTCCTGATCAGTGGGGAAATCAAAGTCACCACCGAGTCAGAAGACCGTGGCTATCGGATAGAAGAAACCATCACGGCACCTAGTGTTCTCCAGATAGAACGTTTCTTCGGATTCAACCAGCACTATACGCATACCTTCACTGCCGGTCAGGATTGCAACGTGATGAGTTTCAGCAGAAAAGAGTTGACCATATTATCCGACAATTACGAGATATTCCGCATCAACCAGCTCAATATTCTCTCAACGCAAACGCAAAGATGCGAGAAGCGACTCTTCTGTCTTCCTCCTAAGACACTGGAAGAAAGCATCCTTCAATTCTTCGAAAGACGATGCCTCCGACCATCTGGCGAGAAAATCATCCATATCAAGATGACAAGACTTGCCGAAGAGATAAATACGAAGCGAATCTACATTTCGAATACGCTGAATGAAATGGAAGCCAAAGGACTCATCAAACTCTATAGAGGCATCATCGTCATTCCAGCATTGGAAAATCTCATTGCTAAAAGTTAAAAGTTTATAGTTGAAAGTTTATAGTTAAAAGCTGAAAGTAAATACTCACTAACAGCTAATCATAAAGTTCAATGTTCAAAATTCAAAGTTCAAAGTAATAAGTTCAAAGTAATAAAAATGCAAGATACAACCAAAAACGAGAAAGAAATTGAGAAGAGAGTAAATCCCTTCTTCGAACCATACAATACACCACACAATACAGCCCCATTCCACCGCATTCAGCTCGGTGACTACGAGGAGGCATTCATGGAAGGTATCCGCCGCGACGACGAGGCAACCGACAAAATTGTCAATGACCCGGCAGAGCCAACCTTCGAAAACACCATCGCCCGTGTTGATACAGACAAGGGCGAACATTATTATGACCTCTTGAGCAGAGTGTCGAACGTATTCTCTTGCATGATGAGTGCCGAGACCTGCGACGAGATGGAGGAACTGGCCCAAAAACTGAGCCCTATCCTCACCAAGCATGCCAACGACATTACATTGAACAAGAAACTCTTCGAGCGCATCAAGTTTGTTCACGACCATCCCAACCGTGAACTCAATGCAGAAGAAAAAATGCTGCTCGAAACCAGCTACGACGGATTCGTACGCAGCGGTGCCCTCCTCGACGAGGAAGGCAAGGAGAAACTGCGCAAGCTCACAGAGGATGCAAGCATGCTCACCCTCCAGTTTTCACAGAACCTGCTGAAGGAGAACAAGGCGTTCACCCTGCACATCACAGACAAGGCACAGCTCGACGGTCTGCCAGAGACAGCTATCGCAGCCGCAGAACATGCTGCCAAGGAAAAGAATGAGGAAGGCTGGATCTTCACACTCGACTATCCAAGTTTTTCGCCATTCATGACCTATTCTACCCAGCGCGAACTCCGCAAGCAGATGTACATGGCCCGCAACACGGTCTGCATCCACGACAACGAGCAGAACAACCTGGAAATCTGCAAGCAGCTGGTTAATCTGCGCCGTGAACTGGCTCAGCTTCTGGGATTCGAGACCTATGCCGACTACGTGCTCCGCCATCGCATGGCAAGCAATACAGAAAATGTATATAAGCTTCTGAACGACCTCATCAATGCCTACAAGCCTACAGCCATCGAGGAAGTTGAAGAGGTGAAGGCACTGGCCAAGAAACTGGAAGGCGATGACTTCGAGATGCAGCCATGGGACTTCGGATTCTATTCGCACAAGCTGCAGATGGAGAAGTATAACCTGGATGCAGAGATGCTCCGTCCTTACTTCCAGCTCGACAAGGTGATAGACGGCGTGTTCGGTCTTGCCAACAAGCTTTACGGTATCACCTTCAAGGAGAACAAGGATATTCCGGTATATCATCCAGACGTAAAGGCATACGAGGTATTCGATAAAGACGGCAGTTATCTTGCCGTATTCTACGCCGACTTCTTCCCACGCAAGGGTAAGCAGGGCGGTGCCTGGATGACAGAATTCCAGGGACAATGGATTGATCATAAGGGCGTTAACGTTCGTCCACACGTCAGCGTAGTGATGAACTTCACCAAACCAACAGCCGAGAAGCCAGCCCTCCTCACCCTGGGCGAGGTAGAGACCTTCCTGCACGAATTTGGTCACAGCCTTCACGGCATGTTTGCCAACACCCGTTTCGAGAGTCTTTCAGGAACCAACGTATGGTGGGATTTCGTAGAGTTGCCATCCCAGTTTATGGAAAACTATGCGATAGAAAAAGACTTCCTCCGCACCTTCGCCTTCCATCACGAAACCGGCGAGCCATTGCCCGACGAACTCATCGAGCGCATCGTAAAGAGCCGCAACTTCATGACAGCCTATGCCTGCCTACGCCAGGTAAGTTTCGGTTTGCTCGACATGGCCTATTACACCAAGAAAGATGAGTTCACCGCCGATATCATCCCATTCGAGAAGAAGGCATGGGAGAAGGCGATGATTCTGCCACAGAAGTTGGATACCTGTATGACAGTACAGTTCTCCCACATCATGGCAGGAGGATATGCAGCCGGCTACTACAGCTACAAGTGGGCAGAGGTGCTCGATGCCGATGCCTTCAGCGTATTCAAGAAGAACGGCATCTTTGACCAGGCAACCGCCCAGAGTTTCCGCGACAATATCCTCTCGAAGGGTGGCACCGAGCATCCGATGACGCTCTACAAGCGATTCCGCGGACAGGAGCCAACCATCGACGCCCTGCTCGAACGCAACGAAATCAAGAAAAGTTAATTGTAAATTATAAATTGTAAACTATAAAAAGTGATGGCAAAGGAACTTTCCAAACAGCAGAAGCTTGACCTGCGATACCTTCGCATGGCACGCATCTGGGCAGAAAACAGCTACTGCAAGCGCCGACAGGTGGGAGCATTGGTAGTGAAAGACAAGATGATTATCAGCGATGGTTACAATGGCACACCAAGCGGATTCGAGAATGTATGCGAGGAAAACAACGTAACCAAGCCATACGTTCTCCATGCCGAAGCCAATGCCATCACCAAACTGGCTCGCAGCAGCAACAACAGCGAGGGCAGTACGCTCTATGTCACTGCCTCGCCTTGCATCGAATGCTCCAAACTGATTATCCAGTCGGGCATCAAGCGAGTGGTCTATGCAGAAAAATACCGCCTCACGGATGGCATAGACCTCCTCGAAAGAGCCGGAGTAAAAGTGGAATATATGAATCCGGATGAAATGAGATCTTCTGAAGAAGAACCCACTTCAAAAATGGAATCTTCAGAAGAGGATTCATCTTCCGGAAAATAAGAGAGAAAGAAACGTTAGTATATTAAAAGTTAGTAAGTTATGAACATGAATAAGAATAAGAGCAACCGATTCATGCCCTTCATCATGGCGCTCTGCGTTGTGATAGGCATCATCATCGGTACATTCTTTTCGAATCATTTCGCCGGCAACCGGCTCAACGTTGTCAATAGTGGTAGCAACCGACTCAACAACCTGCTCCACCTCATCGACGACCAGTATGTGGATGCCGTGAACATTGATTCCTTGGTGGATAAGGCGATACCTCAGATTCTTGCTGAGCTCGACCCTCATTCCGTCTATATCAGTGCAAAGGATGCGGCTCAGGCTAACGACGACCTCAAAGGCTCCTTCTCTGGAGTGGGCATCGAGTTCGTCATCCGCCAAGATACCATCCATGTGCAGAATGTGATTCAGAACGGACCTGCCGAGAAAGCCGGACTTTTGGCGGGCGACAAGATTGTGGCCGTGGATGGCAAGCCATTCGTGGGAAAGATTGTTACCAACCAGGAAGCCATGCACCGCTTGAAGGGTCCGAAGGATACGAAAGTGAAGATTGGCGTGGTTCGCTATGGCAGCAAGAAGGTGCAGACCTTCACCGTGACCCGTGGCGAAATTCCTACCAAGAGTGTAACTGCAGCCTACATGCTCGACGACAAGACGGGTTATATCCGCATCAAGAACTTCGGCGAGAACACCTATCCAGAGATGCTCATCGCCCTGGCCAAGCTCTCGCAGCAGGGATTCTCTAATCTCTGCATCGACCTGCGCGATAACTCGGGCGGTTATCTTACCGCCGCTGTCAATATGGCAAACGAGTTTCTGCCTGCCAAGAAGCTGATTCTCTATACCGAAGGCAGAAAGTCGCCTCGCCAGGAATATCTGAGCGATGGCAAGGGGGCTTATCAGAAGATTCCACTGGTGGTTCTCATCAACGAGGGTTCAGCATCTTCTGCCGAAATCTTTGCCGGTGCCATGCAGGACAACGACCGTGCCACCATCATCGGCCGTCGCTCGTTCGGTAAGGGTCTGGTTCAGCAACAGATAGAGTTCCCTGACCACAGCCTTATCCGTCTTACCATCGCCCGCTACTATACTCCATCGGGCAGATGCATCCAGAAGCCATACACCTTGGGTGATGACAAGGATTATGAGCAAGACCTCCTCACCCGCTATCAGCACGGCGAGTTCTTCTCGCAAGATAGCATCAAGCATACCGGTCCGGCTTACCATACAGGCATCGGTCGTGTGGTTTATGGTGGCGGTGGTATTACACCAGATATCTTCGTACCTGAGGATACGCTTGGCATGACTTCTTATTTCAAGGAGGCAAGCATGAGCGGACTCATCCTCCAGTTCGCGTTTACTTATACCGACGACAACCGTCCTAAGCTGAACAATTTCAAGGAGATGATGGAGTTGGCTGACTATCTCGATAGCCAGAACATGGTAGAGAAATTCGTGAACTATGCTGACAAGCGCGGTTTGAAGCGCCGCAACCTGCTCATCAGAAAGTCGCACAAGCTTCTGGATAGAGTCATTGAAAGCCGAATCATCTATAATATGATGGACGAACAGGCTTGGACCCAATACATCAATCAGGACGACCCAGTGATCTTGAAGACCCTGGAAGTCTTCAAGAAGCACGAGGCTTTCCCAAAGAAGCCAGCTTCAGCAGCCAAGCCTAAGGCAAAGACTGCAGCGGCAAAGGCTAAAAAGCAGAAATAATGAAATCATGAACAAAAAAGAATTAAGACAATTCATAAGAAACGAAAAGCGACAGTATTCCTCAAGTAAACTTGAGGAACTGTCGCTTTCTGTTTTATCCCGACTCAACGAGAACGAACATCTTCAAAAGGCAAAGACGATACTGATGTACTATTCCCTGCCCGATGAGGTGAATACCCACCAGTATATAGATTATCTTCTGGCACTGGGCAAAAAGGTCCTTCTGCCGGAAGTAACAGATGGAGAGAACATGGTGATTCGGGAATATACGGGAAAGCACGACCTCAAGGAAGGTGCCTTCCATATCATGGAACCCATCGGCAGCTTATTCCCCGAAGAGAAATATCAGGAGATACATCTCGCCATCATCCCCGGCATGGCATTCGACCAGCAAGGCAACAGGCTGGGCAGAGGCAAGGGATATTACGACCGATTTCTCCAGAAAATTCCGCAGGTATATAAGATAGGTATCTGCTTTCCTTTCCAGTTGGTAGATGAGATACCTACGGAAGAAACGGATATCAAAATGGATGCAATCATGAGCTAAGCCCTCTGTATTCTCCTCAAAATGCCATTTTTCTCAAAAGAAGCAGAAAAAAAAGCATTTTATTTAGAGAAAAATACAATAACTTGCATCAGAAATCGTTAATAAAACAAAAAGCTTCGCATATTTAGCATCTCTGCTTAAACCTTTCGGGGCATCAGAGGTCTAAGATATTGATTAGAATTCATAAACTGAACTTTTATTATATCGTGTAAGATTCAATAGGAAATTTATTAGTTAGTATTTAGGTATTCGAAGGCATCGGCTTGTGAAAGTCGATGCCTCTTTTTTTATCGGGCGTTTTTTTGTTTTTTAACGAGCATCTAGCCCCATTCTCGTTTTTTTTTACTAATTTTGTAGCATCAAAACAACAATAACGATGAAGCGAATCAATTACATATTATTCACGGTCTTGGCAGCAGGACTCATGGCATCTTGTGCCGAAGAGAAGAAAAAGAGCAATATCATCATTGCCCCTAAGCCAGCAGCCAAGGTAACCAACAAACCGACTCAGAAAATGAGCGACTATGAACAGGCTAGAGACATAGAATGGCTCGGCTCTACCTACAAGGTGATCGTAAAGAGCGAATCAGATAGCGAATTGCCTATCGTTAAGCTTGATGAAACGACCAAGTATTACGACAATAAAATCACAGTCCGCATCCTTCGCCAAGATGGCACGGAGTTCTTCAACCGAAGCTTTACCAAGAGTGCCTTCGAGAATTATCTCGACAGACATACCAAGGAATCTGGTGTCCTGCTGGGCATCGTATATGTCAAGGCAGAAGGCAACAACCTCTGCTTTGCTGCAAGTGTGGGTTCACCCGATGTTAGCAGCGACGAGTACATCCCATTGGTTCTGAAAATCACCAACTTGGGAGCAGTAGCCATCACCAAGGACCAGACCCTTGATATGGAATCAAGCAATGATGATTCTTCTTCCGGCAACAAGGCAAAAGGTGCCTCCGGCGAAGAAGAGGATGAAGAAGACGGGGTATAAGATTCATGCGCCAGTGCCGGACGTACATCCGGCACTGGTGGATACATATACGGCACTGGCGAACAGACAACCACCAGTGCCGTATATATTTTAAATACCCATCAATAAAATCTGATATCAGCAATAACATGTGCTCCCACCTGCTCGTTGAGTCTGCGAACCAGAATGGAACGGTTCATCGCTAAATCCGCACGAAGTGCAGGATTCTGCAACTTCACATACAGGGTTTGGTTCTTGATGAACTTTTCCCCACAATAAGTTGCTATGGGAGCACCCACTACCGTGTCCCAACTGTCTATCAGTCGTTTTTGCAGCAAAGGGGTTTCCAGCCCCTCCATTCTCAAAAACTCTGGCAGCAACTCACCTATCGAACGAACTTTCTTTCTAAACACAATAAAATCTATTAAGTTATTAACTCCTAATTCAAGTTTCGCAAGTAAACTCCACTTGCCCTTTCAGAGCGTGAGGAGTTAACCTATGAAAAATCAACTTCTAACCGTCATTTCTCCATTTTCTACGGCGAAAATCCTGAAATCGCCATTCAGGCGATGAAGAATCTGATCCAGATGATCACGATTGGTATCGGTGATGAAAATCTGACCGAAACTGTCGCCCGACACCAACTGCACGATGGCCTCAACACGCTGGGCATCAAGCTTATCAAAGATATCATCCAGCAAGAGAAGCGGCGTGGTGTTTGAACAGGTTCGCTTCAGGAAACTAAACTGCGCCAGCTTCAGGGCTATGACAAAACTCTTGTTCTGGCCCTGACTTCCCTCACGCTTCATCTGGTAATCCCCAATGGTAAACTCCAGGTCGTCACGATGTACACCATGCAGCGAATAGCCCACAGCCCTATCCTTGAACCTATCCCGCTGAATCACCTCCAGCAACGGACCCCTCTGGCAATGCGAGATATAATGCAACCCCACCTGCTCCTTGTCGCCCGAAATATGCTGGTAAATCTGCTGGAACAGAGGCACCAGTTCGTTGACGAAAGCCTGGCGGCGCACAAAGAGCTGCTCACCGTTTATCGCCATCTGCTGCTCCCAGAGCTCCATCAGCGTAGCATCCGGCTCCGTCTCCATCTTCAACAAAGCATTGCGCTGCTGCAACGCCTTGTTGTAGTTAGACAGATACTCTATATAAGTATGATCATACTGCGAGATAACCACATCCATCAACTTTCTCCGCTCCTCGCTTCCCCCCTCGATGAGCGAAACATCCGAAGGCGATACGAAGATGAGCGGAATCAGACCAATGTGCTGCGACAGGCGCTTGTACTCCTTCTTGTTGCGCTTGAAGTGCTTCTTGGTACCCCGCTTCATGCCACAGTAGATGTTTTCCACATCCCCATTATCACTCTCGTAATTACCCTCAAGCATGAAGAAAGCCTCATCGTGAGTGATGATCTGCGAGTCTATCGGATTGCTGGAACTCCTGCAAAACGAGAGGTAGTAGATGGCATCGAGAAAGTTGGTCTTACCCATGCCGTTATGGCCGATAAGACAGTTAATTTTTGGTGACAACTCCAGGTTGGCACTCTTGATGTTTTTATAGTTAATAATGGAAATATTCTTTAAAATCATACACTCTTTACTGATTATTGCCTGCAAAGTTAGTAGAAAAAGCGCAAAAAACGAAAAAAGTCGGCTAGAAATTTCAATAATTGAATAAAATTGCGTATTTTTGCATCCTAAACTGTAGAAATAATAAAAAAATAAAAAATAAAAAATGGCAAACAACAACGTACAGGCTCAGGAAATCGAGAGCCTTAACATGAGTGAGGCCTTCTTCATGAAGTATAAGAAGGCTATTATTATCGCAGTGGTAGCCCTGATCGTTATCATCGCAGGTGTGTTCGGTTACTTCTCTCAGATTGCAGGTCCTCGTGAGGACAAGGCAAGCACTTTGCTCGGCAAGGGACAGACTTACTTCCAGAACGAGATGTTCGAGCAGGCACTCAATGGCGATGGCGCAGGCTATGTAGGTTTCGCTAAGATTGCTAGCGAGTACAGCAGCACAAAGGCTGGTAACCTGGCTAACCTCTATGCTGGTCTCTGCTATGCAAACCTCGGCAAGTGGGCTGAAGCTGAGAAGAGCCTCGATGCTTTCTCTTCTAAGGGCGACCAGATGATCAGTCCTGCTGCTCAGGCAGCCCTCGGCGATGCTTATGCTCACCTCAAGAAGAACGACCAGGCTGTTGACGCTTTCAAGAAGGCTGCTTCTATGGCCGACAGCAAGGCTGAGGATGATGCCAACAATGCGCTTTCTCCTGCATTCCTCATCAAGGCTGGTGAAATCCTGGAGAGCGATGGCAAGAAGGCCGACGCTTTGAGCCTCTATCAGGACATCAAGAAGAAGTATGTAAACTCTATGCTCGTTCAGAGCGGCGAGATTGACAAGTACATCGAGCGTGCTTCTAACTAATCTTCTTCTGAAAGTAGAAAGTAGATATTTAATACAGAAAGGAAGAAACAGATATGGCTACAGCACTTCATAATTTGTCTGACTACGATTTTGCAAAGGTACCTGATGCCAGCAACATGTGCTTCGGCATTGTAGTGGCTGAATGGAACCCAGAAATCACCGGTGCTTTGCTCGATGGAGCCGTTAAGACCCTCGAAAAGCATGGCGCACTGCCTGAGAATATCCACGTGAAGACCGTTCCTGGAAGCTTCGAGCTCATTTACGGCGCTCACCAGATGGTTCTCAATGGCGGATACGATGCTGTCATCATCCTGGGTAGCGTAATCCGCGGTGAGACTCCTCACTTCGATTACATCTGCGAGGGTGTTACCTATGGCATCGCTCGACTCAACGCCACACAGGAGATTCCGGTTATCTATGGTCTCCTCACCACCAACGACCTGCAGCAGGCTAAGGACCGCAGCGGTGGCAAGTTGGGCAACAAGGGTGACGAATGCGCTATCGACGCTATCAAGATGGCGAAGTTCTAAGCTAGATGGCGAAGTTCTAGTATTGAGAAAGTAAATTGTATTATATATATAAAGGTATAATATATGAAGCTCTATCAGTTATTGCAGTCGTTCGAGTTTGAAGAGATATTCCCAACGGTCATCGAGATGTTTCCTAATGCTCAGGTGCATCGCGATGTGTTCGAAAAGGCATTCCACATGCTTTGCGACATCCAGCCTATCAGTTCCAAGAAAGTAATCCGCTTCGAACTGATGGAAGATCCTAACTCCAGCGATATGTTTGTGGGAGCCAACGACAGTTGCTTCCAGAGTACCTGGGATGTATGCCTCGGCAAGGAAATCAAGAAGGGTAAGGGAGCTGACCTCAACGATGTGGAGATGGCTGCCAACTGCCTTCTGAACATCCTCTTCATCGGTCGCCATCCACAGGGATTTGACAAAGATTACAAGAAACTCTTGAAATAAAAAAGAGAAAATCTTGAAAGAGAAATTCTTGAAAGAGAAAATCTTGAAATAAAAAAGAGACCACAAAAGCTCTTGAAGTTAGTTTTTTAGCTTCAAGAGCTTTTATTTTTTATCATTTCTTTGGTTTTTCAAACAAATTGTCGTACCTTTGCAACGAATTTAAAACATTTTGTATGAAGAAGCTATTATTTATCATATTATCTGTAATGATTATCTCCTTTTCAGCCTGCTCCAAGAAGCAGCCTACGGAAGAAAAGGTAAACGTCATCGACACGATTCCCGTGATGGTGATGCAGATACAGAAGTGCAGTCGCCTTTACACTGCCGAAGCGCATGTGCACAAAATCATCACCCATGATGACCAGTTGAACCTGAAGGGGTCTTTCCTCAAAAAGGATTTCAATATCCATATCCCAGGTGCCAACCGCAAGGTAGCCATCCCGATGGATGCCACCATCAAGGCGTATGTGGATTTCGAAGGATTCTCGCAGAAGAATGTATCCCGCAAGGGCGATAAGATAGAAATCATTCTGCCAGATCCAAAACTGGTGCTCACCAGCAGCAAGATAGACCACAAGGCTGTGAAGCAATACGTTTCGCTCACCCGAAGCAACTTCACAGATGCCGAACTCACCCAATTGGAGCAGCAGGGCAGACTGAGCATCATCAACGATATTCCGAACATCGACCTGATGGAGCAGGCGCAGCTCAGCGCTGCCAATACGCTCATCCCAATGCTCAAGGACATGGGCTTCAAGGAAGAGAACATCACCATCAGCTTCCGCAAGAAGTTCAGTCTGCAGGATCTGAAGGGATTCATCTCCAACGGATTGAGCGACAAGACAACCATAGAAAAGAAAAACGCCCCTAATCAGGCATCAAAATAGGAGGACCCCAACATGAAGAAATACGGAATTATCCTGATTGTGCTCCTTGCCGTGATGATAGGCGGAGCACTCTATTGGCTCAATAAAGACAATACGGTAGATGTGGTTACCGAGGAAAAGACCACCCTCTCCCCTACCCAGGTGGAGAGCATCGAAGCGATAGGACAATGGGAATTTCTCGCCATCAGCGACGAGGAACTTGTTGACACCGTGCGCCGCGGCTTCTTTGGCGATGACCAGCTGGTACGTATCTACTACGGCACCCTCAGACTGGGCATCGACATGAAGGACGTGAAAGAAGGATGGATGAAAGTGGATGAAGAGAAAGACTCCATCACCTGCACCCTGCCCCCAATCCGCCTGCTCGACAACAACTTCATCGACGAAGCCCGCACCAAGAGTTTCTTTGAAGAGGGAAAATGGACCGGAGCCGACCGCCAGGCGATGTACAACCGTGCCTACACCATGATGAAGAAACGTTGCATCACTCCCGTGAATATCCAGACGGCACAGAGAAATGCCAAGCAACAGTTCAGGGAAATGCTCAAAGCCATGGGCTTTGCCAACGTCAAGGTTGAATTCGAGGAATAAAGATTGATTTCAAGAGATAAAGATTGATTTCAAGGAATAAAAACAAACAATAAATATTAAAAGAGAGATGGAGACTATCAACGATTTTTTCACCGCATTCAGTTCATTCCTCTGGGGATGGCCAATGATTATCCTTTTGTTAGGAACCCACATTTTCCTGACCATTCGCCTGCGCTTTCCACAGCGCAAGATTTTCAAGGCGATAGCGCTGTCAGTAAAGAAAGACAAGGATGCCACGGGAGATGTGTCCCAGTTTGGTGCCTTGGCCACAGCCCTTGCCGCCACCATCGGTACGGGTAACATCATCGGTGTAGCTACCGCCATAGCCTTGGGAGGTCCAGGTGCCGTATTCTGGTGCTGGCTGACGGGTGTCTTCGGCATTTCAACCAAATATGCCGAGGGCTTGCTTGCCGTGAAATATCGTGTCAAGACCAAGCGTGGACGGATGCTTGGCGGTCCGATGTATGCCCTGGAGAAGGGCTTGGGCTGGAAGTGGCTTGCCATCCTCTTTGCTATCTTTGCCACCCTTGCCTCTTTCGGCATCGGAAGCACCGTACAGGCCAACGCCATCTCTACCCTGGTTGAGAATCAGTATGGCATTTCTCCTTATATCACGGGTGCCATTGTCACTGCGCTCGGAGCTGCCGTTATCATCGGTGGCGTGAAGACTATTTCAAAGGTATGTGGCATGTTGGTTCCATTCATGGCACTCTTCTATGTGTTGGGCTGCATCTACATCCTCATCGCCAACCATGCTTATCTCATGCCAGCCATCAAGGTTATCCTTGAATCGGCCTTCACCACCAAGGCAGCCGGAGGCGGTTTTGCAGGTAGCACCCTGATGATGGCAGCCCGCTATGGTATCGCCCGTGGTCTGTTCTCCAACGAGAGCGGTTTGGGTTCTGCCCCTATCGTTGCCGCAGCTGCCCAGACCCGCAACCCAGTGCGCCAGGCTTTGGTATCATCCACCGGAACCTTCTGGGATACCGTTATCATCTGCGCTCTCACCGGACTGGTCATCACATCGAGCATCATCGCTTATCCTGATATCGATTATCACAACGGTGCCGCACTGACCAAGGCGGCATTTAGCAAGATTCCATACATCGGAGCCCCACTGCTCACCTTCGGTTTGAGCACCTTCGCCTTCAGTACCACCCTGGGCTGGAGCTATTACGGCGAGCGCTGCGTGGAATATCTCAAGGGTAAGAAATGGATGCTTTGCTATCGAATGCTCTACATCATCAGTATTTTCATCGGTAGCGTCATCAGTCTCGGCTTGGTATGGAACATCGCCGACTGCATGAATGCTCTTATGGCCATCCCTAACCTCGTTTCCCTACTTTGCCTCAGCGGTATCATCGTTCACGAGACTCGAAAGTATCTTTGGAGAGATAGACTCGATAGAGATATGGATGAAAGTGAGATAGAAGAACTGGAATAAACAGAAGATAGAGAAATTGGAGTTTTCTTCTGCTAAGCTACAGATTTACAACACCATGCAAACGTTTACTTAGAAAAAAAATAAGATATTGCAGCAAAAATAATGAAATGTTAAACAATATGCGTATCTTTGCAACGTAATTCAGACAATACTTACATTACACAAGATAAATAGGTTTAATAATATTTTTATTAGTTTTTGTTGATTAGTGATAAAAGCCCGGCCCGCAGTGATGCGATGCCGGGCTTTTGTATTAAACCGTATATTGGAAGTGTCTCATGCCGTGACCACCCCAAACCGTATCGTTTACATATTCAAAACCGATGCTGGCATAGAGTCTCTCAGCTCTTGGATTACCTTTATCCACGAGCAGACCCACCTTAGGGATTCCCAATTCTCTGGCTTTCTCGATGGCAGCCGCCAGAAGCTGCTTAGCGATACCCTTGCCACGGAAATTGCTGGACACGGCGAGACTGTCGATGTAAAACTCGCCACCTTCTGTCTCTGCATCCATGGCAGAATAATCGATGCCGAAGCTAACGATAGCCTCCTTGATAAACTGTCTGCGCAGTTCCTTCAACTTGGCTCCATCGTATGCCACCAGGATACCGGTGATGATACCCTCACTGTTGGTAGCCACCATCGTGTTAAGATAGCTATACTGGCTATCGTCCATTTTAATCAAGCGCTCCATCATCTGATGGAAATCCACCAGAGTATGATGTGGACCAGCGAAGTTCTGGCAGCACTCAGGATTCATCGCTTCCATAACGAGCGATGCGATATGTGAAGCCTTATCAGGCGTTCCTTGTTCTATATGTACCTTCATTTTCCTTGTTAGTTATTTCTAATTCAAGCGGAAACAACTCGAAAGTCGAATCCGCTTGCAAAGATAGTAAAAACAAATGAGAAAAACGAATTTTTATTGTTTTTTATAAACTTAAAGTTGCATCTTTTAAATCTATAGCCTGCGCCTTCAATGTGCCTTTACCCTTTAATACGACAATACACTTGCCGAAAAATGCCTTGCGATGGGGGTCGGTGAAACGTTCCAGAGAGGTTTGGCAACCGTTATCCGTGCCCAGAATCTTGAGTCCAGCCTTCTCATCAAGCCCTGCCGATGCTTCCTCTCCTGCTTCCTCTCCTGCTTTCTCTCCTATTACTGAGAAGAAGATCTGATTCTCAGCATTCGGGCAGAGATTTCCCTCCTTATCAACCACATTCACTTCCACGAAAGTGGTTGGTTCTGAGGCTCCAAAAGCCTGATAACCCTGATAGGTCTTCTTCAAGACAAGGTGATGGGGAGCACCAGCCGTTCTGATAATCTGTTCACCCACCTGCTTGCCATTCTTTCTTGCCACTACCTTCACCTCTCCCGGTTCAAAGTTCACACGCCACATCACGTGATACTCCGTACTCTTCTCGAAAGCCTTGCCTTCGTTCTTCGCCCCGTAAACGGTCTTCCTACGTACACCCTGACTCTTACCATTCACAAAGAGTTCCACCTCGTCGGCATGGTTGTAATAGCACCACATATCGATGACCTGACCCGGAAGCCAGTTCCAGTGAGGGAAGAGATGGAGCACGTCCTTACTGGTCCACTCACTCTGATACATATAATAACTGTCCTTCGGCAGACCCGCCAGGTCGATGATGCCGAAATAACTGCTGCGTGCCGGATAGGCGTATGGCGTCGGTTCTCCGATGTAATCAAAACCGGTCCAGATAAACTGTCCTCCCACAAAGTCATTGTGTTTCACCACATCCCAGGTTTCCTCATGGGTACTGCTCCAGGAAGCATGCATGTTGTCGTATGCCGAACACATAAAAGATGGGTCGGTATAAGGCAGCCACCATTCCTTCGGCGCCGTATAGATATAGTCGCTCGGCATCATGTAATAGCCACGGGTCTGCAGGGCAGAAACACTTTCCGAAAGGATGAAAGGCTTGCCAGGGAAGTTCTTGGGAACATCCTTCACCCACTGATGGTGGTAGTTGAAACCGATGACATCGATGGCACCACTCTTGAAGAGATGGTTCTTAGGGTCGGGTTCATTACATCCCGCCGTAACCGGACGGGTGCCCCAAGGGTCATTCTCCTTCACCAACTTGGCAAGATGCTGCGTCAGAAGCGAGTTCACGCTCAGTTCATCGCTATGCGCCAAGGCAGAAGCATCATGCCCGGCATTCAATATCAGATTCGCCTGCTCCAGCGAAAGGGTATCTGCAGCGGCATCCGACCACTGTTCCAGTACCTCATTGCCGATGCTCCACATAATGATGCTCGGATGGTTTCTATCTCGCTTCACCAAATCCGAAAGATCCCGCTTGTGCCATTCATCAAAGAAACGGGCATAGTCGCCATTCGATTTCTTGCGGCGCCACATATCGAAACTCTCATCCATCACGAGGAGGCCCATCGAATCGCACATGTTCAAGAGTTCCGGAGCCGGAGGATTATGACTGCTCCGGATAGCATTCACACCCATATCGCGAAGGATGGTGAGCTTGCGATGCATCGCATCCTCGTTCAAGGCAGCACCCAGACAACCGAAGTCGTGGTGCTCGCAGACACCATTGATTTTAAGGTTCTTTCCATTCAGGAAGAAACCTTTTCGGGCATCAAACTTCACATCTCTGAAACCAGTGGTTGTAGTAGCGGCATCCACCACCTTGCCGTTCACCACCAGTTCGCTCTTCACGGTATAGAGATAGCCTTTCCCGATGTCCCAAAGCTGCGGGTTCTTCACCTTGAGCTGCTGCACCTCGCTGCCCTGACTCTTTGCTACTACCTTACCTGCCGCATCATAGATGGTATTACGGATGGCAAGTTTCAGCTTGCTGCCATTAGCCAGGAAATCCACCTTCACCTTCACATCACCCTGCGGCGTGGTAGATACATACTGCCCCCACTGCGGAATGTATGCCTTCTTCATGGTCTTGGTAAGCCAAACATGGCGATAGATGCCGCAGCCCGAATACCAGCGGCTATTGGGCTGGTCGCTGTTATCCACCTTCACGGCGATGACATTATCACCCTTCCTATTAATATAAGGTGTAAGGTCGTACTCAAAAGTACTGTAACCATAAGGCCGGGTGCCTAATTTGTGCCCGTTGATATAAACGGTAGAGTTCATATACACCCCATCGAAGGTGATGGTAAAGCGGTCGTACTTCTCCCTCGGATTCACGGAAAAGTGCTTGCGATACCAGCCGATGCCCCCCGGAAGAGCGCCACCGCTGGCTCCTGAAGGATTCGATGGAGCGAAATCGCCCTCTATCGCCCAGTCGTGCGGGAGATTCAAACTTCGCCAATGCCCGTCAGCATACTCCGATTTCTGCATACCTGCACTATCAGCCAAAACGAAAAGCCAGTCTTTATCAAAAGACTGGCGATTGCGGGCGCTCAAAGACTGAGCGCCCAATAGTAGAATTGCTAAAGCAAATAGCTTCTTCATATTATTTCAATTTCAAAGTAACTTCCTGACCAGCATACTTCACCTTCTTGCCCTTAGGCGCTTTGGCGAGGCTGATACCCTGCTGGTTATCTCCACTTACCAATACCACATTGAAGCGGCGCTTCTGAAGCATGCCATCAAAGCTACCCTTGCGGGCACCGATAGTCAGCGTCTTCTGAGCATCATCATACTGGAAGTCGATGGTAGCATACTTGCCCTTCTCGTAGTTATAGTTGGTGCCCTCATCCTCATAAAGCGTATAAGATCCGTCCTTGCCGGCATATACATAGAGGTCGATAAGCTCAGGCTTCTTCTGGTCGCTCCACTCCATTTCCGGACCGATAGGAAGGATGGAACCCTCTGGCACGAAAACCGGAATCTTCTCGTATGGCGCATCGGCTACGATGGTCTGACCACCGGCATAATGCTTGCCGGTATAGAAATCATACCAGCCCTTCTGCTTAGGAAGATACACCTGGCGACTGTACTTCTGATACTCGCCCACCGGACATGCCATCAGGGCTGAACCGAACATCCACTGGTCCTTGATGTCGTAGATATTGCCATCACCATTAAAGTCCATCACCAGTCCACGCATCATGGTGTAGTCCTTGAAATGAACCATACCAGCCATACTGTAAAGGTAAGGCATCAGGCGATAGCGCAGCTTGTCGTAGAACACGATGCTCTTGTAAGCCGGATGATCGGCTGGCGCGATGTTCCACACCTCGCGGGTTGGCCACTGACCATGGGTGCGATAGAGCGGAACGAAGCAACCGAACTCATTCCAGCGAGCCTGCAGCTCACGCCACTCCTTCAGGTCAACATTTTCCTTACCTGTCTTGTCAAACTCCTGCTGGGCTGCCACATAACGATTCTCTACGCAGAATCCGCCCTGATCCATACCCCAGAAAGGAAGACCCGCCATGGAATAGTTCAAACCGGCTGTCATCTGAGCACGCATATCCTCCCAGCGGGTAGCTATATCGCCCGACCAGGTGGCGGTGCTGTAGCGCTGTTCTCCTGCAAAACCGGAACGGGTCAGGAGGAAGACACGCTGGTTAGGATTCACGCTGCGCTGACCATTGTAGATGGCATCGGCATTCACGATGCTATAGGCATTGAAATATTCGGTAGATGTACCCAGGGCTGTAGGACCCGAAAGGGCCTTGCGATACCACATCGGGGTACAGTCGCGAACGTTTGGTTCTGACGCATCCATCCACCAGGCATCGATTCCGAACTTATACTTGGAATAAAGATTCTCGTCCATCTGTCGCCAGAACATCTTTCGGGCACCATCAGAATAGGCATCATAGAAAGAACCACGGAAGCCGAGCCAGTCGTGGATATCATCCATGATAGCCTGGTGATACATCCAGCCCTTGGCATCTATCTCCTGATAGTTCTTCACGGTGTCGTAGAACTTAGGCCATACCGAAATCATGAATCTGCCGTTCATGGCGTGCACGCTGTCGAGCATCGCCTGCGGGTTCGGATAGCGTGCCGCCTCAAACTCATGACTTCCCCAGGAATCCAGCTTCCAGTAGTTCCAGTCTTGCACGATGTTATCGATAGGAATCTTCAGGTCGCGGAACTTCTTCAGATTGTCCTCGATATCCTTACTGCTCTGATAGCGCTCACGGCTCTGCCAGAAACCGAGTGCCCACTTTGGATAAACAGATGCCTTACCGGTCAAGGTGCGATAGCCCGAAATCACCTCGTCCAGATTCTTACCAGCTATGAAGTAGTAATCCATATCCGGCGACATCTCGCTCCAGATGCTCAACTGGTTCTTCTCTGCCTCAGAACGGGGAGTCGCTACACGGAGGCCGCAATAGGACACGTCGCCATCCGGCTGCCATTCGATGCGGATAGGAGTCTTTACACCCTTCTTGATGGCTGCCTCAAACTTATAGGCATTCGGATTCCAGGCTGTACGCCATCGCTCCGGTACCACCAGTTTGCCGTCGATATAAATCTTCGTATATCCGGCATAGTAGAGTATAAACTGATAGAAGCTGTTGGTTGGCGCCTCCACGTACCCCTCGTAAACCACCTTGGAGCCATTCATGGCAAAGCCCTTTGGCAGGTTCTGGATACCGCCCTTATCGGTCTTGTTGCAGATTTCTGAAGTCTCCGGCATTGCATACTCAAAGTAGATGCTGTCTTCGCCACGAACTATCTTCTGGCCGTTCTTTGCCACGTAAGTACCGGTGAGCTGACCTTCCTTGCCTTCCTTGTCATAGAGTTTGAAGGCACGGTTCAGCTGCAGATAATCATCCGGATTACCCCAGCGGCAATAAGAATACGAATCCCAGAGGATACCATAGTTCTTGTTGGAGATGACGAAAGGCACACTCACCTTGGTGTTATACTGAAAGAGGTCTTCGTTCTTGCCCTTCATATTGAGTTCCTCGCTCTGATGCTGACCGAGACCATAGAAAGCCTCGTTGTCTGGCGAATCAAAGAGGGCACGCCATGACCAGCCGTGCTTCTGCGCCTCAGGCACCTTGGCGATATCTACGCCTATCTCACGGTCGGGCACGGTGAAAGGCTTGAAGGTCTTTCCGCCCTGCGCCACCTCGTTGAGGAGCACCTGACCTTTCAGATCATAGAAAGTAATCTGACCGGTAGCCTCGTTCAATACGGCACGCATGGCTGCGGTGGTGATAACGAGCCTGTCGCCCTGTTCCTCCACCTTGTAATTTGCCTTACCCTCCTGAGGCACGATAATCAGACTCTGCTTGTTGCGGAAGCTCTGCTCGGCAGTGGCCTGCACACGGATAATCTGATCGTTTACCACCTGCAAACGAACCTGACTTGGTCCAAAGTTCTGGTGCTGCTTCAACTGAACGGTAAGATAATTACCCTTCTGGATAAATCCTGCTGCCTGGAGGCCTGTGGCACTCATCAGCAGTACTGCTGAAATGAATAAAGTCTTGGTTATTCTCATTCCTATATATTTTTTTAGAGGATTGTTTGTTATATTACTAAATTCTGCTGCAAAGATACAAGATTATTCCGATTCCAGGGTGTGCAAATGTTTTAGATGAGGGTACGAAATGTTAACCCGAAACAAAAAAATCCCCGAAGTAGGTAAACGAGACAACATTTTAGCAGTCTGTTTACTTGCTTCGGGGATGATTCACCTACTTAGGTGACCAGTCGGTTACTAACGAAACCTGAACCACGAATTCAGATTATTCCTGAGCCTCCAGGTTCTTCTTGTATTGCGAAGGAGTTACGCCATACGCCTCCTGGAAATATTTCGAGAAGTAGCGGGGATTATTGAATCCCACCTTGTAGGCTATTTCGCTGATGTTATACTCATTAGAATGCAAGAGATGCTCGGCATACTTGATTCTCTTGGCACGAAGATACTCTGAAGGCGTGGTGCCCATGAGCGAAATCATGCGCTTATATAATTGTACGCGCGAGATGCAGAGATGGGCACTCATCGATTCTACCGAGGTATCCGGATTGCTCATGTTGTCGCGGATATAAAGGTCAATGTCCTCGATAAACTTCCTATCGGCTGCACCCAGCACAAACTGTCCGTTGTTGAGCTGCTTCTCCTTCACCACTTCTCCCGTAGGTTTCGCCACGGTTCCCGTACGCTTCACGAGATTCAGGAGATTCCTGAGTCGCAGATTCAGCATATCGATATTAAACGGCTTGGTGATATACTCATCTGCGCCGCTCATCAATCCCTCCTTGCGATGCTCATCGGCTAAACGGGCGGTGAGCATCACGAATGGAATGGATGCGGTTTCATCGTTCTCCTTCACCTGTCGGCAGAGTTCATTGCCATCCATCACCGGCATCATCACGTCGCTGAGGATGATGTCCGGGCGATGGTCGATAATCTTATTCCAGGCATCCTGACCGTTCACCGCCTCTACCACCGTATAGTCGGAAAGCAGATCGCGCATGAACTCACGGAAGTCGTCGCTATCATCCACCAGCAACAGAATTGGCTTGTGGACCGAATCTGCGGTTTCCACCTTCTGTTTCAGCGGACGGGCCATGCCATACAGGGAGGCTGATGCATCGCCACTGTCCTGAGAAGATGTTTCTTCATCACCACCATGAACCGTGGTGAAGACAGGAGCCGCACGCATCGTGCCCAGATGGGCATTCACCTTGGCTGCCCCATCATCATCGATAGGCAATTCCACCACGAATACCGATCCGCCGCCGGTATTATCGTGCACGGAGACCTTACCTCCATGCAACTCGGCAAACTTCTTCACCAGGTTGAGGCCGATACCGCTGCCGCCAGCCGGCTGCATCTCGGTGCCGTTCACCTGATAGAAGCGGTCGAATACGTTCTTCTTCTCGGCATCGCTGATACCCTTGCCGTTGTCTGCCACCGAAATGCAAAGCATATCGTGGTCGCCACCCTTCATTTCATAGCGGGTTTTGGCACGCAGCGAAACCACTATCTTGCCGCCATCCGGCGTAAATTTATAGGCATTACTCAAGAGATTATTCACAATCTTGCCCACCTTATCTACATCCACCGACATGTTCAACTGAGCGAACTCCGATTCAAACTCCAGCTTCACCTTGTTGTTGGCAAGGATACGGAAAGAAGCACAGATGTTATCTACGAAACTCACCATCTCGGTCTTCGCCAGAGTCAGTTTCTCCTTGTTCTGGTCGAACTTGCGGAAGTCGAGTATCTGGTTCACCAGATTGAGCAGACGGGTGGCGTTTCGATGAATCAGCTCCAGCTTTCTGCGCTTGGCAGGGTCGGCTTCCTCACGAATCATTGTCACCAGCGGCGAGATGATGAGGGTGAGCGGAGTGCGGAGTTCATGACTCACGTTGGTGAAGAAGTTCAGTTTCAACTCGTTCAGTTCCTTGGTCTTCTTCATACTGTCTTCCATGCTCTTGCGCTCAAACTGATTGCGTTGGCGCTCTATCATCCTGCGGCGATAGAGGAAGAAGGCAGCCGCTATCAGGGCTATATAAATCAGAAATGCCCAGATAGAGAGATAGAAAGGGGGAGCCACATTGATTTCCAGCTCGCTGATTTCATCGTTCACGGTGCCGTCACCGTTCACCACCTTTACTTGCAGGATGTAACTGCCCGAAGAAAGATTGGTAAAGGTCACCTCAGGACGGTCGGCTGGGGTCAGCAGCCATTTGTCGGTAACTCCCTTCATGCGATAGAGGAAGCGGTTGCGCGATGGCACCGTCACCTCGCTGGAAGCCAACTGGATGGTAAAAGCGTTATCCTTATAACTCAAGTCGAGCCGATGACTGGCATCGAGCGATTCCTCCAGAATCACCCTGCCTTCATACTCCTCGCCAGCCGTCAGGGCATGGTCGAAGAGCACCACGCCGCTGAAGAGCGCACGCACATGGTTCTTCTGATTCTTGGCAGAACGGGGACTGATGATGTTCACGCCATCCTGTCCGCCGATGGCGATGTCGCCGTTGCGCATCAGGCAAGCCGAGCGATAGTTAAACTGGCGTTCCTGCAGGCCATCCAGCGAATTATAGTTGGTTATCTTCAAATCCCAGTTGCCGTTCTGATCCTTATCCACCTTCACGTGGGTAACCACAAACTCGGAAACCAGCCACATGGAATGCTGCTTGTCTTCGATGATGGAACAGCCCACAGCCCCCGGTGTACCATTCAGGTTGTTGATATTCTCCACCTGGTTCGACTTCAAATCATACATGGCGATGCCCGATGGGGTGGCTATCCAGAGGAGACCACGACTATCGATCATCGAAAAGTTGATGGAAGGACTCAGGAAAGCCTTGCCGTTAGACAACTTACTCAAATCCGTAATCTGGCGGTCATGGAAGTCGAAGAGAGACATATTCTGCGAATGTCCCAGCAACAGCTGGTTTGCATTCTGCACAAAGAGCGAATTGATGAAATTGCTCGCCAACCTGGAATTGCTGGTAGTGTAGGTTTCAAACTTCTCTGTATTTGGGTCGAAAATCTGGAAACCGCCACCCAAGGTTCCTATCAGGAGGCGATGGTCGGGAGCCTCGGCAAGGCACCACACACTGTTGCTGGCCAAACCGCTGGTTCCGGCATGATAGGATTTCCACACACCATGCGAGAAACGGGTCAATCCGCCATTGTAGGTTCCGAAATACAAGGAACCATCCTTCATGGTGGTACTGCTCACCACTACCTCAGAACCCAATCCGGTCTGGGCACCATGAAAACGGGACGAAAGACCGGTGGTTGGATTATAGACCACGATGCCCTCGTCGTTGGTACCGCACCAGAGATTGCCGTTCAAATCCTGCGTAATGGTGCAGACATCGCCCAGCGGAATGGTATAGAATTTGGTAGATGATGCAGAATAATAGTTCACTCCGTTCTTATAGGTACCCACCCAGAGTGCATCACTTTCATCTACATATAATTCCGGCAGCGAGTTATCAGAGATAGACCCCTTATCGTTAGGATTGTAAACAAACTGGCGGAAGATTTTTCGGGCATAATCCAGGTAAATCAAACCGTTATGGTCGGTGGCTATCCACATGTGGCCCTGCTTATCCTTCGCCATATCACGAATCATCACCTTAGACCCCTGATAAGCCGGCACATCCATGCCGATGGTGGCCAGATAGCTCTTCGCTCCGACAAACCACTTCTTCAGCGCCTGGTGATATACATAGATGCCCAGGTTGGTATTCACCCAATAATTATTCTTGCTATCTACGAAGGTAAAGACAGACCGGTCGGTGGAGAGTTTGTTGTCGCAGATAAAGCGGTCCATCCACACCACCTGCTGTCCATAACCATCCAGCTTGCAGATGATACCGTTATCAAAGGTAACCACTGCCTGGCCATTGTCTTCACGGATGCAACTCACCTGATAATCAGGAAGCGAGCTGCCTGATTTCTTCTTGGAGAAAGGAAAGAGGAAGGCTGTCATGTTCTTGACATCCACAAAATAAATACCCTGGCCATACACACTCATCCACATGTTTTTCTTCGAGTCGATGAGCAGCTTATAGGGAGGACCATCCACACCAATGGTCTTGAGCCATTCCTCCGGCTTGCGGTCGAACCGCTCCTTATCATACTGATAGATGCAATAGCCCACACTGGTATGAATCCATAGCGACCCGTCGATGGCCTGCTGAATTTCATCTACCGAATTATTGGGAATGGAATTGGGATTGCCATCATCATAGAGGAATGCCTTCATACGAAAGCCATCAAAACGGTCGAGCCCGGATTGGGTGCCAAACCACACGTAACCCTGCTGGTCTTTGAATATGGCGTTCACCTGACTGTTGCTCAGACCGTTTCGATTGGTAAGACGAGTAAAATCTACCGCCCCGTATGCACCAATTGCAGCACAGGGCAGCAGCTTCATCGCCAGCAAAAGCATCACGAGGATGCCTTTCAAAAACTGTCTTAGTTCATGTTTCATTCTAGTCTGTTCTATAGGTTTGTATTTATATCCGTTTATTCGTTCTTTTCCGAGCTTTCTCTGATTTTGAGAATCATCGGCACCACCTCTTTATATATCTTCTCATCGCCGTTGATGTTGCGCATCAGCAGTTCACAGGCCTTGGAGCCCTGTTCATGCGCCTTGTCCATAATGGCAGTGAGTCGGGGAGTGACGAAGGCTGCAGTATCACCATCGGTGAACCCGATGATAGCCACATCCTGCGGAATGCGCAAGCCCTTGGCCTTGATGGCATCAAAGGCTGCATAGGTGATGATGTCGTTGAAGGCAAGGATGGCATCCGGCGGATTCTCGCCTTCCAGGAGGCGGAGCGTAGCATTGCGGGCCACCTCGAAATCTATCTTGTCGCATACCACCAGCGTACGGTCGATAGGGATTCGGTTCTCTCGGAGTGCCTCCAGATAACCATGCTTGCGACGGCGTACCATGTCGAGATGGTTAGGTCCACCGATGAAGGCGATGCGACGGGATCCCGTCTCTATCATGTGCTGGGTAGCTTCCTGGGCAGCGATATCGCCATTACCTACCACCTGCGAGAACTTTTCCTCCAGACAGCAGCGGGCAAAGAATACCAGAGGCACCCCCATGTCATGAAGCTGCTCGAAATGAGAATAGTCGGTGGTATCCTGCGCCAGACAGGCGATGATACCCTCTACATGCATATTGAGGAAGTTGTCGAGTGCCTTGGCTTCACGCTCATGGCTTTCATGACTATTGGCACTAATCACCGAATAGCCCAACTTAGAGGCATAGTCTTCAATACCGTCGAGCACGGCGGCATAATAATGGGTTACCAGATTAGGTACGATTACGCCAATCACCCTCGGAGCCTCCTTGCGAAGACTCTGAGCAAAGGGATTAGGGCGATAATTAAGCTCCTTGGCAAGCTGCTTGACCTTTTGGGTCATCTCCTCGCCCACCTCATGGCTATTGCGCAAGGCACGCGATACCGTGGCTATGCTCACACCCAGCCTATCAGCCAGGTCTTTAAGTGATGTTCTACGCTGTTTCATGAATCTCGTTCTCGATACTAATGTATCATTTTTCTATAAGTTAACCATCTATTTGTGCATCTTTTGAAAAGATCTTTCTGCAAAGATAATGATTTTATTCGAATTTGCAAACGTTTACGTGGCTTTTTTCATGGAAAAGCATCATTTTTACAATAAAAACTTGTAATTTTGCAGCCGAAAGTAATGAATAGTTGATAATAAGTTAGTTAGAAACAAAAGGCTTCAGAATGTCGGGAGGATAATCTGAAGCCATTTTTTATATATAATACTCAGCCGAATCTACCAAGCCTGCTCTCAGTGCATACTTGGTTGCTTCATGCACATTGTTCACGCCCAGTTTTCGGAAGATGTTCTTGCGGTGGGTATTCACGGTATGGAAACTGGAGAATCGCTTCACGGCGATTTCCTTGGTGGTCATACCCAGGGCGATGTCCTTCAGAATCTCGGTTTCGGTCTTGGTGAGGTTCACCTTTTCCTCCGGTTCCTGCTGCACAGGAGCTAACAGAACCTCCATCATGCGCTGGCAGACAAAACGCTTGCTTGCCACACAGAAGCGGATGGCCTCCTTGATTTCCATCAACTGACTCTCCTTCAGCAACACACTAAACATACTGCTGCTGGCTATGAGCACCTTCACGAAGTCGGCACTCAAATCTTCACAGAACAAAAGCCATCGGGTATAGGGAAAACGCTGGTTGAGGATGAGAAGCTCGGCGGCATCGTTGATGTCGAAGAGCGTGTAGTCTAAAATCACTACCGTATCCTCGTTCTCCTTCAAGGCAAGCATCAGCTCTGCCTTGTCTTCCACAAACTTGGTCTCCAATCCTTCCATTTTCTCTATCACGTAGGTCAATCCGGCGCGCGTGATATCCTGCTTATCTGCCAATAAAATCTTCATAAGCAAAATCTCCTATTCTTTTATGTTGTTATACTCTCTTTTTTATCTTTAATCTCTTTTATATGACCTTTTTTATAAAAGTTTGCCATGGCAAGAATGCCACAGCAAACTTATCTATTTCCTGATACCTAGCAAAACGCGAGGTATCAAGATTTTCATTTCTTTAGAATGTCATGAGGAAACCTAATCGGATACCCCACTTATCCACGTTGGCGTGGTCTAAGTAATTCAGGCGGCGCACATAGTCAATTCCGAAGAACTTGAAGATGTTGTGTACACCTGCCACTACTTCCCAATATGGCGTATTGCCAAAGGTGTAGGAATTGTTCGGGAACTGGAAGATGACATTGTCTGTAGGATTCTTCACCGGATTGTTCTTATCGGTCAACTGGCCCCAGACTCCCTTCACAGCCACGTATTCACGCCATTTCAGTTTCTTGATCAGCGGAATGCGGTTCAAGAGCTTTCCGTTCATATCCCAAGCCACCGACCAGAATGCCTGACGGTCGCTCAGGAACTCCCAGTCTTTCATCATGCTGATGGTGGCCTCCTGCTCAAAGTAAGAGAGGTTGACTGGTGGCTGAATGAGCATGGTAAACGGAACCTTGTTCCACTGAATCTTGCCCACGATATTGAAATCCACATAGCCGAAGCTGCCCAACCACTGACGCTTATAGATGCTCATGCGGGTGATGTTGCTCTGATACTGTCCGCCCATAAAGCCATCCAGCCCCATGGTATGAGAAAGCATCAGTTCCGGACTATCCAGGTTGATAGGCAATCGCTGCTGCTTGGTATTCACATAGGTAACACCCGGATTGTAGTCGATGCCTACAGAAGCCTCGGTGGTACGGATCTTCTTCACCTCGGTGCCGTCGAGCTTGAAATAATGCAGATTACCCACAGGGCGGTTGCTCTGCCATCTGATGCTCGTATCGAAGCGGAAGCCCCAATCGGTCTCATAGGTGAAACCAAACTTCTGACGCTGATAGAGATACATCTGGTCCTGCGTGGTGGCACGGATGGTCATAAACAGGTTGTCCTTGTTGTGCAACAGGTTATCATCCGAAGGCGAGGTGATATCATGCCCCACCTCGAAGGTGAACTTGCGCATAGGGAACTCAAACGGACTGTTCTTCTTCTTATTCAGCGAATAGGTGAAGATGTGGCCGTAATACCATTCATGGCTCTTCGTACCGTATGCCCCGTAACCATCCCAGAAGAAGTGAGGGTTCAAGGCTGCCATCGTACGTCCGGCGAGACGCAGGCGCAAGCCATCAACAAAGTTATTGGAAATGAAGGTATTCACCGGACCCAAGTCGAAGATGCTTCGCTTGTCGTCCTTCTGGTTCTTATGAGCCACCTCCACATAGTTCTCCATCAGCGCACGGACGCCGAAGATGATATATTTAAAGCCCTTAGAGTTCTCCATGCGATGGATAAAACTGTCCATCGACGATTCACTCTTGGTCAAACCCACCTGTCGGTACTTATTCCAATAAGCCTCATCACGGTTCATGGCATCCATATCATGCCTTACCTTCGCCTTACCCTTGAAGAGCATCTTAGGCAGCGGGTCGAAGGCATAGTCGGTGAGACGCGTGTTGCGCACCACCAGCAGGTCCTGCAGCAGCTTATTCATGTGCATCTCTGCTATCATATCATCCTTGGTGAGTACCCACTCGCCATTGTCGAGCTTGGTATATTCCTGCTCTATCTTCATATCCTTCACCCAGTTTACGTCTGAGTTGTGAGGCATATAGAGATTACATTTCTTCACGTGCAGACTGCTGTCGGCAAGCACATAAAGCTCGCCTCGGAAACCGAAGTCCTGGCTGTTGGCCGGGATAAACTGCAGGTGATAGCACAGGTCACGCTCCACATACACCGTGTCTTCTATATAATAATGGTAGAAGCTGATGGCAGTCTTGCCGATAGGTGATGGGAACGGATACTGCAACAGGCGCACATAGTCGTCGTAGATATCCACATCGGTGAACACTTCCTTCAAGGCTGTGTTCAGGATTTCTCCGGTCTGTATCACCTGTCCGATACCGTTACTCTGCTGACCCTTGATGATATCCTTCTCGGTCTTCGGATCCTTGCGGTAGATGTGCTGCGAAACGGTTTCATCCACGCTCACCGGCAGGGTGAGTTTGCCGTTGTAAGGCGAAGTCTCCACCTGGTCAAGCAGATACTGTCGCTTACTGAAGAACTTGCTTTCTAGCTGCTCCTTGCTCAAGTCGTTGAGAGCGAGGGTGATTTTCTGATATTTATCATATTGATAATAATCATGATTGCTCAGGTCGCTCTTCTTCTTGGCGGCGATGACACGGCGCATGAGTTCCACGGCAGGATTATCCTTGCGCTTGTACTTGCCTTTCTTCGATTTCACGACCACCTCACTCAGTTTATGGGTATCATCCTTGAGTTTCACCTCTATGAAGTTGATTTTCTCATCAATTTTCACGGTCTGTGTCTTGTAGCTCAGTGCGCTCACGGTAAGCACCCAAGCCGGATGCTTCTCGATGGTGAACTTACCTTCGCCATCACTAGACACACCAATCTTGTGCCCCTTGTACTGCACACTTGCATAGGGCACCGCAAATCCGTCGTCATCTATCACACGACCCGTTATCTTCTGCTGCGCCATCATCTGCAGGGTAGAAACCATGAAGAGGACGAGCATCAAATACAATTTTTTAATACCTTTCATTACCTTATTATATATAGGGGCTTGCAGCCCATTATTAATTCATATTACTTTTCGGGCTGCAAAGTTATAAATAATCTCTGAATATCTATGAAAAACCGATTATATATTTCAGTTTTTTATGAGATTTTCAGAAAATCCTCCATTTCTGAGAGTTTTCGGATGATTCCATCGGGGATGGATTCATCCACCTGCTTCTCCTCCCACTGCAATCCCTTGATCCAAAGGGTGTGGCACCCCAACTTGTGGGCTGGCATGATATCCTTACTATAAGTATCGCCCACCACCAATACCTGAGAGGCTGGCAAATCGAGGGCACACACGCCGAGGGCGAAGATGGCAGGGTTCGGTTTGCGGACACCCACCACCGCCGATTCTATCACCTCCTTGAAATAGCCGTCAATCCCGGCATCCTTCAACACCTGGTTGATATTGCCATAGAAATTGGAAACAAGCACCATCGGATAACCCGCCTGCTTCAGATGCTCCAATACCTGCTTATTCTCTTGCAACAAATCCAAGGTCTTGGCATTAATGTAATGTGCCATATCCACCGCAATCTGATGGATTTCTGAATCGGAAAGGGAGAGCAAAAGACTTTCTGAAGATGCATCTGAATCATTACCAAGTTTCGCCTGCTTCTCGGCATCATCCTTTCCTGTCTCCAGCAACTCCTTTCCTGCCAGGAATTTCAATTCCAGTATCAGTTTTTCTCTGAGAATATCCTCGAAATGGAAATCGGGAGTCACGATGGGATTCACCGCCAAGGCTCTCTCGCCATACACGTATGCATCGCGGAAAGCCTGCTTGTGGATACTCACTCCTGGTTCTACCTCTTCATCAGCAGCCACACCGATGCCGAAGTGCTCATAGCCCTGCCAGAGCACTTCCGACCAGTGGTCACCCCTGGTATCGAGCGTACCACCATAATCAAAGATAATTCCTTTTATATCTAGTTTCTTCATTTCTCTGTTCATAAAATTTAATCAGTCTTCTGCTTGTGCTTCAGCTCTTCCTCGTATTCCGCCTGAATCTGCTTCAAGTCCTTGTTTCCTACTTTAATGAGCAGAATGCCGATGGCTATCCATACCAACTCACGGATGCGGGTAATAAGACCCGTATATACGCCCAGAGCACCCGTAAGATGCAATCCATCTACCGCCAAGGCAAGACCACCCTCTCGGGCTCCCAACTGCATCGGAGAGAAGAAGATGAGGTTGCTGAAAAGCGAAGAAAAGGCGAGAATCAGAATACTGTCTGCTATGCTGATATCTGCTGCAAACGCCTTCAGAATCAGATAAATTTCCAAGCTCTGCAGCACTCTCGCCATCACCTCAAAGGAAAGAGAGGCATAGAACGTGCGCTTGTGCTGACCATGCAGCAAGGCTATCTGCGAATCAATCTGCTCCAAGGTATCCTGTTTCTCCTGCTCAAATCTCCTTGCCCAGTTCTTCACAAAAGGAATATGGGTAAGAAGACGGATGCCCTTCTGTGCCATTCCCGTCTTGTAGCCGCGGGCGAAGAAGTAGATGCCGAGCAGGCAGAAGGCTGCGATGAAGCCCAGCATGATGCCCATAGGGACACCTATCGGATACAGGGCGATATAGAGAAATGTAGAAAGGAACCAGAACCAGAAATGGGAGAAGATATGCATCATCACGTAGAGAATCACCGATGATGTAGCCTTGCTCACACCCGTAAAAGGCTTCAGTTCCATAATGCGGTAAGGTTCGCCGCCCATTAATCCGCAGGGAGTGGTGTAGTTCAGGGCAAATCCGCTCACAGTGAGCTTATATACTCGCCAGAACGAGAGTCCCTTCACCCTACCCTCGTCGTTGATGATGAGCCACCAGGAAATGGTGTTCACCCAATAGACCACGAGCCACAGACCGAGAATCAGCGGGAAATAGATGCCCGCCTGCTTCAGATAGCGCCAGATATCGGTATAGTCCATATCCATCGTGCAGAGCATGATAATAATGGCAATGATACCGAACGCCATGAATATATTTCTGAACTTGTTATTCATAAATGAACTTGTTATTCACAAAAGTATTTGTTATTACAAAATAAGATGTTTATGCCCCGTACTCTCCCTTCAGAACCTTCTGGTTGAGCTTCAAGCAAAGACGCTCGTGGGTTCCTCGCATATAGAAGAAAATCAGGCTGAACACAGTAATCTCGATAGCTGGATAAAGCCATGGAAGACCTATTAGGATAGAGATGAACAGCGTGATGCTGCGCCAGTTGAAGGTAAGGATGTTGGCAAATTTCATCAGCGGAAGACTGCCTGCACGGAAGTCAGCACGCAACTGCTCCGGCAACTGCTGTGGATATCTTTCGCGCAGATTTCTCTTGAATATCTGGAAGATAGGTGTATCTCGCTCCTGACCCAAGGTATAGTTCTTATAAAAGAACTGGAAGAGTTTCTGCACAGGCTCCTTCTTCCATTTCATCTGCTTCCACAGTTCCACCTGCTTGCTGGCATCATCCAGTTCGCTGCCCTCCTTGCCTTTCAGAAAGAAGAGATGAATCTGACGGTAATAATCCGCCAGACGGCTCTGAATGGCATGGCAACCAAAGCCGGCTACGATGCAGAGAGCCCAGATTTTCCAGCCCCACTCCGGCATCAGGCGGAAAGAGATGGCAAAGTAGATGCTGACAAACCAGAAGTCGCCAGCCGCACCATCCAGGATTCTGCCCAAGGCACTCTTCTGGTTGGTAAGACGTGCCAACTGTCCGTCGCAACTGTCATAAACATTTGCCCAAATGAGCAAGAAGATGCCTAAGATGTTAATAGCCAAATCGTCGAAATAGAAGCAGATGCCCGCTCCTACGCCGAGGAAGATGGAAAGAATGGTCACCACATTTGGGGTGACGTGAAGCATGCGGAAGAATCGTGCCCACTGGTAACCGATGGGACGATAGAAATAAATATCAATATGCTCCTCGGTATCCGCAGATTTCAGAGAAGCCTTAAATTCCTGATTCATCTTTTTTATTTTTAATTTCTATTTTTTCCTATATCTTTATTTTGTTATTCCTATATCTTTATTTTGTTATTCCTGTATCATTTTTGTGGCGATATAGAACGCAGCCTCATCACGGCATGGCGCAAAGCTAGGCCAGTCGTTGAAGTCGATGATCTTTACGCTGCCATCCTCACCTACCACGCAGTCGCCGCCATATACCGGCACACCTAGCATATCGGCAGCCTTGTCAGCCTCAGCCTTCAGGGCATCGGCATCGAAGGCGATGCCCTGCGCATCACCATTGATTACCTCCAAGCCAAACTTAGAGCGATGACCGCATTTTGAAGGATAGAACCAATAGAAGAAATCGGTGCCCGACACACCATAAAACTTAATGAGGTCGCCCTTCAGATGCTCATTCACCACCACCGAAGTAATGCCGCGCAGCCAGAAATCCTTCAGCAGCGCCTCCGCCTCTTCCCGGTTCTGCACATAGCAGGTATCCTCCTTCTGCTGCGCACAACCGTCGCCACGCTTCAGCCAGCAAGGATAGTGGATATCCTCCACCATCTCCCCGTTTCTGCCGATGATGCGGCTCTCGGGAGTAGCGATGCCTCCGGCAATGAAACGCTCGGTCATGATGCGGCGGATGCAGCGGTTTACACCCAGACTGGAGTTCACCACCAGCACGCCCTCTTCCTCAATTCTGCCCAGCACATCCAGTGCCTGCTTGCTGCGGGCCATCGAGAAGAAACCATCTACCCCCACGGCCACACGACAGCGAGGCCAGCCGTAGGCTCTCTCCAGCACGGCAGCCTTGCGGCAGAACTCCTTCTCGCACATCAGCATCACCTGCGCTCCAAGTGCCTTCAACTGCAGTTGAACGGCATTCATGATGGCAGCATCGTTATCCACGCAATTAGGCGAAAACTCGTTGCCACGGCATACGCCCACCAGGGTCTTACCCTCCAGCGGATGGATAAAGGCCTCAGCCTTCGCAATATCTTCCTTATGATCCACATCCAGAATCTTGTTGATAGGATAAGCCTCCAGCTTCAATCCCTCCACCACCAGCTGGCGCTGGAAGTTGCGCATGCGGCTCATGCCCTGCTCCATGCAGTGGTCGAGCACATCCAGAGCCTTGTCGCCCAGACAATAAATTCCACCCGAAATCAGATGGTCGTCGCCCTCCTGCTTATCATGGAAGCCCGTGATACGAGGCTTCTTGTGGGAACCCTGCTTGTCGAGCAGACTGGCACCCTCGGCATCCGCCTGCTTCTCCACGCCAACCCACAACGGTTTTTCATCGTCCACGTATGGGGTAACCGCCATGCAGCCGTCAATCTCCTTCGCCTCCTGGAAATAACGGATATACTTTTTGAACTCCTCCTCACGGAAGATGGTATCCACGGTGGTGAGACAGAAACGCTCACCCCTGAGATAAGGCGAGAGGGCATGCAGACTGTGCATGGAACTAGGAGTGGTCTTCACCACCAGGCGCAAAGGCACTGGCAACTGCATCTGCTCCAGATGTTCACGCACCGCTGTGCTCCATTCGTTCACAATCACAACAATTTCTGTGGCACCGCAATCTACGAAGATGCGCAAAAGGCGCTCTATCATGGGTTCGCCACACAATGGCACCAGTGGTTTAGGCTGTTCCACGCCCTCCTGTGCCAGTCGGCTTCCCTCGCCTGCGGCAATAACTGCAAATCTCATTCTATTTTTTCTTTTTTATTCAAGTATGGCATGTTTTTGGAACATGCTTTATTCAAGTATGGCATGTTTCTAACACATGCTGAAGTTCAGTTTATAATTTCTGTTTGTAGCAGCGGCGGCGGCGATGCTGCACGCTCTCCAGATACTGCCACTGGCTCTGTACGCCCTTGTTGGTTTCCATCTGCGGCATCGCCTCGGCCCACTTGAAGCCATAGCGGTGATACTGCTCAATGAGGTCGGCAAAGATCAGGGCATTGGCGCCCTTGCTGCGATATTCAGGCAGTACGCCGATGAGAACCAGATCTACGGTGTCGGTCTTGTGCAACTTCAGTGCCTTCAATATCTGCCACCATCCCCAAGGCATCAGTTTGCCGTTGCCTATCTTCTGCAGAGCATCCGTAAGCGATGGGAAGGAGACGCCGAACCCAATCAGGCGGTTGTTGTCGTTGCCATCCACCACACCGGTGATAAGGTTCGTATCGGCTATCTTGATGTAGGAATCCACATAACCATCAATCTGATTCTCGGTGAGCTGCTGGAAGTCGTAGAGGTCCTTGTAGGTCTCGTTCACGATGTGGAACACCTCCCTGCCCATGCCCTTCTTCACCAGCTCGTGCTTGGTAAACTTACGCACGTGCAGGTTGTATCGCTTCTCTATCATTTCGGCAGTTTTGGCGAATTTCGGCGGTGTCACCTCGGGCACCTTGATGCGATATTCCACCCAGTCGTTGTCTTTCTTCAGAAGATTAAAGCCTTCGATATGCTGCGGATAGTAAGCATAATTGTAGTTCACGTACATGGTCGATTTCTCGTGAAAGCCCTCTATCAGCATACCTTCTCTATCCATATCGGTGAATCCGAGCGGTCCCACCATCTCTTCCATCTCGTGTTCTCTTCCCCAATCAGCAACGGCATCCAGCAGTTTGCATGATACCTCCATATCGTCGATGAAGTCGAGCCAGCCGAAGCGTACCTGCTTCTTGTTCCACTGCTCGTTGGCACGGTGGTTGATGATGGCAGCCACTCTGCCCACCACCTTCGGCACACTGTAGTCGATGGCCAGGAAATACTGTGCATCGCAGAATTCGAAAGCCGGATTCTTGTCCTTGCTCAGCGTATTCCATTCATCAAGCCGCAAGAAGGGCACAGCAAACTTATTCCCCTTGTAGAGGTCGTAATAGAACTGGATGAAAGCCCTCAACCCCTTCTTGGTGGTAACCGGTACGATTTTTATATCACTCATTTAACTATCTAATTTTCTTTTTCTATTTCTTAAAAACGGCATTTATCTCTTGTCAATGAACAGAGTTCATCTCTTTTTAATCAATGGAATTCATCTCTTTTTAATTAATGTATAAGAGAAAACCGCTGCAAAATTACGAGTTTTTTTCAACTCTGCCAACTAATAGTAGATTTTTTTTCGAATAGATAGTTAAAATGCCCGAATATTTAGTTCAAAAGAAAATAAAACCGTACCTTTGCACACTGAATTTGGCAATTCTGATAGAAAAAGTAGTTTCGGAAAATATGAAGAAAACGAGAGATAATTATACTTTCCTCACCCATGCTCCCGTGCATAAGGTGGTTTTCACGATGGCTATTCCTACCATCATCAGCATGTTATCGACGAGTATGTACAACCTCGCCGACACCTATTTCGTGGGCAGTATCAACACCCAGAGCGTGGCTGCCGTGGGCGTATCGTTCGCCATGATGGCGGTGATTCAGGCTGTAGGTTTCTTCTATGGTCACGGAGCCGGAAACTACATCTCCCGCATGCTGGGTGCCAAAGAGGAAGAGAAGGCGAAAAAGATGGCAGCAACAGGCTTCGTGCTGAGTTTTCTTACGGGTCTCGTTATCGCCGTTCTAGGACAAACATTCCTTACACCGCTCTGCATTCTTCTGGGTTCCACACCTACCATTCAGCCCTATACAGAGCGCTATCTGGGCATCATCCTGCTGGGTGCTCCTTTTATGACTACATCCTTAACGCTCAACAACTTGATGCGTTTTCAAGGCAACGCGATGTATGCCATGAAGGGTATCATGTCGGGTGTACTACTCAACCTGATTCTGGCTCCACTGCTTATCATTTATTTTGCCTTAGGCATCACAGGAGCCGCCATCGCCACCCTCATCAGCCAGTGCTTCGGTTGCGCCATGCTTTTCTGGATGTCGCACAAGGGTCAGAGCATCCGAATCCAGCTTCGCAACTTCACACCAACCAAGGCATACGCCAAGGAAATCATCTTTGGCGGCACCCCATCCTTGTCAAGACAGGGCTTGGGCAGCATTGCCACCCTGGTGCTGAATGTGGCAGCAGGAGCCTACGGCGACGCAGCCATCGCAGGCATGAGTATTGTAACAAGAATTTCCTTCTTCACCTATGCCGTGGTCATTGGTCTGGGCCAGGGTTTCCAGCCCCTCTGCGGTTTCTGCTATGGTGCCAAACTCTATTCCCGAGTAAAGGATGCCTACTATTTCTGCATCAAATGCGGCACGGTGTTTCTGGCTGCATGTGCCGTTATCGGCTTCATCTTCTCAGAGCAGATCATCGAACTTTTCCGTGATGACCCTCATGTGGTGGCCGTTGGTTCCGTAGCCTTGAAGTGGCAGGTAATCAGTTTTCCGCTGATAGCCACCATCGTGCTTACCAACATGCTGATGCAAACCATCCGCAAGCCTATCCGTGCCAACATCGTAGCGGCAGCCCGAAGCGGACTGTTCTTCATTCCGCTCATCTTCATCCTCCCTCATTTCTTCGGCTTGCTGGGTGTAGAGATGTGCCAGGCGTGGGCAGATGTCTGCTCCTTCCTTGTGGCGGTTCCGATAGCCTGGAGTGCATTCAGGGATATGTCAAGATAGTTTTTCATTTTAACACTTATCTCCACCCCCACTTTTTCCACTCCATCTTTCCATTTCTACAAAAAAATCCAAAAAAGCTCCTTTATTTCTTTGCAGTTCAAGAAATTAATCGTATCTTTGCACTCGAATTTTATTGATACATGAAGAAAATGAGTAAAGATACATTAACTCATCAGCTGACAGAGACTATCGACGAGCTTTCTAGCGCCGAATCATTGAAGGGTCTCTTCCATCAGCATCGAGACGGAAATCCACTTCCTTCGGGCAAGGCGCTCGAAGATATTATCAATTTGTCTCGTTCTATCCTCTTTCCGGGATATTTCGGAAACTCTTCCGTCAATATCTCAACCATCAAATATCATATCGGAGTAAGAGTAGAGAAACTCTACGAGATGCTCGCTGAGCAGATTCTCGCCGGACTGTGTTTCGCCAACGACTGCGAAACGGAAACCCAGGCCGAACTGCAGCACCAGCGTGCCAAGGCAGGCGTCATTGCGGCAAAAGCCATCATGGAATTTCCTAACCTCCGCAAGATTCTAGCCACCGACGTGGAGGCTGCCTACAACGGCGACCCGGCGGCGATGAGCCACGGAGAAATCATCTCCTGCTATCCCGTAATCAAGGCGTTAACCAACTACCGTATCGCTCATGTTCTGCACAAGCTCGGCGTGCCCCTCATCCCAAGAATGATGACGGAGCTGGCGCACTCGGAGACGGGTATCGATATCAATCCGGAGGCTACCATCGGCCACCATTTCACCATCGACCATGGCACGGGTGTGGTTATCGGTGCCACCTGCATCATCGGCAACAACGTGAAACTCTATCAGGGTGTCACCCTGGGTGCCAAGAGTTTCCCACTGGATAAGGACGGCAACCCAATCAAGGGAATCCCTCGCCACCCTATCCTGGAAGATGACGTCATCGTGTATGCCAACGCCACCATCCTGGGCAGAATCACCATCGGTGAGGGCTGCATCGTGGGTGCCAACGTATGGGTTACCAAGGATATGAAGCCGAAAACAAAGAAATATAGAAAAGAAAAACAAAGTTTATTAGATATAGAATTCAATAATGGAACAGGAATTTGAACTCATTGCCAAGACCTTCATGGGCCTCGAGCCTGTCTTGGCTGAAGAGCTCACCCAGTTGGGTGCCAATAATGTACAGATCGGTCGCCGCATGGTGTCTTTCACTGGCGACAAGGAAATGATGTATCGTGCTAACTTCCAGTTGCACACAGCCATCCGTATCTTGAAACCTATCAAGCACTTCAAGGCACGTTCTGCCGAGGAGGTGTACGACGAGATTCAGAAGATTAAATGGGATGACATCTTAGACGTGAAGAAGACTTTCTCGGTAGATTCTGTAGTCTATTCAGAGGAGTTCCGCAATTCACGCTTCGTGACTTACAAGGTAAAGGATGCCATCGTGGACTGGTTCCGCGAGAAGCAGGGCACACGTCCTAACATCAGCGTGTCTAACCCTGATATCCGCCTCAACATCCATATCGCCGAGGATAAGGCTACGCTGAGTCTCGACTCAAGTGGCGAGAGTCTGCACCGCCGCGGCTACCGCCAGGAGCAGGTGGAGGCACCATTGAACGAGGTGCTGGCTGCCGGTATGATCCTGATGACCGGCTGGAAGGGCGAATGCGACTTCATCGACCCAATGTGCGGTTCGGGTACCATCGCTATCGAGGCAGCCCTCATCGCCCGCAACATCTCGCCTGGTGTATTCCGCAAGGAGTTTGCCTTCGAGAAGTGGAACGACTTTGACCAGGATCTCTTCGACATGATCTATAACGACGACTCTCAGGAGCGTGAGTTCGAGCACCACATCTACGGATATGATGTAGATATGAAGGCGGTGAACACTGCCAACCTCAACGTGCGTGCTGCCGGACTGAGCAAGGATATCACCATCGCCCAGCAGGACTTCAAGGACTTCACCCAGCCTGCCGAGAAGAGCATCATCGTGATGAACCCTCCATACGG
>OBRN01000017.1_pt1 | contig 60015 bp, 42 predicted proteins | sample 1475621 | NCBI WGS metagenome assembly OBRN01 (sample SAMEA3360684, study PRJEB22359) | human gut metagenome | biome: ENVO:urban biome; feature: ENVO:human-associated habitat; material: ENVO:feces | place: Bangladesh | collected 2011 | reverse complement strand
CTTCCCACGATGGCGGCATCGATGATGAGATACATCTGCTGAAGGATGTAACCCAGGATAAGTGGAATAGCAAATTTGATGATGGCTCGCAAGGGCGAGCCCACCGTCATGTCATTTATAGACTTTGAACTTTGAGCTTTGAACATTGAACTTTATGATTAGTTTTTGTTATCCTAAAAATATAAAAGGAGGATGCACTCTTTATTTGAGCGCATCTCCTATCTTCTGTTTGATTTCTGCCATTTTGTTGCGGCGCTCGATGGAGAACGTATCTCCGTGTGCTTCCACATAATCGAAGAGCATGAACGCCTTGTTCAGAAGTTCATCTCTTGTGGGCTGCCCCACCATATCCGCCTCGTGATAATAGAGTTCGGCAAGCATGTCCATCTTGGAGAGTCGTTTCTCCTCATCGGCAATACCCGCCATCGCCTTCATCACATCCTCTATGGTAGCGATGCTGTAGAAGGCATAAGGTCCCACGTATTGGTCGTAGAGTTCCTTAATCTTCTCACGTCTCACCTCCACCTCTTTCTTTTCGAGCATTCTTTCGAGTGCCGCCATAAACTCGCGAATCAGTCGCTGTATGTAATCTCGCTGTAACATAATCTTATTTTATCTTTTGTTATTTCTATAAATATTTCTGTTATAATCTCTATAGTTATCTCTTGTAAAGATGGTGCAAAATTACGTAAAAGTTGGGAGATTTGGCAAAACAATGCGTTAAAGTTGGTTATCATGCCCCCTCACCTCTCAACTTTTTTAGGCAGGATAAGCACGATTTTAGGACGTTTAAGCACAGCGTAGCGCCGAACAATACATAATTGGAAAAATTGGATTTGCAGGATTCAATTTTTTTTGTTACCTTTGTGCTGTGAATTGCGCCTAAACGCATTCAAATTTTATCATATATATTAAAATGTGTACATTGTCTAATGTGGCACCCCAAAGAGCGGAATCAACCCCTCTCCACGTTGGCTTTACCGCCAATGTCTCCCCCGGAAAATCACCAGATGGGGTGTCGGTAAGGTATGCTCACGCCCCTGGTAAGCAATGGTATGTTATGCGTGCCACCTATCATCGTGAAAAGAAAGCATACGATTATCTGGTGAGTAAGAACATCGAGTGTTATCTGCCTTTGCGGCGGGTGGTGAAAGTGGTGAATGGGCGGCGCAGGTTTGTGCTTGAGCCATTCCTTCCCAATTTCCTTTTTGTCTATACAACTCTTGAAGTAATCAAATCATTTTCTAAGGACTCCAATCTTTTTTTCCTCAATCATTATTACAATCATTTCAAGACGGATGAATTCGGAAAGAATCCTCCACTCACCGTGGATGATGCTTCCATGCAGAATTTCATCAGGGTAACGAGCATCGACAACGAGCACGTGAAACTGGTGAAGCCCGAAAACTGCCATTACAAGAGTGGCGACATGGTGAGAATCATCGAAGGCCAGTTTAAGGGCGTGATGGGCAGAGTGGCAAGAATCTCTGGTCAGCAGCGAGTGGTTGTAGAGGTAAAGGATGTCTGCCTGGTAAGCACCGCCTACATTCCTTCCGCCTTTCTGGAGGTAGTGAAAGAATAAAAAATATTATTTTCCGAAAATCCTTGTTTGTTTCATAAAAAATTTGTAGTTTTGCATACTGATAGAATCTGATAGAAACAATTTAAAGTTGATAAGATTATGTTGGTAATACATCCAAAAGATAGAACTACAGAAGTGCTTGCGATGCTATACGATGGAAAAGGAGCGCAAGTAGTAACCGACAATCCTTCTAGACACCTCTTGAAGGATCAGATGTATCATCTTCCTAAGCGTGAATGGATCATGCTGTTGGGTCATGGCTGCGACAGGGGACTCTATTTTCGGGAGAACGATGAGGATAAGGATTTTGACAAGATAATTATTGATAAATCTTTCAACCATCAGCTTCGCCATCATGGCAGCCGATTGATAGGAATATGGTGTCATGCCGTGGATTTCGCCCGTCAGGAGGGACTTCATGGCTTGTTTTCCGGCATGCTGATTTCAGAAAAGGCTGAGGCTGAGGAGTATGGAATCGATGCTACGCAAGAGGAAATCCTGGCATCCAACCGGATGATGTTTGCCAAGCTTCGCAGTTTGCTGGATGATGAAGACGTGATGTGGCATGAGATTCCGGAGCGGATGCGGGAATGGGATGAAGAGCATACCGCCCTATCGGCGTTTAATTACGGAAAATTTTATTATCTATAGAAGTTATTGAAATAAAATAGAAGTATTAAGCATTAAATATTAAACGTTAAACATTAAGCATTATGGAAGTAAGAATCAAATACACAGAAATTCAAGAGTTTATTAAGAAGAACTTTCACAAGGAGGTTGGGTTGGTCTATGTTGATCCTTCCACGGTTTCAGTTTCAGCAAGAATCCAGGTGTTTGCCTTTGCCAGGAACGTGGGTGTTGATTTGAAGGTAGAGAAGCTTGAAGGCTCCATCCTGCATCTTGTTTATAGCGGCAAGTTTGGAATAGAGCTGCTCATTTCTCCAGCCATCAGCTTTTTGAAGAGGTTGGTGCCAGAGAAGACCAATTTAATCTCGCAGGGCACGGGAAACAGAGTATTTGTTAATCTTGCCGAGATAGACCAGTTGAAGGCAGTATTAGATAAGGTAGAGTTGCAGAGCATCAGCTTTGATGAAACTCATGTTATCGTTGAGGCTGGCCTGAAATACTAACAGAGTAATCTGGAATACTAACGGAGCGCTCTGAAGTGCTAATAGACCGATTCTACTTCACACTACACGGACACTACACTCAATTTATGAAGTAGATTACCTGCGGATTTTTTCTAGGAATGGCACAATATTGCCCTAGGTAGGGCAATAAAATGCCGTCCCTAAGCATAAAACGCTACGTGGTGAGCCGTCTAGCTTTTCCTTCTTTATGAAAGAAATTACGCTAAAATTTGCCGAATAGCTTAAAATGAGCTATTTATGAACTTATCGCCACAATAGAGGTAATGATTTGGCAACGGTTCTAATTTCTGCAATATCCATATAAAACAAGACCCGATAGCTTGACGAATCAGAGGCTACCGGGAATCAACGCTACAAAGATAGTGTTTTTTCTTGTTTCAACCAAGTAAAAGGACAAATATTTATGGAATATTTAGATTTTGAGCGGATTTTGTCTGCCAAACGAATGCTGAGATATAAAGACGCAGCGAATGGTGATACTCGCAAGGCTATGGCTTTGTATCGTTACAACTTACGATTGTCGCAGGAGATGTTTACCATCGTGAGTTGTTTCGAGGTGGCATTGCGTAATGCGATAGATGGTCTCTTAGTACAAACTTTGGGAAACGACTGTTTGAGAGATTCCGTTCAAGACAATGGGATATTCTCCAATGGACGCATGAACGAGACAAGGAAAATCATAGACAAGGCATATAGCAGGTTAAGCCGACAAGGGGCTTAAGAAGCAGAGATTGATACAAGTTACATCATCAACGAATATCAAAAGATACAAACGTTGTTCTCTTGGATGGGCATTGATTCGCATTCCATGCTGTATGGGCTTGACCATGTACAGAGCGTTTGTGCCAAGATTAACATTTTAAAAAGATAGTAAACATGAATATTCCAAATGTGATATTATCCTGATGCCAATTTAGTGTTGGGTTAGTTTTGATCTTATTTGAAATTTGAATCTCAAGTAAGCCTTACGTAAACTTTAAAAGAGGTACACGTAAACATTATCTAAGTCTCAAACCAATTTGGAATGAAGCTTACTTCATTGGCAAATGAAGCCTATTTCAATGGCAATTGAAACTACTTTCAACGGCAAACGAAGCTACTTTCAAAAGCCAATGAAACTACTTTCAATAGCCAATGAAGCTAGCTTCAATCTCAAACGGAGCCAGTTTTAATCTCAAAAGAAGCCTTTTTGTTTTACTATATAAGCAAAATCGTGAGGGATGCCCCCAAAAACGTGATGGATGCGTGATGGATAAATCCCCTTTTTGAGGCATCTGTCACGCATGTTATTTCTTTAGAAATCAACATCTTATCCACTTATTTTTGGAAAATCGTGATGGGTGATAGATGCTTTGCAAAAAAAAAACACGTATGCTCGTGCATTCCCAAAGAACTTGCAGCATCGTCATTGTCACCAACTCCGAGTTCCTTGCTGCGTTCTCTGCTATCGGCAAGTTCTTAGTGTAAGGTAATCTCCTTTGTGAAAGAAAAGTTAAAAACGAAAAGTTTTTAGCTAGAAATTGCTTTAAATCAAAAATAATAGCTATTTTTGCAGTTACTTTTATTGATAGATAAAAACCATGATCGCATTGTCTAATGTGACACCCAGAAGAGGTCGTTTTGTACCTCTCAGTGCAGGTTTTACCTCCTGCATCCTCCCCGAAGAGACAGGAAAGGGGTGTCGGTAAGAAATGCGCCTATAAATAAAAGTAATTGTTTCCTTACACATTAAAAGAACTGAAAAATAAATATCAGAATGGAGATTATAGTACATGATTTGAAGAATCTTGACTTCAAGTTATTAAAAGAAAAATTGAAGTGCAAGCATCCATCTTTAGAAACAGAAATGGAGTTTATTAGAAGAATAACATTGATAGAAGAGTGCTCTGAAAGCAAATTGGCACGAAACTATTTTAATGGTGATTTCTCCTTTCCTATATTGACTTATGTTTCAAGGTATGTATATGAGAATAAGTATAATTATCAGCATATTATGGGTGAGTATTATGAATTTATTTCAAAGGAAAATAAACAGATTCCTTATTATAAGCTCACGTTATATGGGCATATAAATAATTCTACCTTGCGTAATTATGTTACATCAATAACTGTGCGATATTTTATTAGCAAAAAGAAGAAAGAAGATAAAAATGTAGGAACGATTGTATCTATTGATAGTGCTTCTAAAATAAAAAATGATGGAAACGAAAAAGATCTGATAGATAATCCTTGGTTTAATCTCTTAATAGGTAACAAAGGTAGTGATGAAAGCTCTTCTGAGACATTAGAGACGAGTAAGAAGATAGACTTTGTCTTTTCAAAACTACCTGAGCGTGATGTGAAAGTGATAAAGTTGATGGTCATGCATGGCGTGTCTGCTTTAGATGCTTTTGAGGAATTGGAAGACGATTTGAATAAAACCTCAAAAATTCCAACATCAACATGGACTATTAAACAGAAACAGAATGCTATGGCTTTACAAAAAGCTCGTGCATTAAAACATTTTTTAAAGGTAATCAATGATGAAAAGATTAATTTCTGATAAAGAATTGGTAGCTTACATTTCGGGTCAGTTATCAAAAGAGGAAACTCGTATTCTCCATGCCAAGGCTGTGGAGAATCATGAGAGTGATTTGTTGTTGCATGCACAGTTGGCTTCTTTGGCATGCAATGAAGAACTTGCCGATGAACTTTTGGGCGAAGATGACTTCATGCAGGAGAACACAAAGGATATTCATCCGTTGAGTGTGGCTGCAAAGAATCTTTCTTTTACTAAAGTGGAAGAATCAAAAGATTAATTTATTAATGGTGTAGCGTATGTCTGTATTATTAGCAATTTTAATCGTATATTCAGCTTTAGAATTATTGTCTTGGATAGTGGATTCCCTGGAATGGGGTTCCGAAACACTTCCTCCTCCTAACATTAGTGAAATTCTGACGCAAAACTATAAGCCGGAGGAATGTGATAGAAAGATGATAGAGAACTGTCAAAATCTACTCCAACGTTTCTTTAAGGAACCTGTTGATTTGCCAATGGCGCAAAGGATAGAGCAAAAAATGAAAGGGCTGAGCAATGAAGAGAAAAAGCAATTGCTTAGTGAAATAACACTAGAGGCTTGTAAGGTGATGGACGTAAACGTCAGTCAGGTAATTTTTGCGGATGATCCGTGTATGGGATATTATAATTTTGAAGAAAATGTCATCATGTTTTCAAATGCTTATATTGCACAAGATGCGTATAATGTTGAAATCGTAAAGACGGTATTTCACGAATTAAAGCATGCTGTCCAGTTTAGGGCCATCGGACGTGATGGAAATGTTTGGGGCTATAGTCAAGAGACATTGATGGCTTGGGCAGGAAATTATGTGGACTATGTTAGTTGTTCTTCAGATCCAGAGGGGTATTTCAAGCAGCCATTAGAGGTTGATAGTTTTGGATTTGAGTGCTCTGTGGTTCCTCTTCCTGGTTTTTCTTCTATTAATAATAATGTAGCATAAGAATAATATGAATTATTTGAAAATATATAATCAATTGGCTGATGTTCAGCTTTCTGATAATACTGCTATGCCTGCATGGCAGCGTATCAAACTTACGTTTAGCATTGCTAAATGTTCTCCGTTGATACAGGAGGAGATTTGCAAGTATCTGGAAACGCAAGAACAGCCAGAGTATGTCTTGACTTTGACCTTCAAAGATCCTAAAACGCAGCAAATCAAGAATACGGTGGTTTCCTGTAGTGATGTTCAAAGCAAGTTACGTCTGCAGCCGCTTCCTGCTTTACTCTATATGGACTGGTTACGTAGAGAACCAGAACAGGCTGCTGCTTTCATCGTGCGTAAAGACGATCTTTCACAGATGTCTAGAGATAAGATTCGTGCTCATATTGATCCGGAATTACTGGCTAAAGTGGATAAGGCAAAAAAGGAGAAGGAGCAACGTGACATGATAAAAATAGAGTGTGGAGATTAGTAGTCTGTAATCATAATGTTTTAGAAGTATGAGTGCTCAATCAGAAAAGTATCTTAATAGTCAGGCAGGAAAGCTAACTGAGGAAATTAAAAAGGCTTATTTGGCTGGTCAGCACATCGTCTATATTGTAACAAAGGATTATGCCATTGTTAAACAGGCGATTAATAATGAGCCGATTTTCTTTTTGCGTTCTAAACCTGTTACTCAGTCGGGAGTTACTGTGACTAGCAGCTTGGGAACAAAAATCCAGGAAAATAAGGTAGAGGAAAAGCAGAATCTGTTCTTTGGCTTGGAAAGCCTGAAAACATTAAAAGCAAGCACTCCTAGCTTATATGTGGTGACGTTAAGAACTCATCGCTCGGATGAAATGCTTCCTAATCCTTTGAACAGTTATTTGAAGTCATTCATTGATCGCACTATCGGTTTTACTTCAGATGTTGATGTCGATAATTTGAAGAAATCGATGATTATCATCGTCACACCACAAATGATTGATATCCCGATAGAGATTTCACTTTATAGTAGAATCATACGTGTTGAGGAACCAACAACAGATGAAATTCAGTCTTTCATCGTTAATTTGGTAAAAGAACATGATGGAATTGACTTGGATTTCAAGGTGGATAAGCAGTCATATATTCTTCGACTTGCGAACTTGATAAAAGGATTATCCCAGAATAAGGTGTTGCAGATATTTAGCCGAATCAAGTCGGAACTTGATAATGTTTACATTTCTGTGAATGAGAAGGATAAATTTAGGGAATTGGAGAATATTATTCTTGAGGAAAAGTCCAAACTGGTAGAAAACTCCGCTTTGTTGAAGCTGATTAAGACCAATAAGGCTATGCAGAAGACGAGTGGAATGAAGGGCCTTAGTGCTTGGATTAGAGAAAGAAAACAGACCATATTGAGTCCTGAAGAAGCCATGGGTAATGCCTTTATCCCACAACCTAAAGGTGTGCTTTTGGCTGGTATTCCTGGTACAGGTAAGTCTTTGGCTGCCAAAACAACATCCGCAGAATTTGGCAACCTTCCTCTGCTTCAATTGGATATGGGAAATATCATGGATAAGTATCAAGGTGAATCAGAGCATAAAATGGAAGAAGCTTTGAAACTTGCAGAAGCCATGTCGCCTTGTGTATTATGGATTGATGAAATAGAAAAAGGTATGGCTGGTTCTTCCAGTTCTTCGCAAGGTAGTGAATCCATGAAGCGTATCTTTGGTAAATTGCTGACGTGGATGCAGGAAAAGGAAGAAAGAGGAGTTTGCTGCTTCGTCTTTGCAACGGCAAATAGCCTTGCAGGCATTCCGCCAGAAATGTTCCGAAGTGGCCGATTTGATGAGAAGTTCTATACCTTCTTGCCTTCGTTGAAAGAATGTGTCGAGATTTTCAAGAATCAGCTAAAATCACAAAATAAAGGCTATAGAAAATATTGTGAAAAGAATGGTCTCCCGGTGCGTGATTTGTTTGCAGGAGAAATATTTGAAGATGCTTTTATCAAGCGCATTTTAAATGGTCCCGTTGTCTTGAAACATAAGATGAATGCCGATGATACGATGGTATCCAGAGAGAATAAGTTTATGACGGGTTCTGATATAGAGGCAATGCTTCAGCAGGCAAAACTTATCTTGTATAATGAAGGGAAAGTTGCTGGTAACGGATTGGCGGTTTATCAGGCTGATAACTTTAGCGAGGCATTATGTCAGGCTATAGAAAGAATCAGAACTTATGGACAAACGAATGTCAAGCAGATTGTGACGTGTTTTGTGAAAATGTCAGAGCATAATTTCAAATCGGTTTCTGGAAAAGAAATCGTGCCATTTCGCTTCCTGGATGTGTCTGCTGAGGGACAGGTCTTGTTTGATCTAAAATCAGAAGAGGCAACCCAGTTTATCGATGGCTTGCAGAATGATTATGATAAGCAACTGTTCCTCTATATGGGCATTGCAACTAATCAATATAAATTACAGAGTAATGAAGCTGAATAACGTTATTATATTGAACCGCAAACATTTAAGAGATTTTTTCTCTTTTTCTGAATTTTGGAAGAAAAAAAATGAATTCCTTGATTTGGTTAATAGTGACTTGTTTTACCAGTCAGAAAAGGAGAGAGTCCAGAAGTTACCTCTTAAAGAACAGGTTGTTTCTTGGATAAAAGAATTTCGCCTTACTAATGGTATGAAATTAGAGCCAGGAAACATAGTCTTGCCTAGTGCCAAAGTCTTCAGAACTTGTACTATGCAATGTGAGAAAGAGTTGAGGCAACTGAGTCCGGAAGAAGCTTTTGGAGTTGTGTGTTTGTATGAGTTGATGGGACGAAAGTTGAAACAGGATATTTATGAAGTATTATCTTGTTTGGGACACGAAATGTTTAATCCTGATCAGGGTATTATTATTGTTCAGAATCACACAGAAAAGGTGTTTGAGCAATACGTAGGCAATGAAGATGGGCAGGATGATAAATTTGATAAGCTTTATAATGTCCTGATAGCTAACATGTCTAAAGATGAGCTTGGCGATGTTTTGATTAAGTGTGGTAAAGAGCAGGTACAGTTGAAACAAGGAGAATGCATGCGTGCCATTTTCTATGGTACAAAATGCTTGAAATTGTTGCCTGCTGCTTCTGGTGGCATAAAGCTCGTTTTAAATACAGAAACTTATGCCACAGGTTTGTCGAAAGATGGTACTCTGTTGGAAACAGAAGGCAATGTGTTAGTATTTGCTAGTGGGGAAAAAGGGTATTTGTATGCAACAGACTCAAAAGACAAAAAGTTTAATTCTAAGCATAACAATTTCGCAGATGAAGATTATTCTGTGGTCTCTGATATTGGCAAGGATGAAACGATTGTTTATTTAGAGTTAAATAATAATGAAACAAAATGTCTTTTTTTGACAGATAAAAAGAATGTTTATCTCTATGATAGTAGCGAGAGAAAAAACTATTATGATGAGATTAAATTGATAGAGAGTGGTGTTATAATGGCATCATTTAATAATAACAGGTTACAAACCATAAAAATATAAGTGTATGATAACAAATGAACATCAAGAGTTGCTTCGTAAAGCTGTAGCAACGAATGAAAAGGAAAAGATTGAATCTACTTTTCGAAAGGTTTTGAAAGAAGAGTTTGGGGCAATCAATGGTCTCAACCCAGTAGCACAGGAGTACCTGGGTGAATTGGCTAAGTTGATTGTTGTTCCATCAAAGATAGAAGTCAACATTTCTCAGAATGAAGAATCAGAAGAGAAGCAGGCTTCTAATGGTGGGTTACAGCATTTGTTGGTCTCTTTGATAGCACTTGTTGGAGTGTCTGTTATTGGAGATAAGTTTGGTATGGAATGGGGTATTGGTCTTTCTGTAGTTCTTGCCATACTTGCATTTTTCTTTGTGAAGAAAGGCGCAGAAAAGAAAGTTCCGAATGTTGTAGAGCAACCTAAGGCTTCTGTAGTAGAGGCTTATGATGAGAATGAGTTAATTGAATTGGTAGACAATTTGAGCAAGGAAGTGAAAGGCTTGGTGTGTGAATTAAAAACTGGTATTGATATGCCTGTCAAATTACCATTGCATGAGTGCTATCCAAATCTATTGAAGTGGTTACAAAAGGTATATGCAGCCGCTTTGGATTTTGATGGAGAAGCAAGAAAATATTTGTTAAAACGTATAGTGAATATTGCGTATGCTAATTACTATGACGTAGTTGAATACAATGGAGATAATGAAAATTTATTTGAAAAGGAAACTGACAGTGAACTTGATGCTGTGAAAATGAATTCTCCTGCCGTTATCTATAATAAAACAGGAAAAGTTATTCTTCCAGGAAAAATATTTGTTCCATCTAAATAATAAGCTTATGAAAGAGTCTTATAAAATGCATTTGCAAGAAGTACTGAAAGAGGGAAATGTGCAACTTTTTCGGGAAGAGTTGCATAATGTGATAAAAAAAGAGGTAAAAGCTATGGCTATTCCATTGCTTGCAAGGAATGAAATGTTGGATATGTTGGAATTATTGGAAATTCCATTAAAGGTGAAGACCTATATTAAGTATCCACCTCAAAAACGTGATGATAAAAAAGGTATAGCTATTATTGCTGCTTCTGCTACGGGAGTTATCCTGAATGCATTATTGGATAAAATTCCTTTTGTTGCAAAAGGGTTACTGTCTTTTGGAGGAGCGACATTGGTCGGTTTGTTGGTTGCAGGGAAGTCTAAAAAAGAGGAAAAAGGTATTCTTGTTGAAACGATTGTAACTCCTATAGAAGAAATAATTGCAGAAACCGATAACCTATTGGAAATTATACGAGGGATTATAACCCCTAAGAAGGTTATGCTTTCTGACTCTTTTCCGAATATTTTAAAATGGTATCAAAAAGCTTATTCTTCGTGTGGCGAGTTTGGTACAGATTGTTCTGATTATTTTAAAAAGCGTATAAAGAATATTTTGTATCAGAATGGCTATATTTTGCATAATTATGACGGGACAAATGAAAATATGTTTCAAAAACAAGAAGATATTGAAATCTTATCGCCAGTACAGGATTTGCCAGCAATAACAAATGAGTCTGGTTATATTCTGCCTGGTAACTTATTTGTTCCAAAGAAAAATAATAATAAGAAAATATAATAACTATGTATTTGATTGGAATTGATTTTGGACATGGAGAGACTACTGCGTCTTTCTATGATACAGAAAACGGGAGAGGAAAAGTGAAACGTCTTCATATACTAGATGGTAATACACTTGAATCATGTAAGGTAGAGTCTGTTGTGTGTCGCAACAAAGAAACTGGAGAATGGCAATTTGCTAAGGATATTCGTGATTATGCTTTGCCTGACTTTACCTTACATTTTAAGGCTCCTATGAACGAAATTACCCCCAAAAACAAGGAAGCTTTTGCTGCCTTTATTAAGTTGGTGTTTGAGCATATATTAGAAAATCAGAGTATATTGGAATATAATCCATTAACAGGTGAGAGAAATTTCGAAATCTATGTAGCTTGTCCTTCTGGTTGGGGAAAAAAAGAAGATGAAACTAAAATTCAAGAATATAAGAAATTTATTTCTAGTATAATTCCTGTAGATTGGATTATTAAAGAGAGCGATGCCGCTTACTTCAAGTTTAAGGCAGAATTGGATTTTCCTGCTATTTCAGTATTAGTTATTGATATTGGATCTAGTACAATTGATTTTACTGCTTATGGTGCAAATGCTGCAGAACCCTCTAGTGAAGGTATAAAGCATGGTGCCAGTGCAGTAGAAAATCTCATTTATAAGTATTTCGAGGAACATGATGCAGACTTTAATGCGGCAAAACAAAACGCTGAGTCGAAATGTATTGACAAAAATTTGAATTGGCGAAATGCAGTTGTTCATTATATAAAAAGTCAAAAGGAGGAATTTTATACACAAAAATATGCTGTGTTATTGTTGGATTTAACAAATAACTCGATTTGTAATATAAGGGGACGTGTGTTTGATGATTATCGTATTTCAAAAGAACAATTAGATGATGAGATACTTAACCCTTATCGTCAGATATTATTGCAAGATTTGAATGACGAAAAACTTCGTTTGGAAAAAGAACAGATAGGTACTCCGCAGGTTGTTGTTCTTACTGGTGGTGCTTCCCGTATGCCTTGGTTGCAACGATTAGTGAAAGATGTTTTCTCTGATTCTAAAGTATTCCGTGATAGTGAGCCTTCGTATGTGGTATCTGATGGTATTGCTTATTATGCCTATGCTCTCTATCAATTGAAACCGAAAATAGAGAAAGTGATTGCTGATTTTTGGGCTGAGTATAATGATAACAAACTTGCAGAACTGATTTGGGAACAGTTTAATGTCAGTCTTCGAAACAAGCAGTTGCCAAAAATTAGGGCAATATGTGATAAGTTTGATGCTGGTGAGCTTAGATATAATGCAAATGATTTCAAGGAATTGGGCTTACTCCAATACTATAATCCCGATAAAAATGGAAATCATAGCACTATTGCTTTTGGACCAGCCATGGTAAAGCATAATAATACTATTATTAATAGTGTAAATGGAGAAATTTCTCGTGATGTAAACAATAGTATGAACCAACAATTAAGAGAGGCTTTAGTCGAAAAACTCGAGTCGGCTTTTAGAGAGGCATTACATGGTTTTGTACCAAATATTGATATAACTCCTAAAGTAAATATTGATTTGAAAAATGTTGCAATAGATAGCGAATGGGATATTAATAAAATCATAGAGATGACAAAGGATATTTATAGTGATATTTTCTTTTCAGGGGATATTTATAAAGATAGAACGCCTGTAAATGAACGTCGAAGATTCTCGATCCCATTCTATAAAGAGCAGGAAGATGCAAATGTAAATCTTCCTCCTAAGTTATTGGGAGAGGCTGTTCAAAGTCTTAAAGATAGCATTCAGAAAGAACTTACTGTTGAGAAGATGATTAAAAAGTGTATTTTTGATAGATTTTAATGCTATAGAAGTAAGGACTCATCTTAGAGTCTTTACTTCTACATTCTAATTAAATTGGTTAAGGCAATGTATATTATTGGTATCAATTTCGGGTACAAGGAAACTACGGCATCTCTTTATGATACAGAAAACAGACTTGGAATGGTAAAACGTCTTCATATTCTTGATGGCAATACTTCTGAGTCATGTATAATAGAATCTGCTGTTGGTCGTAATTGGAGAGGGGGAGAATGGCAACTAGTAAAGGACGTTTGTGATTGTTGTGTGCCTGACATCTCAAATGATTTCATAGGGCCTATGAATGCAATGACACCTAAGAAAAAAGAAGCCTTTGCGGCTTTTGTTAGGTTGGTATTTGCGCATATATTGAAAAATCAGGAGTTTTTGCATTATAATCCAGTAACATGTGAGCGTAATTTCGAAATCTATGTAGCATTAGGAAAAGAGAATATAGATCAGGCTAAAGAATATAAGAATTTCATTTCCAGTATCATTCCCTTAGATTGGGTCATTCCTGATAGCTTGGCAGTTTATTTCAAATTTAAAACAGAAAAGGGATATAAAGGTAATTTTTTGGGCTCTTCTGCGTTGGTTATAAATATAGATTCAAGGAGTATTGATTTCACTGCTTATAATGAAAATGGAAAGCAATCTTTACTAAAAGTCTATGAGCATGGCTCTAGTGCTATTGAGAATTTGATCTACAAGTATTTTGAAGAGCATGATGAAAATTTTAATATAGCCAAAGAGGAAGGTGAAGCCTTATGTTCTAGTATAGATTGGCGTAATGCAGTTATTCATTACATAAATAGCAAAAAGGAATGGTTTTATAATTCTGAGCTTTCTGGATTGTGCTTAGATTTATCAAATAGGTACATCTGTAATGGTAAAAGACGTGTCTTCGATGATTGTGTGATTTCTGAGAAACAATTAGAAGATGAAATACTTGCTCCATATCGCCAAACACTATTACAAGACATGAATGATGTCAAACAACGTTTAGCAAAGGAAAAAAATGGTATTCCTGAAGTTGTGATACTGGCTGGTAAATCTTCCCGTATGCCTTGGTTGCAACGATTAGTGAAAGATGTTTTCTCTGATTCTCAAGTATTCCGTGATCATGAACCTTTGTATGTGGTATCTGATGGACTTGTCTATTATGGTACAGGTATTCCTAAAATGAAATCTGCTATAGAAAATCTGAAAACTTCAATAGCTACAGCATTTCATGAATTCCACATACAAGATTATAATACAGCGTATGCTGACTATGTGATATCAAAGATGCAGGATTTCTTAGAAGATGAACACATGTTGGAGTATGCTAAAAAGGAACCAGAAAAACAGGAAGAACCAATTCGGTTGAAAAAATCCTGAAATTGAGTGATAGATAAATCCAACTTTCCACTCTATGTTAGTAGAAAACAAAATAATAACATTTAAAATATAAACAATATGAAGACAAATGTATTTTCTAATGAGACATTGAACGCTGCTGTTAAGGCTATGAGTGAGTCACAGGAAGAGATTAAGAATCTTCGTGAGCAGGCTAAGGTTGAACCTATCAACGAGGTAGTTCAGCGCTATTTGATGGATAAGTTGGATATGACTCAGAGCGAAGCAGAGGAAGTATGCAATGATATTCAGCAGGGAATCACTGAATTTGATAGTCAGTTTGCAGCCAATTCTGCCTCAGAGAAAGCCATTCTCCGTGAGAAGTTGGAGAGTGTAATTAAAGATATGGAGGAGGAAACCCGTGTGAAGTATCTTAGTGGTATCCTTACCGCTTTTCAGGTGGCTCAGCAGCAGGAATTGTCGGCTGAAGAAGTAACATCTTTACAGGAATCAAATGCAAAACTTTCAGTTGAAGATCTTATTTCTAAGATTGAAACTCAGTTTAATGACAATTTTTCTGTAGAAAACTTGGCAGAATTCGTTAATACGAATGTTGATGCTTCTGCAATTATTGAATTGGCTCACCAGATTGATATGAGTAAAGAGGAGTACCGTTTCCTCGCTGCTGCAATTCTTTGTGTAGGACAGCATACAGGTAAGGTTAAACTTTCAGAGAAGCCGATACCTGCTAGCTTGTTGGGAGCTTTAGCGAGTGCTGGTGTTGAGACGCTTTCCTTGACAGGAGAACTGAAAGAGGGAAAAATTGATTTGAAGCGTTGGCAGACTGTCCTCAAATGGATTTTGGGTGCTCTTGTGGTATGTGCATTGGGTGTTGCAGCAATAGTGTTGGTATCTTTGTTTACTGCTTCTTTGGTAGATGTTATATTCACGTTGTTGGGAGCAGGTTTCCTTGGCATGTTTGTAACTTCGATTATTTCCGTTTTCGTGGCTTGGAATACGAGTGAATATTTGCTTGGAAATTTACCGAAGCTCTTGGATCTGTTGGCAAGTGTTTATGATCAATACATTGAGCCTGTCACGCAGAAGGTTAAGAATTGGGCAGCCATTGTGAAGGGATGGATTGATACTGTAGTTGACAAGGTTAAGGATAAGGTTGGCTCAACTGTTAAGACAGAGGAGCAGGTAAAGACAACACCAACGGTTGCTCAGCCAAATCCTGTTTTAGCATAAATCTATCATATATGATATAATCTCCAAACAACTGCCATTGCTTATCAGCTTGGCAGTTGTTTTTGATTCTGCATCACTTTGGTGAAGGTTGGTTGTTACAGCCCTAGTACAGTAACGTAAATATTTATTATTGAACAAATTAAATGTATTAATTATGAGAATCAAGAGTTTTGCTACTACACGTAAAAACGTGTCAAGAAGAGTCAATGTGGTCGTTATGCTTTTCTTCTTACTTTGTGTTCAAAACACTTTTGCACAAGGGCTTACTGATATTTTCTTGGAAGGCATAGCTTTAATGGAACAAGCACAGAATGAAAAGCAAGTGAAAACAATAAAAATTCGTGTCAAGAATGGTCTTTATATCGAAATGGTGAAGGTTGAGGCTGGAACATTTGCAATGGGGGCAACTTCTGAGCAAGAAGATGCAGGTGATTATAGTAAGCCAACACATCAAGTGACATTAACGAAAGATTATTATATAGGTAAATATGAAGTTACACAGTCCTTATGGAGAGCTATAATGGGGAAAAATCCGTCAACAAAGAAAGGTGCTAATCTTCCAGTAGAAACCGTTAGTTGGAATGATTGTCAGATTTTCATTCGTAAACTCAATGCAATAACAAAGAAAAAGTTCCGCTTACCTACAGAAGCGGAATGGGAATATGCTGCTTGTGGAGGTAAATATTGCAAAGGGTATCGATATAGCGGAAGTAACACTCTTTCTGATGTTGGATGGTATGGTGGAAGCAGGGATAAGAATAGCCATCGGAATTACACGCATCCTGTTGGTACTAAACAACCAAATGAATTAGGAATATATGATATGAGCGGTAATGTTGAAGAGTGGTGTCAAGATTGGTATAATAAATACTCAAATCTATCGCAGACAAATCCTGCAGGTCCAGTTCATGGAACAAGTCGTATCGTTCGTGGTGGAAATGGTTGGGGAACGGAAGGTGACTGTCAAAATTCCTCTCGACCAAATAATATATTCCCCGAGCTATATGCTCCAACTTATCGAGACTTAGTTCGTGGGCTTCGCCTAGTTCTTACTGCGAAATAATTTGTTTGAAGAGGAAAATAAATTTTTAACAGGAAGCAATGTATTAATAATCAGTGCAAACACGAATTTGATGATTTTTCGTTTCCTGTGAAAGCAAGGTTGCTTCTTTCCACTCTATAACATAAAAGATATGAACAAGACAAGTATTATAGATACAGCAGTATTGAAAGAGAAGGTACAGGAGTATGCTATGAAGGTGGAACGCATCTGTGCCAGACCCGTGAAAGATTTTTATATTATATCAATGGTAATTCTCTTTTGGGTAAGTTTGCCAATATCTGCCCAAAAAGAAATAAAAGTATCTTATCCATCCAAAGTTTGTGTGGGTGACATATTTAACGTATCATATTTTTTAGAAACAGAAGGCTCTGAACCAGACTTACGTTTGGTGTATAACGATGATGTTTATAAAGTCGTTGAAGCACCTTTGCATTCTATTTATGAGACTATAATAAATGAAAATGAGAAACTACAGCATTTGAAAAGACTGAATGTGTTATTTTTTAAATTAAGCTTCGTCAAAGAAGGGGTATATAATCTTCCCAATATTAAAGTTGCTTATGAGCCAGGGCATTACATAGAATATCCCATAAATCAAAAAATACAGGTAGTAAGCCATATTGATAACCAATCGAATGAAGTGAAAAATTCGGAATTATGCGATGTGGGAAATTTGAAAGATTATTTGGATGTTGTTGCCACTGTTGACAAGCAAGAATTGACATTAGGGGACAGTTTTGAATGTGAATACAGAGTTTATACAGACATAGATGTGAAAGAAATGTCTAATAATTCTTTAAAAATAGACAATTCATTCTGGTATTATACTGACTCGTTGAAAACAAAGACAATGGAAATAAAAAGATACAAAGGGATGAATTCGCGTTCAGTTTTATGGGCAAAGTTAAAAATCACGCCGTTAAAAGCTGGAAAAATAGTGATTCCATCAATGCCATTTTCTGCTGTTTATGATATACAAGATAAGAGTATAGATCCTATGGAAGCCTTCTTTAGCGGTGGTGGATTTATATCTTGTGACACGCTTATTTACTCAAATCCGTTGACTGTAGAAGTGAAGGATAAAAAATTATCAACAGATGAGGAAATTTGGAAGAATCCAGAAATGTCAACGAATGCAGATTGCATGGTTGTTTTAGACCGTTCTTCTTCTCTTCTCTGCAAGGAAGACAGCTTGAAAGAATCGTATTATGAGTTGGAGAACTTATTCATGCAGAAATTTATAGGTAAAATAAAAACTGACAAAATGGATGTTGTCGCTTTTGCAGGAAGACCGAGTCTGCTTGATGATAAATCATTGAGAAAATCTGTAATGGAAATCAAGCATTATGGCAATAATGATGGTTCTGCCATATATGATGGAGTTTTGGCAAGTGTCATTCGTAATAGACTATACGAGGAAGGAAATAAGTTTCGCTCGATATTGCTGCTTACTGACGGGACTGATAGTTCAAGCAGGATTTCTGCCTCAACACTTGCTAGTTTTTTGCAACAATATGGTGTTCGGCTAAACGTTGTGGCTTTTGCAAGTGATAAAGATTCAGTATTTTATAAAGAGAAATATTTTGATGGTAAGAGTCCGTATTATACAAAAATCAAGAACGAACAAAGGTTTGACGATTTGAAGAGTATTGCCAAGAAAACTGATGGAGTGTTTGTCCAAGTGAGAAATAAGTCTCAGTTGAAAGAAGCATATAAATGCATTCAGAATACGCTTACTTTCAGTAAGACACCACTGCTGAATACCTTCGTAGAGTTTTCATTTGATGAAGTAATGGTGAATCGTTTGTTCCAAGAAATATATAAAGATTCACTGTTGCCGTTATAGATATGATTCTAAAATTGAGAAATTATAGTTAATGAAAACTTGCACCTAACAATTACTTAAGTTTGCAAGTTTTTTCGTTTCCAGTGATAGCAAGGTTACTTTTTCCCACTCTATAACATAAAAGGTATCACAATTTAAACATTAAAGAATTAAAGATATGAACAAGACAAGTATTATAGATACAGCAGTATTGAAAGAGAAAGTGCAGGAGTATGCCATGAAGGTGGGACGCATCAGCGCCAGACAGATGAACTGCTTGATAAGTGGTTCCCGGAATACACCAGCTATATAGAGGTGATTGATTGACGAAAAACGAAGTTGAAGAAAGGTAATGTTATGGACATCAATAAAATTCTATCTCTCAATATTCCTGACATCCATCCCACTTATGGTGGTGTTAGGGGAAAAACATGTCGTCACGTAGCCAGGGGGATAGAGCCGCCGGCACTACGTGGTTATCTGAAGGAAACAGGGCATGACAGGGAGCAGAATAAAGTATGAACTTTTTTCAAAAAACATAAAATGAGAATAGAGTATGAAAAAGGATAAATTATTTATGAAAGAAAAGCCTGTCATTGGTATGATTCATACCAATCATACAGACGAAGAATCGTCATTGCAACTTGCACAAAGGGAGATTGAAATATATCTGAAGTATGGAGTGTATCCTTTGATAGAGAACTATTTTGGCGACGATGATGATTGTGAGAATATATTAAGATGGATGCAGCAAAAGCATAACGATAAAATATATGGGCTGAATATCTTAGGCGATATTTACCGATCATTTGAATTGGCTGAAAAGTATGGGGTGAGTTTTATACAGATAGACTCGGTGTGTGGGCATTTAGAGCCAGACCTTGACGAAGAATATGAATCGATGCTCAAGTTCTTGCGTAGAAATTCTGATTGTACTGTATTGGGTGGAGTGCGTTTTAAATACCAACCTGTAAACTCAGAACGCACTTTGGCCGAAGACTTAAGGATTGGCATGGGACGTTGCGATGCTGTAGTATGCACGGGAGAAGGCACTGGCTTGGCTACCCCGATGGATAAGGTGGAGAAATTCAAGCAAATTTTGGGCGATTTCCCTGTAATTATTGGTGCTGGCGTTACAATCGATATGGTTGAAGCATGTCGCAGGAATAGCGATGGAGTCATTGTCGGAAGTTGGTTTAAAAACAACCACAGAGCGAAATACTCCGTCAACGAAGATAATGTGAAAGATTTCATGCTGCGCTGGAATGCCCACACATAAATAGCGTATTGAATGACGGAATAACTAAGTTAAAGAAAGGTATTGTTATGGATTCATGGGAAATATGGTTCTACGTTGTAAGCATAGCTCAAAGCATGGGGTGCGCCTGGATTTACAGTCTGTTTCAAAAGCGTGCTTACAAGAAAGATATTCGAAGCCGACATTCTTATGTGTTGCTTGGCATGCTGCTGGCAAAGGAAGAAAAATTGCCCTACTATTTCTCCGGAAGTAGAGAAGAGGGGATAGGAGAAACCTATATCAGATTGCCTGAGGGTATCATAAAGGTCTTTTCCTGGGGTGTTGATGGCTTTGCCATTTCGCTTGTTGGGGCAGTTAAGGTAGATGACATGCTGGCCAGCAAGGCTCGTGAGTTCTGTAAGGAGTTGAATGCCAAAGAAAACAGAGTGCGGTATAGTGTAGGTTTCGATCCGATAGTTTCTGAGACTTGTTTTATGATCACCTGCAACTTCGAAGAAGAGGCTGATGGTGATGGTGAAGATGCCGCAGAATATGATATTCTCAGTTATGCCAAAACGTATCTGGTTCCCAAACAGCAGGAATTGCAAATGGCATGGGAACATAGGATGGAAGAATTAAAAAAGGAGAAAGTATGAAGTATAATTATAAAAATCAATACATTAAGTTGGGCTTACTCTCAATAGTTTTAGCCTTGTTCGGACAATTATCCCTTGTCCAAGTGAAGGCTGCAGTCGATACTCTTGGTGCTGATGAGGCTTTGGGCAAGAAGCATGTTACCCAAGTACCTTTGGAGCAGTGCAATCGGATAGATACTTGCAGCGTAACCAGGTTTGCCATTGTTTCAAAGGATGGCAAGTTGGGTATCTATGACTTGGAGAAGCATGAAAATGTGACGGAGATTGATTTGGACGTTGCGGGTTTCTCTCGTCGTTATGTATCAGAAGATGGTATCGAGGTGTTCTATTTCTATGTTGAGAGAGGCATTGAGCGTGGTACCATAGGAGTGGTGGGAGAAGATAATCAAACTGTAGCTATGTGGATGGATAATCCCGAATATGTGGCCAAGCTTGATGAATGCACAACGATAGATAGCGTGATGACTCAGAAATGCCAGGAGGTTTTATCTGGAGGGTTGAAGGCGTTGAACGGCACATACGGACAGATAGCCGTTATTGATGCACAAACAGGAAGATTGAAGACTTGGGTGGCATTGGAGAAAGATGGAGATGGTTATGCTGATGGCAAGCTGTTGAAGCAAGCATGTAGTCATCGCATATTGACGCTTGTTGGTGTTACGCCGATGTTGGCAGATATTGATGGTTCGCTCAAAGACAAGATTGATTTGTGCGGTGGCGTATATAATATAGGTGACAGCATCAGTATCCGTGATCATAACTGGAAATCTGGTGGATATGGTGTGATGACTTGCCGCCAGGCTTTGACGCATAAATCGAATGTAGCGATGTTCAAGATTCTCCTGGTAAACCGTGGCGATGCTGCCTTTGGTATCTGGAAGAATATAACAAGTGCAGAAAAGCATACCAGCGCTATGGAATTGGCTGCAATCCTGAATAGTGTCTATCAGAAGAACGTTCTGATATTCCCAACTTTGGAAGGTGATTCGGTTACAGAGGAGCCTAATGACATGATGCCTTTGGGACGTAAATATCTGCAGGAAGTCTTGGTTGGCTTAAATAAAGGGGATGGCATACAGGCTGCCTATGCTCCCAAGAAAGTTGAATTGGCTGGCATTTATGGTGATTATCAAGACGAGAAACTTGAAAGTGGCAAACATACACCGGCAGAAATGTCTTTCGTAGGAGTATTCCCGGCCCAAAAACCTCGCTATGCCCTGGCGGTATTCATCAACAGGCCGGATGAGCCAACGCATAGCTCCAAGGATTTTGCTAACAGCATCGTGAATGAAGTTGTAGAATGGCTGTCAAAACATTAACATGTCAAGTCATGATAAACTGAAAAACGATGAAAATAGAAATAGAAGATGTCTAGACGATTAAAGATAAAATGGCAGGTATGGGCAAGATAAGTATAAAAGGTGCTGATGGGCAGCTCATTGATTTTCATGTGGGTACCAAGTACGCGAAGACCATAGATCGCTTCTTCTTTGCCGTAGAATACATGGAGGTGGTAGAAGAGCCTGTTGTTACAGTAAATCGCGACCATGAACGTTTCATGGCATGGAAAGCGAAAAACAGAAAAACAGGAGAAATCAATTCGTATGGCGTAACCTTGACATACATGGGCAATGTTCCTCGTATCTACTCTATGACTTCAGAAAAGGTACGCAGGCATTTGATGGCTGCAAGGGATTGTAGAAAGGAAGCGGAAAGAGCCCGAAAGCAGAAGGGTATTGTCCGAACCTGGACGGTGTTGAAGCTGGAAAGAAGACAGAATCATACGCTGGTATTGGTGAATGTCAAGACCGGGAAGCAGCGTATCCTGGTGCGGAATGGTCAGCTGTTGATAGAAGACAAGGATATTGATTTCGCCGACATCTTCAGGGGCGTTTTGATAGGAAAGGATGAACAGCGAAAGAAGGCCCTGGAACAGAAGAATGTAGAATATGGAATAGAATTGGTTGAGCATGATGCTGAAGGATATGGTATGTTGAAGTGGATTTATCACAAGGAAACCTATTATTTCGATAGTGATGACTTCGTAGGAACGGATTTTTATCCTGCGGTGTATTGTCTGGTCAATTCTGAACTCGAATTCATAGTGCCTTTCAGGCAGACTCATGATTTTGAGTACATGAAAAAACTAATAAAAGGAAGTCCTTGATGTTTTTTACAAAGGACAATATGATTTGAAGACGTTGAACTATATGTAAAGAAGATATGGAAGAGAATTATAATGCAACCTCACGTAAAGGAAATGAGTCTCAGGATATGTATGATCCAGAGAAACCAACGGCTAGGAAGATAGTTTATGTTGATATGGGCGGTGTGCTTATGGATTTCCATGCTGGGTTGGAGTTGATAGGTGATGAACTCCGTAAGGAATATGCAGGAAGATACAGAGACGTACCTCATATTGTTTCTTATCTGCCACCAGTAAAAGGTGCTGTCGAGGCTATGCATCAATTACAACAAAGTGGTAAATACGATGTTTATATCCTTTCAACCTCTCCTTGGAGTAATCCAACTACATGGTCAGACAAAGTGGAATGGATAAATAGATATTTGGACAAGTATTATTGTAAGCGTCTCATTCTCTCTCACCACAAGAATCTACTCAGAGGTGATTATATCATTGATGATAGAGGAAAACATGGAACAAGTGGATTCAAGGGAAAATGGCTTCGCTTTGGAAGTGAAGAATTTCCTAATTGGGAGAGTGTACTTGAATATCTTCAGGTATAAGAAATGGTAGGCAGAATCACCCTAAAAAACAGCAGAACCACAAGCAGAATCACCCCCCAAAAACATCCAAATCAGTTTCAATAATGGAAACTCCCAGTTTCCATTATTGAAACAATGAGTTTCTAGTAAAGAAACTGAGAGTTTCTAAGGAAGAAACCTCACCAGTGGCTTTAACATCGGATGGCATATGAAAATAGGAGGAAAACCTATTTCATTTTCCTCCTATTCTTTATATCTGGATATTATCTTTTTCTCATTACTTAACCACTACCTTCTTGTGGTTGCGAATGTAAATACCCTTGGTGTTAGGCGTTACGGCCTGGCCTGCCAAATTGTAATAAACATTGTTGCCTTTGGCATTTCCCTTTATTTTATCCGAAGTTGTAACTTGGTTGATGCCTGAGGCAACTTTATCGCCCAGACGATAGAGTTTCACACCATGGCTTGGAACCTTTGCGGTGATAGTGCCAGTGGCTGTACCCAGGTACTCCTTTTGCCAGATGTCATATACAGGAACAGATTCGTTTGCTCTATAACCAATCTTGGTGAGATCGAAGGTGTAACCGGCATTCTTCGTTACGTAGAACTGGAAGTCCATGGTTGTACCTGATGAGTTCGGATTATCGGTGTCGCAACTGCTGTCGTAACCGCATAATGCGCGGAACTTCTTGTATTTGTGTCCTGCTGGCAAGTTATAGATGAGGGTACACTGGGCATTCATGCCAAGTCCCGTCTCGTAGGTCTTGCCTTCCACGGTGAGCGTTCTTCCCTCAACATTCTGGTTTACATGGAGTGAGCCCCATGAAGATGAATATGAGGTGTGCTTCAGGGTGGTGAGGGATGTCTCATTGCCTTCCTCGTCTATCAGCACAGGGTTGATGAGGTTGGCACGGTCGTATGCGAAACCATCCCCCCAATCGCTAACTACAATCTTCAACTGTTCGGCATCGGCAATATCAAATTCCTGCATCATGCTCTTGGTGCCTGTACGGGAAATCAAACCTGTATGACTTGCGTAGTTGTTCTGTTCGCTGGTCAGAGGATTCTGGTCGAATACCATGAAGCGGATGGAGGTTGTAGAGTTGGTCTGACCGATACCGGAATCGTCTGCGGCAGCCTTCGCCTTGAAGCGTACTACATCCATATCATCAGGAATGGTGAAGAAGAGGGCTGCATTGGCATCTGCAGAGAAGCCGCGGTCGTAGGTGGTGCCGAGTACTTTCATTTTGCCACCTGTTGACACGTTCTTGTTTTCCACAATCTTGTTGAAATAAGATTTGGTATAATCGCGGGTCTTGTATTTACCGGTAAGTTCCACTTCTGTTCCATCTCTTAATACCAGGGTAGGGTTCAGCCAATCGGCATGGTCGTAATTCCAGTTGTCGCCTGCATCATCTACTACGAGAACCAGGGTTTTGCTGCCTTGTGGCCATTCGATATCTACATCCACGGCATGACCGTCGGTGGTATAAGCCACGGTTTCAGATTTATACAAGGCTTTTCCGCCTACTACCCAACGGGTGTTGTCTCTTTGGAAGAGTGCCAGGTATTTGTTGCCTGTTGCGGGGTCTGTAGAGGTCCATGCCACCTGTCCATTGTCTTCGTTGTTCTCCACCTGATGGGCATTCTGTCCGTATTTGTGCATCTGGTGGTATTCTTCGTTGGTGAGCAGAGAGTTGGTGAAGTCATCGTTCTTGGTCATTTCACCTCCAAAGAAAAGTGGAGAGTGGCAGATTCCCCAAAGACTCATCATGCTCAATTGCTCGTTTTCTGTCAGTCGGGTCCAGCGACCTTTATCTGCGTTGGTGTAGCCTGGGTCTGCGATGGTCATGGCTATCTGCCCCAGTGGGAGCATATCGCAGTCGGCATAGTTGCCTGGGCGTGCATACTTGCTCCATACATCAGCTTCGTTGAACACGGCATCTACAGAACTCCAGTTGTCCCATAGATCATCCATCATTCGCCACATATTAGCATTGTCGAGACATTCTTGTGCATACTGATATTGGGTCTTGCCTGGGCTGAGGGATAGCACGATAGGGCGACCTGTTTGGTCGATAGCTTTACGAATCATGTGAATTTCGTCGGTGTAGAAAGGACGTGAGAGATCGTCAATCTTGATAAAATCAACACCCCAGCTGGCATAGAGGTCCATGATGCTGTTATAGTAGAGCTGACCGAATTCGTTGTCCTGTACCAGCAAATTATCCTTTAGCCAGGTGCAAGGAGAGGTGGTACCGTTATAGACTTTCGACCATGCGGTAGATTCGCTGCCTTTCAGCTTGTATTTGTTGCTTCCTACCACCGATTTAGGTACACCACGCATAATGTGGATACCGAATTTCAATCCCATGGAGTGCAGTTTGTCGGCAAGAGCCTTAAAGCCTTCGTTTTTTCCATTCTGCATGGCAGAAGGGAAACGGGTAGGAGATGGCAGGTAGCGACCATACTCATCGAGCACGTAGCCCTGTGTGCCTTTCTGGTTGTAGTTGTCGCCGCCCAAGGATGGATGGTTGCAATACCAGCGGATGTCGATGACTACGTATTCCCAACCATGTTTCACGAGGTCGTGGTCCACAAGATACTGTGCGTTCTGCATTACTTCTTTCTCTGTTACTGATGAATAGTAACAATCCCAGGAATTCCAGCCCATAGGTGGTGTCTGTGCCCATGTGCGGAAGGTTGCCATGTCTTCGCTCTGTGCCTGTACGGTAGAAAGGGAAATAAGCATGGCTGCAAATGTACCAAGTACTTTTTTGTTCATACTTTAAAGTTTTAAAATGTTAGTCGTTTTTTTGATGTTTATAGATATTTCTTGTTCCTATAAAAGATAACGATAGCTTCCCGAAGTTTATTGTTTTTCACTTCGGGTATTTTTTTATTTTGTTGTTATTGTTGCGTTATCTAATAGACTCATTGGTATTACCATGACTAAGGCAAAGTTCAGGGAGTATTGTGAGAAGAGTTCCTAGAAACTCTCCTCTACCCCGTACAATGGGACATTCTTCATCCACTCTTGTTCCTTGTATGGCGACATGGAGAAGCGGATGGCTCGCAAGTCGGGATGGGTGTCAAAGAAGGCGCGAAGTGACTTGGAACGCAGGTTCTCTTCCGCTTTTACCTCTATCGGAGTTATCACCCCTTGGTGCTGGGCAAGGAAGTCTATCTCCAAGCGAGCGTCTTCCCTACTATAATAATAGGTGTAAATGTCCTGTTGACATAATAGTTGGGTAAGGACGTAGTTTTCCGTGAACGCCCCCTTGCTCTCCGTCATGGCTTTGTTGGAGATGAGCATTTGGGCAGGTTCCATCTCGCTCAGCGCACCCAGGAGGCCGACATCCAGGAGAAACAGCTTGAAGGCATTGAGGTCTTCGTAAAACTTCAAAGGCATTCCAACTTCTCTTACTCGGGAAATGCGATAGGTGAGACCTGCATCCACCAGCCATTGTATTGCCATCTCAAAATCCTTGGCTCGTGCTCCGCTTCTCACCGCTCCATAGATGAACTTCTTGTTTTCCTTGGCAAGCTGGGAAGGGATGGATTGCCAAACCATGCTGATGCGAGTGGCTTCATTTGGGCTGACATGCTTCGACATGTCACTACGATAAATGGTGAGAATGTTGTTCTGAACCTGTCTGACGAGATTTGCATCGTTAGTTGCAAGATAAGTTTTCACAGCCTCAGGCATTCCCCCTACAAAATAATATTCTCTTAATATCTTGATGAGTTTATCATGAAGTAATGTGATGGTCTTCCAGTCTTTACTTTTCAATATGTTCAGCAACTGTTCTTCGTCTTTTGCCATAAGAAACTCTTCGAAAGACATAGGGTAGAGTCGAATGATATCAACCTTTCCCACTGGGGCGGATTCTCCTTGGTGCATGGCAACGCCTAAAAGTGAACCTGCTACAGCCACATGGTATTCTGGTGCATTTTCACAGAAATACTTCAGCGAGGAAAGTCCCTTGTGAAGTTCTTGTATTTCATCCAGAATGATAAGCGTTTTGCCAGGGATTATAGGCTGTTTGCTAATGGCTCCGATAACCATTAGGACTCGCTTCATATCATAATCTTCTGCAAATATGTTGGCAATCTCAGAGTTTCCATCACAGTTGATGTAGGCAACGTGGTCATATTCCTGTTTCCCAAACTCCTGGAGGATATAAGTCTTGCCTACTTGTCTTGCTCCTGATAAGATTAAGGGCTTTCTGTAAAGGCTCTCTTTCCATGCTTTTAATTGTTCTATGATCGTTCTTTTCATCCTTACATACATTTTGAAGTTGTTAATGGCGTTAATAACTTGCTGTTATGATGTTTAAACAGCTCTGTCGGTTGCAAAGATACACTTTTTTACACGAACTTCCAAATGTTTTCAACACTTTTCTACACGAACTTTCCTTGCATACATACACTTTTTTACACGAACTTTTATCGTGTGCATACATTTTTTACACGAACTTTCCTTGTATTACGTTCATGACAACCGCTTTCCCATCTTATTCATCATTATTGATTGCCTCCACATATTCCCACAGTTTCTTGTAGAAAGGATGCTGGGTCATCGTCTCCTTGTTGCCCAGGATGATGAGCTTCATACGGGCTCTCGTCATTGCCACGTTCATGCGGCGGAGGTCTTTCAGAAAACCAATCTGGCCCTCGTCGTTGGAACGTACCAGGGAGATGAGAATCACGTCGCGCTCCTGCCCCTGGAAGCCATCCACCGTGTTTACGCTGATGAGGCGGCGGTAAGGCTTGAAGAATTCATACTTCTTGATGAGTTTCTTCAGATACTGCACCTGGGCACGATAAGGTGAGATGATGCCCACATCGATGCTGTCGTTCAATACTCGCTGCTTGCCTATCTTGGTGAAGTATTCCGCCAGTGTGAGCAGGGTGAGCTCTGCTTCTGCCTTGTTGATTCTTCCGAAACTCTCGCCTACAAACTGCTCCTTGAAGTTCAGATCTTCGCCTTCTTCTATCGTATCTGCCGGTTCCTTATCGGAAGTGTCAATCCACGTTATCGGATGGTCGTAATCCAATACGCTGCGGTATTTAATCTGTGGCGCACTCTCTACCTTGCCCCCGTAGAACCAGTCGCTGGAGAATCGCATGATTTCATCGTTCATGCGGTATTGGATTTTCAGCAGGGTTACTACCTCCGGCTTGTTTTCAGCGATGCGCTCCATCAGGGTCTTGCCCAGTCCGGCTCTTAATGCCGCAATACTCTTTACGGTAGGTGGCAGCTGACAATGGTCGCCTGCCAGAATCACCCGGCTGGCTCTTCTCATCGGAATCCAGCAGGCTGCTTCCAAAGCCTGGGCAGCCTCGTCGATAAAGAGGGTTCCAAACTTCATGCCTTCCAGCAGATGATGGGCTGAGCCTACCAGGGTACAGGCGATAACACGCGCCTCGCCAAAGAGTTCTGCGTTGATGCGGAGTTCTATCTCGGCGGCACGGCTCTTCAGCCTATCCATCTTCTGATGATAGTTCTCGCTACCCTTCTTTCTGTTCTTTCTTAATTCTCTGATTGCCTTGCGAATCGCCCAAAGCTGAGGGTAATCAGCATGGCTCTCAAAGCGGCGCTCGTAGGTGAAGCCCAGCATCTTGTCGTTTACGCGGGTCGGGTTTCCGATACGTAGCACGTTGATGCCTCTGTCTACCAGTTTCTCAGAAATCCAGTCTACCGCCATGTTGCTCTGTGCACACACCAGAACCTGACTCTCACGCATCAGGGTTTCGTTGATGGCTTCTACCAGGGTTGTAGTCTTTCCGGTTCCCGGAGGTCCGTGAACGATGGCAACATCCTTCGCCCAAAGCACCTCGTTTACAGCCCTTTCCTGGGTAGGATTGAGCCAAGGGAACTTCATCGGTTCGAAGGAGAATCTTCCTGCCTTCTGATGGGAATAGAATAAATCGCGGAGATAAGCCAGACGGTTGTTCTTTGCCTTCATCACGCGGTCCAAGGCCTCGAACATCAGTTTGTAGCTTGTTTCATCAAAGGATAACTGTACGCCGATAGGGTCGGTTGACTGCTGAAGTTCGAGCAGAGGGGCAGAATCGGGTACGGTAATCACCATTCTGTCGCCATCCACATAACTCACGGTTCCGGTAAAGGAGAAATATTTTATACTTTGAACTTTGAGATTTGAACTTTGAACTTTATGATTAGCGTCTGAAGGGTTTTCTGACTGCTGGAGGGCTGTATTGCCCAGGTTCTCATTCTTGCCCATCTTCTTGACCATAAAGAACATGACGGGGCGACCGAACTCAAAATTGTGCTCGATATCCTGGTCAGAGGTTCGGAAAACCTCTATGGCTGTCTGGTTCAGCGAATTATAAAAGCTCTTTCCCACCTGTAGCGGGAACCAGGCATCACCTCGTTTCACCTTGCGCTGCATGCCCATCTGTTCGGTGAGCTTGCGGAAGGCTTCCTTCTCGGTGTAATACTCCAGCTGGAGCAGGGTGCGTTGCTGCAACAATGCCTGAATTGGTGAAATCTGTTCCATAACTGGTTGCAAAGTTACACCAATTCAGGCAAAAATAAGAAGATAATAGGATAATTATATTTAAAAACTATCACTTTTTAATTGGAAATGATGGAGATTTCTTCTCTTTTCCATCATCTTGACCATCATCTCTGCCAGAGTTGATAGTCCTGAATCTCGTTGGCGTTATCATCTGGCGAAGCATTCTGGTCGGTTTCTGTCGGCACATTCTGCTTCTCTTTTGACTGCGCCCTATGATAATAGGTGAAGGCGATGAGGCTGATGAGCAGCAGGGCGATGATGCCGAGAACGATGCCGCCTGCCTTCAGCAGGGGCGATTCATACTTGTGTTCTCTTACCTCGTGGATGCTCTTGGGACGGATGCTCAGGTCGCGGCTTATGCATACTTCTGCCATTTGCCTGAGGTGCCTGTCGTGGGTGGCCTTTGCCATGTCGAGAAGCACCATGCCCAGCGAATAAATGTCTGCCTGAGGGTCTGATTTGGCTCCCGGCAGGAGTTGTTCGGGGGCAATATAGCCCGAGGTTCCTGCTGGCAGTTTAAGAATGGTGAAGGAATCGCTGTCGGAAAGTCCGAAATCGATGAGCTTCACGTTCTTGCCATTGTGGGTTACCATGATGTTGGCGGGTTTCAGGTCGCGATGAATCATCTGCTTGTTGTGCATGTATTCCAGGGCGTCCATCAGTTCGTGGGCTATCTTGTGCGCCATTTCCGCCGTGAGCAGTTGCTGGTCTATCAGATATTGCAGCGTGTCGCCATCTATGTATTCCATCACGATGGTAGTGCCCAGGTTCTCCACTTCTTCCATGCCTATGGTATGGCAGATGTTGGGGTGCTCCAACTGCAGACCTATCTCGAATTCCTTGGTCAATGCCTGTCGGTAGATGGGCGTATAGAGGAAGTCGTTCTTCAGGCATTTCAGTATGTAGCGCTTGCCGTATCTTGTGGCTGTGAAGATGCGGGTGTGCCCAGAGATGGAGACGTAGCATTGGCTGAGGTTGCTGAACTTAGACTCTACCGGCTGGGGTTCGGCAACGTTCATCTCCTTGTTGATATCTTCCGTGAATCCTGATGTTGTCTTCATCGGCTTATCTGATGCTGTTTTCATTGGCTGATGATGCTGATAAGGGTGAGACCTCCGTTTCTTCCTGCCACGAACGATGCGGTACGCTCGCCGTTTCGCTCGATGTAAGGCAGATAGAGCGGCTGCTCCTTGATGAAGCATCCGGTAACGAAATGATCGCCTGCTTCAAGCTTGCTGTTTTCTGAGGCAAGTATTTCGTAGGTACTTTCGCCCAGATAGCGTAGGCGCAGAATGCGGTTGGGGCTCCATCCGATGGCTACTTCCGCACCCTTCTTCAGGTCGCTGCTTACCAGCTGGCTTGCCTTGAAGAACGAGGAGTTGTAGCGGGTACTGGTCTTCAGCCATTGCTTGAACTCCATATAGTTCTTGTGCTCGATATACTGCGAGAGAATATCGAGTGTCATCATGCGAGGCTTATGGTCATCATTCACATAGCCATAGAGTCGCTTGAGGGTGGATGCAGAAACACTGTAGCCTGTATGTCTTTCGAGGAAGAACGAGAATTCCTCAAAGTCGGTTGTGGTGGCAAGCAGCTTGCCGTATTTCTGCTCAACGAGTGATTTCAATTCTTCTATTTCCGGAGTATTCATATCTTCTATATTTACTATTTCCTAATTTTTCAATCTTTTATTGTTCTGTGATGTGCTTGAACTTGCCCCAGCTTCTGTTGTACTGATACAGTTTTTTCTTGCCTGCCGGTACGTGGAGCACGCAGGTAGAAAGGAAATCGATGCCCTTGGTGCTGAAGGCATTCGTATTGCATACGGGTGGGTAAGTGGCATCAATGTAGAGGTCGGTGAGCGGACAACCATCGAAGACATAATCTGAGATGAGTTCAGTCTTCTGGCCTAATCTTACCACCTTCAACCGGGTGCATCCCTGGAAGGTGCCCGTAGGAATCAGCTTGAGTTGGGCTGGCAGAGAAACCTCTTCCACCTTGCTGTTCATCAGCGCTCCCTGTCCTATTTCCGAAAAACTATCCGGAAAGATGAAGCGGGTGATGCTGCATTCCTTGAAAGCATAATCGCTGATGCCTGAAAGGGTGGAAGGCAGGGTGTAGTCGCCCTGCTTACCCATCGGGAACCAGAGAATTTCGGTTTCGGCTGCATTAAACAGTACTCCATCCAGACTGCTGTAGTGGGTGTTGGCTTTCGAAACCTGGATGCTTTCCAGCGCCGTGCAACCGGCTGATGGAATTATCTGACTTACAGAGGCTGGAATCTCTATCTCCTGAAGTGATGTGCAGTAGGCAAACGCATCTTTTTCTATCTTGATGACATCAGAAGGGAGGATGATGTGTCTGAGCTGGTTGCATTGGGCAAAGAGACCTTGTCCTACCACCTGATTTTCTGTGTGGCGGTAATAGGGGCCGAAGTCGCTTCCGCCTGCCACGATGTGCGCATCAGCCATGTTGATGTCGGCAAGTTTTCCTGCTGTCGTTTCGTTGTTGAGGTCTCTTCCTGTCATTGTTCTTAGGCATACTAAATCGTCTCCGTTCAGGTCGCCAACTATCGATAGTTGGGTATATTCGTAGAGATGATTGCCCATGAGGGCACTCAGTTTGCCTGCTTCTTGCAGTTTAACGGCATCTGTAGTCTTGAAGGTGATGGCTTGGCTCTTGGTTTCGCCTGCCCGGTTTTGGGCATAAGTCCAAATCCGATAGGTGGTGTTAAACTGCAGGTCGCTGAGTCTTACCTGCTGGGTTCCGATGGCTCCCTGGTAGTTTTCTACCTTTGTTTTTTGCTGCGTATCGTTGCTGCTGCCTTCTTTGGCGTAGTAGCATCCTGTTTCCGTGATGTCTTCACCGCCGTTTGATGTAATGTCGAAGCCCACGATGATGCTGCAGGGACCATAGCTCAAAACCTGCGGAGCGGTAAGTGATGGCTTGTCATTCGGCAGGGTAGTGAAATTCATCGGATTACTGCTGAGCGTAGTTCTTCCATTATTTCCTTGCAGCATGTAATAATAGGTGGTGCCTGCCTTGAGTCCCGTCATGCAGAGTGCCACTTCCGTGGTGGAATGGCCATCCCCCGAAGGGTTACTGTCTTCATCTGAAAAGCTGATGGGATTTGAAGTGAGCGCCATTTCCTCCGTCTCTCCATATCTGAAGGAAAGAGTAGGCAGGGTAGTCTCTCCCTCCAGCGAAACCGAACCGTGCAGAGTGGCCTCGTTTCGGGTAATGCCGGAAGCAGGGAGAGTGGCAAGATGCGGTTCCAGATGGGTGGGTTTCTCGCTGCTGCATGCCGTGAGAATAGCCAGCATCATTCCTAAATATATAATCAGTTTACTTTTCATCTTGATGTTCATTCTTATTTTCCCGGATTTATTTTCTTGGCTTTATTTCCCGGTTTTTGATTTCCCCAGTTTGATTCCTATTCCGATGCTGCCCTGCCATTGCTTTCCAGCGATGGTGATGGCTGAGGCTGAAATGCTGAGTTTTCCGAAGGAAGCCAGGGCTCCCAGTTCTGCGGTTACTCCTTTATCAGAAAGTCCGTCGTTGATCAGATAACCTTTTCCTTCGCTCTCGCTCAGTTGCCAGGCTGTAGCCGACTTGCCGTATCCTACGCCTTCGAATAGACAGACTCCATGCGTAATGTGGTGGATGGCTCCTGCCGTAAGTGTATAGTTGGTGTGGCGGGTTTCGCCCGAATAATACGGTTTGATGTTGCTGCCGCTGGTAAAACCTTCCTTATCGCAGTTGCCCTCCGTGCTTCCTATGCTCTTCAGGTTACTGCTGGCATGGAGGAAGAAACCATGGCGGCGCATCAGGGCAAGGAAGATACCATACGACGGACCGTCTTTGTGCAGGGCAACCGTGGTCAGACTATAGAAGGCAAGCGGCATCTTAGGGTGCACCTTCTCGATGGCGATGGTGTCGGTGATGGTCTTTATCTCTACTATCGTATCGTGGAGTTCCGTGATGGCTGGTTTCGGCAGGTTGAGCTTCATCTCGTAAGTCATTCTGCTCTCCAGCGGTTTACCCAGTCGGTAATCACGCAGCACGCCCCATTCAGGATGTTTCAGGGTGAGGGTCTTGGTGCCTTTCGGCAGATAAAGCCATATTTCCCCCACTTCGTCCTTCCTCTTCACGATGCCGAGCGGGGAGGAGAAGGCAAAGTCGGTTGGAGCCACCACCTTGATCAGGGCGCAGGCTTCATCGTTCAGATCACGCACATTGTTGATAAAGGCGCTCACATCGTTAGGCAGCTGGCGAAAGCTTGCCACCGAAAACTCCTGTGCCCGGAGGGCAGAAGGAATGGCTAGCCAGAGAATCATGGCTAGTTGCAGCACCTTCAGAAGTTGCTCTTTCATTTTCTGCGAAGCGAAAGCTTCTCTAACTTCTCCCATCATAATTTTCTTTTATTCTAAATTAAAGTCTTGAATATTAATCACATCATCGCCTGTATGGACGGTTCCGGCTGGCTGCCAGGTGCGAACATGGATGAGTGGCATCGACTTGTCTCTGAAATCCCAGAGCAGGAAGAGATAGCCGTCGTCACTATACCTGTCGCTCTTGTATTGTTGTCTGAGCGTTACACCGTAGATGCCGTCCATCGTAGGATGGCGCATGATGCGGAATCCCGAGAATCTGACATCGATTTTCTGATTGGCAGCAAATACCTTGGCAAGACGGTTCAGGTAGTTGCGCTTGGAATGGATGGCAAAGGTTACCCAGTTTTCTGCCTGGCATTTGCCATCGTTGGCGATGGGCTTTACCACATTTCCCACAATGATGAGTGCCTTGTCGCTGAACACCTGCCTCAGGAAATCGATGTCCTTGGTGGTGTAGGCTGTGCGGAAGTGCTCACAGTAGTTCAGAATGGTGTGGCGGCGCTTGGCATCGGTTTCAGCCAGTTTGCCCTGCATGATTTTTGAGGCTTCCTTATAGAAAGGATTGCTCTGCGCCATCGTCTTGAGATTTATCTGCGAGAGGGCACTCGTCTTTCTGCCTGATAGTCCATCTACAGTGCCCTTCTTTTCTCTGGAATGATCCCCAGGATTTCCCCCGGAATAATCTTCTGAAATCGTTTCTCCTTTCGTTTTTTCTGTCAGATTAGCGATGCCTTTCTGTGCTTCAGCCGATTTGTATTCAGCAGCATCCTCATTCAGGAAAATACTGCCTTGACGGTTTATATATCCTTCTCTTTTCGTGTTCTTTTCTCGGAATCGGAGTTGCCCGTTTCGATAGCGGGTATCAAGCAGACAATCACGTAAGGGGATGGCAAACAGTTCTTTGCCGTCTTCATTCTCCACCACGTATCGCTTGCCTTCTTTACCGTTGTCTTGTTCTACCAGTTCCAGTCCTTCGTGTACTCCATATCGGGTTTCCTTGCTGTTTTCTTTATAATCAGCGAAGGGCGACAGCCATAATGCTGCCGCCCAACCTCCAAGAAGGAGAACCAGAAGGGATAAAATACTTACCGTCTTCTTCATTATTTTTTATTCTTATTGCCAGTTTTTAATTTCTCCACCGACTTCAATCTTCACCTGGTCCGGATTGTCGGAGATGATGAGGTTGACGAGATGCTCGGTTCCGGGTTTAAACTGGAACTTGCTCTCGAAGAGATAGCTCACGCCTTTCATCACCACCTCGATGAGCGGCATTCGGTTTTCGATGCGCTGTGGCACGATGATGGCCGAATAGCTAGTTGCATCGTCCTGATGTGCGATGATACTCTTTCGGGTTCCCTTTACATAACGGGTTGCCACACCTGCTTGCAGGTCGATGGTGGCAGTAGGCACCGTGTTGTGGATGGTTACCTGGGCCGTGGTAGGCATGTCGCCCTCGAAATCCTCTCCTTTTATCAGGCGAATCTTGAGCTTGCTCATGATGTGCTTGAAGTTGAGAGGGATGGGTGAGGCTGATGCCGAAATGTTCTTGCTGCTGGCAAAGAGCAGGTCGCTTGCCTCATAGCCGCCCAGGGCTTCCTTGCTCTTGGCGGTGCTTTGATCCAGGACTACGCTGAAGGGCTGGTCTGTAATGCTGCTTACATCTTCCATGTAGGGATAGTAAGCATAGGCAGTATAGGTGCCCTTGTCCCAGTAGAGGGTTCGGGCTGCCGCCCATTTGCTTCCATCGTAGGTCAGCGCTTCGTTGTTCACCAGGTTGCCTCCTATTTCCAGTTGTGCCTTTGCATCTGCCACGTAAAGTCCAATCTTGTCGTTTTGCTCAAAGCTGGTTTCTGTGGCACGGGTCGCTTGTCCCGGATGGCTCACCAGGAAGGTCATCGGTGTGGATTTTGCATCCTGCGAGCGAAGAGCCGTTTCCTGCTCTTCGCTGCAAGATACCATTCCTAATATAGCCAACGCAAAACTTGCGTATCTTATTATATGTTTCTTCATATTTTTCTATATTTTAATGGTCTGTACTATGATGAACCTGGCACTCGCCATTAGCGATGCCTTCTCACCTTTGCCATCTTCAGCGGACTGCTCTTGTGAATCATAGGAGCATGCTGATAGGTTCCTGCGGTGCGCTGGTCGCCATTTCCGCCGAAGGTACGGCTCTCCACGATTCCTGCATCTCGCTTGTCGTTCTTCACGAAGTCTTCGAAACTGTAGGTTTCTCCTGCATACGCCTTGATGCGCTTCACGATACTCTCACGGCTGATGGTGCTGTAATAAGGAATATCGTTGTTCATACAGGAGTTCGGCTCCGAACGGAAGACGCCTCGGTTGTGCATGTAGCCTCCCTCGTAAATATCCACGATGTCGCTGTAGCGGTCGTCGAAGATCAGATGGCTCCAGCCCACGCTGTGCATCTTGCCGGTAAGTTCAAGATTGTCGTACCAGCCGAGCGACTTGGCTCCGTTGAATTCAAGAACGTGACCACAGCAGGTACAATCGCAGAAATCAATGAAGGCATTGTGATAAATGTACTCATCGCCCAACTTTCCGAATCCGTGACCGCCTGCCTCATGCTGGATGACACCACGGGTATCGAGCGGATAACCGTAGGTACTCTGAGGACAGAAGGCAATAGCCGAACCGTCTTCCCACATCTGGCAGATGCCGCCGTAATCGGTAGAATTAGGAACGATGATGATCAGCGTCTGATTCAGATTGCCCTTGTTCACGGTTGGAGCACCCAAAGCATAACTGAATACTTCGTCATAGTCAGCCTTCAGTCCTACGCCACCGGTAAAGGTGGTGTTGAATCGGTTGTAGCGGATGGTATTCACGGTTCCTACGCCCGATTCCGTAGAAAGCGGAATGGCTGTATAGACGTTGAAGTAATCACGGTAAGTCTTGTAAGGTTCGATACCGAAGAAATACTCCACTTCCTGCTTGATATTCTCCATATATTTGCCGCTGGCAATATCCTTTGCATTATATCCGTCGCCGAGCAGAACGATGTTGATTCCACCCTTGTTGCCCTTGGTAGCTTTCTGCAGGGTTACCCATTCATCCTCTCCATATTCATAGCCATACTGTGAAACGCTGCATTCATGGGTGTAGTCTTTGTCTTTCAGTCGGAACACCACCTTTCCATCACGGCTATCGGCATTCTTAGCCATTCCCTTGATGGTCAAGGTTACTTCTGTCTTCTTGTTGCCGCTGGCAGGAGAAACCTCGCACCAGTCTGGCTTGCTGGCTACTTCCCATTCGCCTTCGGCGTTAATCACCAGTTTCTGCTTATGCTCCGTGCTCAAGGCGCAGGCAACAGATGGTCGGCAAACGAGCTCGTGGTGGGCAGCGATGCGCTTGAAGTCGCACCAGCCGCTGGCTGCTTGATACTGAGCGATGGCTGATTCTGGAACTTCAAGAGTGAAATTGTCTTTGGCTACACCATTGAAAGCTCCGCTCTCAATATGGGCAGGCATCGTTCCTTTGCATCGTATAGATGTAATCCCGAAACAATCCGAGAATGCGCCTTGACGTATTGTCTCCATAGATTCTGGGAAGATAATACCTTCCAACATTTTACAGTTTGAAAATGCACTTTCACCGATACTTTCTACTTCATTAGGAATATCAAGAACTCCCATCAATCGCCAATTGTTGGCAAAAGCATTGCTACCGATATGGGTAAGGGTAGATGGTAATGTTAAGGTTCCAGAAAAATCATTATTACAGAAGACGTTTTCCGAAATGACTTTTAGACTTTTGGGCAAGTGTAATTCGCCTTTGAAATGACAGTTAGCAAAAGCATCGTTTGCAATATTTGTTATACCATCATGTAAAGTTAATGTTCCGTTAAAACCACAGTTATGAAATGCTTCAGATGGTAGGGCTGTAATACCTTGTGGTATTGATAATGAGCCTGAGAATCCAGAACAGTAACTAAACGCACAATTACCCATTCTCTTAAGTTTTGCAGGTAATCTTAATTCACCATATAATCCACTACACCCAGAGAAGCAATATCCTCTAATTAATTCCAAATTATCTGGCAAAATTAAATTTCCTGTAAGATTTCTACAATTTTGAAATACGCCTCCATAATAGTCAGTTCCTTCATCACCCATGTCATCTTCGCCTCTATTTCCTAATTTTTTTAGAGTAGATGGGAGAGATAAGATTCCATTTAGACCGATACATCCGTTGAAAGCTCCACGTTTAATTTCTGTCACACCTTCAGGGATTATAAGAGAACCTGACAGATATTTGCAGCCGTAGAACGCATTTGAACCAATAGATTTTAAAGTGTCAGGAAGAACTATTCTATTGAGACTATTACTTCCTCCCACAGTCTGAATGAAATAGAAAGCACTATTTGGTATTTGATCATCCATATTCTCTTCATTCTCTTCGTTCTTTCCCCATCCTTTGATTCGAACTTCTTTCAAATTCAATGCTGACAAACGGAGCATAGAATCTCTCATGAAGTAGAAATCCTTTGCATTAATCTGTCCTGTAATCTTGAGATTTCGGACCTGCGCATAATCCTTATTAGCCGCAGTAATGGCATTCTTCAAACCTCCAGGAGTAGAGTTGATGACAATATATTCCTTCGCCGTCGCATCATGGCTTACCAAATCATTCTCCCAAGGAGTGATGCTTTCGCTTACCAAAGTAAGTTTATAAGCGCCGCTTCCTGCCTGCTTATCCACCTTGATACCGAAGTTCATCATCTTGCCAGCCACGTAGGTAAGTGCCTCGTTCTTAGTGAACTTATAAGGCACACCACCAATGGTGATGCTGAAGAGGGTAGTGCCGGCTGCCACGGTTTGAGGAACCACGATGGTGCGCCACTCGTCGTTGACACGAGATGGGATGGTCATGGTGCTCTCTGCACTTCCGGCTGCCTTGATTTCACCGGTAGAAAGGTTGATGCTTGCCTTGCGAGCCACATTGGCAGTCAAGACAATCTTCTTGGTATTCGCCCATTCGCCATCGGCAAAACCGGAACCCTGAATCAGGGTAACACGGGCATTAGACATGCGATGAGCCAGAGGCAAACGGATGACACTGGTGGTAGGAGCCACATCGGGCACCTTTCCCCAGAGGAAATCGCTCGCTTCGTAACCACCCATCTCGCCCTCTGCCGTTGTGGTGCTTTGGTCCTTCTGCACCTCAAACTGATAGTCCTCGATGCTCTCAGGATTGGCAAAAGGATAGTAGCCATACACATCAATATGGGTATGCTTGTCTTTCCAATAAAGGTCGTAGGCAGAACTCCACTTATAGTTAGGCTCATCGAAGGTGTGGCGCACATTGTCGCCGCGGTTGCCGCTAACCTTCAGTGTGCCAGGGTTGTTGCCTTCGTAATCTACGATGTACACACCCATTACGTCGCCATTGCAGAAACCGTTGTCGTTGACGCGGGTTACGGCAAGCTGGTCGATGTCGCCCGATAGCTGGATGCGGTTTCCGTCATGCTGTTCTGTGCTGCCGCCGAAGAAATCATCGCTGCAGCCCGTGAAGAGCATGGCTACCAGAGCCACCATATAATATAATAAGGTGTGCTTGGAAATATGGATTGTTTTCATATCTTCTTTGTTTAAAAATGAATAATTTCACCGATAACAGAGATACATGTTAGGGCAGGGCTTATTATTCTGCTGTGCCGCCGTAGTCGATTCCGTCGTCTTCCCACTTGGTGATGTTCACATTCACACCATTGCTGGTCTTGCTCAGGGTTACGGTAAACTTATGTTTCTTTCCTGCTTCGAAAGCGGTAAAGTTGGCTGCTTTCTTCAACTGGTAGTCTCTGCCATCCACATTTACTGTGATGAGTTTTCCTTCGCCTACAGCCTGTGGAATGATGAGTGCCTTGTAGTTGTTGCCTTCTTCCTTCAGTGGAGTGAGGTCGGCATCATTGCCTTTAGCTGTTAACTTGCCGGTAACGAGATTGGCTGTAGCCTGTGTCTTCAAGCGGTTGATCTTGACGCTGATCTTGGCTTTGCCCAGCGATTCTTCTGTAAATCCGTTGCCCGGTTTCAGGGAAACAACCATCTGGCTCATCACATGCTTCGCATCAATCTTCACGGCCGTTTCGGTAGGAGCCACATTGGTGGTCTTGCCTATCAGAAGATCGGCTGACTTGTATTTTGCGCTGGTGCTCTGGTCTGCATTCACATTCCAAGACATGGCATTCACATCACCGATAGAGCCAGTGTATGGATAATACAGATAGAAGTCGGCATGGGTGGTGTTGTCTTTCCAATAGGTAGGAGAGGCTGGCGTCCATGTGCCGTTGTAGGTATATTTCATGTTATCCACATGATTGCCTGTAGCCTTGAGAGTGCCGGCAGAACCATTGGCATTGTAGTTGACTACAAACAGACCGATGTCATCTCCTTTCTCAAAGGAATTGTCGATGACCCGTGTATCAACAGAGGTATTGATGTTGATAGGCAACTTCTGGTTTTCCTGACCAGTTGATGGAAGAGGGTCACTGCTGTTGCCTGATGAGCATGCTGCCAATGTGAGTAAACTGCATGCAAGGAATCCTAATTGTTTCATTGTTTTCATTTTGTTCGTAGTTTAAATTGTTAGTTGATTATTTTTATTGCTTGCAAAGATAGTGAAAAACGGGAAACTACGCAAGTTCATAATGGTTCATTTCTGTTTTTTCTTTCATGATGAACCTGTATTCGGTACAAATAAGCGGAAAATAAGACAAAACAGCCCCCAAATAAGCATTTTATTCCTTATTTGGGGGCTGCGATTTATTGGATGATGCGCTCTACTTCTTCTATAGTGCGATTGAACGGACCGTTATGTTCCAGCTTGATGGTGCACATGGCTGCAGCAAACTTGCCTGCTTCGGTAGGGGTGGCACCCTGCAATCGCTTGTAGAGATAACCGGCAGAATAGGTGTCGCCGCATCCTGTGGCATCTACCACCTCGTGAGGAGGGTAGGCAGGAATCTCATAGAAGGTATCATCTACATAAATCAGCGAGCCCTCGCTGCCCAGGGTGATGATTACCTCGGTAACGCCCCACGAATGGATGAGCTTGGCTGCCTCTCGTGGCTCCTTCAAGCCCGTGATGGTCTCCATCTCCGTTTCGTTCACCTTTAAATAATAGGTGTGCTTCAGAACATCGAGCTTGTCCTTCCAGTCGATGGGATAAACCTTCTCGTCTCTCACCTCGCGCAGATAGCCCTGTACATCGATGGAAACCCTGCCGCTGCGGGAGAGAAACTCCACCACCTCTGGCGAGAAATCGTCGCTCAGCAAACTGCCCAGGTGATAAACCTTGGCTTTCACCTTCTCCAACTGCTTGATGGTGAACGGATCTGCCTTGGCAAGCACACGCTGCTTGCGCTTGTTCTGGTCTTCCTCGTAGATGTTTTCGAAGAACACCGTGTTGCGGGATGGATTGAGGGTGACATCAATGCCAGCCTTGCGCATCTTCTCTACAGGTTCGGTCTCTGTAGGGTCCATTGCCGTGATGAGCGAGAAACTCACGTCTTTGGGCAACTGATTGATGGCGTATGCGAAGTAAAAAGAGGTGCCGCCTGCCATATACACAGTACGGTTGGGAGTAACAATCTTATCCTTGGTTACATGTCCTATACAACAAATATCTTTCATCATTTCTATTTTAAAACGGGTGCAAAGTTACAAAAAAACTTCGAGTATTTTTTAGGTTTTTTCCTTTATTTCTACTTTTGGCGGAAATATAATGAAGAAAAAGACCTTTTTCTTTTGTGGTATTCTTATTTTAATGTACCTTTGCAACCGATATTCATTTATGAACATTATATCGAGATTAGAAATAGATTAGAATAACATTATGTGGCTTGATAATTTAATCAACGTGCATTCGGCGGTGCAAGGCATCGTCATTCTTTCTTTGATTTGTACTTTGGGACTTGCCCTCGGCAAGCTCCATGTAAAAGGTATATCCCTGGGTATTGCCTTTGTTTTCTTCGTGGGTATCGTGGCTGGTCATCTTGGACTTACCATCGATTCAAACATGCTGGAGTTTGCCGAAAGTTTCGGACTGACCATGTTTGTGTATGTGCTGGGCCTTTATGTGGGTCCTAACTTCTTCGGTTCGATGCGCCACGAAGGAATCTCGCTCAATCTCTGGAGCTTGGCGGTCATTGCGGTGGGAACGGTGTTCTCGCTCGCTCTGTGCCTGGTGCTGCCGGTGAGCCTGCCCGATATGGTGGGTATTCTCTGTGGTGCCACCACCAATACGCCGGCTTTGGGTGCTGCCCAGCAGGCGCTGCAGCAGCTAGGGTTGCCTAGCGGCGGGGCTGCTTTGGGCTGTGCTGTCACTTATCCGCTGGGTGTAGTGGGTGTCATTCTGGCGATGATGTTCCTGCGCAAGCTATTTGTCAAGCCCGAAGACCTGGAGATTCGACGTGCCGATGAGGATGACCATACAGCCATCGGACAGTACATCATCGTGAACCCGGCACTCAATGGCAATACCATCGCCGAGATTTCGATGATGACCCATCGCAAGTTCATCATCTCAAGAGTATGGAGAGGCGAACAGGTCATCGTACCGGAAGCTGATACCGTGCTCCATACCAACGACAATGTGCTCGTGGTTACCAACAAGGATGAGGTATCTGCCATGCAGATTCTCTTCGGAAAGAAGGTGGATAAGGAGTGGAACAATGATAAGGTGGATTGGAATGCCATCGATGCCAAACTGGAAAGCCGAATCATCGTGATGACCCGTCCGGGACTCAACGGCAAGCGACTGGGCAGTCTGCAGATGCGAAATACCTATGGTGTGAACGTGAGCCGAGTGCTGCGTGGTGATATCCGACTGCTTGCCACCGACGACCTCCGTCTGCAATACGGCGACCGCCTTACCGTGGTGGGCGACCCAACGAGCATCGACCACGTGGAGCAGTTCCTGGGTAATGCCGTGAAGACGCTCAACGAGCCTAATCTGGGTGCCATCTTCCTGGGAATCATCCTCGGTCTTGCCGTAGGAACCATTCCGCTTCATATTCCGGGCATGACGGCACCTGTGCGTCTGGGTATTGCCGGTGGTCCTATCGTGATGGGTATTCTCATTGGTGCCCTTGGTCCTCGTGTGCAGTTTATCTCTTATATGACGCGAAGTGCGGGACTGATGCTGCGTGAATTGGGACTTGCTCTGTATCTCGGCTGCTTGGGCTTGTCGGCAGGTGGACAGTTTTTCGAGACGGTGGTTCGTCCCGAGGGTTTGATGTGGGTAGGCATCGGCTTCCTCATTACGGTGGTTCCGGTGGTTATCGTAGGCTTCATCATCCTGAAGACCAAGAAATATGATTTCGGAAGCATCTGCGGTATTCTCTGTGGAAGCATGGCGAATCCGATGGCGCTGACTTATGCCAACGAAACTTTGGATGGCGATACACCTAGCATCAGTTATGCCACGGTGTATCCATTGGGTATGTTTATCCGAGTGATTATTGCCCAGGTCATCATCATGTTTTTTGTGTAAATATTGATATTCCTGCGGATTTCTATCCGTAAAAATATGAGAAAAGGCTGATTTCGATTAGAAATCAGCCTTTCTTTTTATCGTTATTTCTTTTCCTGACAGAGGATGTTCGAAGGTAATCTCCTCGGCATGCAGATGAAGGCGGCTTGCCTTTTCTATGCCGTAGAGCGGGTCGCCGAGGATAGGGGCATTCAAGCCTTCGTGATGGGCACAATGCACACGCAGCTGGTGGGTCCTGCCTGTTTTAGGATAGAGAGCCAGACGGAGATGGGTGGCATCGATGCGCTTCAGAACCTCATATTCCGTGATGGCTTCCTTGCCTTGCTCATGATGAACTATCTGGCGAGGACGGTCCAGGTAATCGGGCATCAACGGAAGGGAAATCTTCTGCTTTCCTGCGGTGCTGGAAGATGCTCCTTGCTCTTTTTGCTCTTCCTTCTTTGCTTCTTCCCAGATTTTATCGCAGGCTTCCGGGTCTTTACATCCAATGATGGCGATGTATTTCTTCTGAACCTGATGGTGCAAAAACTCCTTTTGCAGACGATGATAGGCAAATTCCGTCTTGGCGATAATCAGCAGACCGCTTGTTGCCATATCGAGGCGATGCACAATCAGCGGACTGGTTGCCGCTGGATATTTCTTCCGCATGATGGAATAGACGGATGGCTGGGATGAATCCTTGCCCGGCACCGACAGCAATCCCGAAGGCTTGTAGATAACAGCCAGTTGATCATCTTCATATAAGGTCTCCAATGCCTGGTTTTCGGCAATTTTAGAATGAAATACCGAATCCGGCAGCATCCAATGCAATATCGGCTTGCATTTGCCATTGCAGGCAGGATAGAACTGCAGATGATGGCGAATCTCCTCCTTCGGACTTTCACCCCACCAGAACATAGCCATTTGCAGAGGCTTGTAACCATGCAGGTAAGCATATTGCAGCAGTTTCGGTTCGCAGCACTCGCCACTTCCGGCAGGCGGCACCATCTTCAGGGCTGTTATTCTGCTTGTTGCAATGGTGGCTTGCGGATAATCCCTGAGGGCTGCATCTCTGAAAATCTCCAGCAGATTTTTGCTCTCGCCTTCATGATTCTGCATGCGGAACTGCGAAAACAGCCATTGCTGCAAGGTATCAGATAATGTCTTGCGCAGTTGCTTCAAGCTAAGAATATCCGCTTGATAGGCTTCGTATTCCGTTTCAAGGCTGGTCTTTTCTGAAAGCGATTTCTTGAGTCGGCGCAGTTCAGCCTTCATAAACTGGCTTTCTTTCACCATTTCTGCCTCTTCCTCCGGGGTAAGATTTCCTGCTTCCCGTCGGGCATCACGTTTTGCCTTCGCCTCCTTCATCTTTTCCTGATAGGTGGCGATGGTACGCTTCCGCTCTTCCTGCAGTTGCAGGATGAGACTCTTGGCTTCCTTCATGTGCTCATTTCCTTCCAATTGCTTGATGCTCTGGTTGATGCCGGATATTTCAGCCTCGTGGGTCTTGAAATATCCGTCGGGCTGCAGATAGTCGAAGACGGCAGGCACAAAGTCGTCCCAGTCGCTTCTTCCGCCTATCTGTCCGCTGTAGGCGGCAAGATAACCTATTTCTGGGGCACCTGATGCCGGTTTGGCATTCTCAACGATGAGTACGCCAAACATTTTTCCTTTTCCGATTTCTTCTCGCCAGTCCTCACGCTGTGAGAGATAGGCTTGCAGCTCCTTGCATGCAGCGATGCAAAGAGGATGAGGCTGATAATCGAGCGGATTGTTCATGCGCTCGGGGATGTCGATGCCCGATGAAAGGTGGGTAAGAGGGATGGAATGCAGTATCATGTTATTTGTATTATTTTGCTTGAAAGTATTCATATTGCTTGCTTGAAAATCATGTTGCAAAGGTAATAGAAAAAATCAAGAAAATGGCATTTTGGGCGAATAGAATCGTTTTTTTCTTGCCGAACTGCTAATAAACTTTAATTATTATGCTGAAAAAGAACAACTTAACTAATTTTTTCTTATATTTGCGGAAGACTTTTCTAAAAGTGTTGAATAAATAAGAACTAAAATATTTTAATAACAACTTAACCCGGAACGATTATGGGAATATCTACAACTAAGCATAGTACTTCTATGCATTCCGTTACGAGAGTAGAAGGTTCTCCGTTACACGGACGACTTTCAGCCCCGGTGGGCTCAGTTTCAAACAGTCCATTGGCTGCATGCGCAAAGCATGTAGGCTACTTGGCCTTGCTCGGTATTTTGCTCTTGCCTCAAGCTTCTCTGGCTAGCAATTCTCCAGTACCTCTGTCTCCGGAAATCACTTCTGTGACAGGAACGAATGTTACTGGTAGTACTGCTACTGTAGCCCAGGGCGATACCGTTAGTTTTAATCAGTTTCATACAGTAAACAGTTGGACTTCCAGCAATCATGAGAATAGTTCCGTGAGCAAGAAAAGCTGGCAGCTTTATTGCCGTGAGGGTTCAACTATTTCCTTTGATTATTCTGTCAGCAGTGAATCTAATTGCGATTGGCTTACTATTTCGCTGAATGACAATCAATTGGTGCGTGTAAGTGGTCAGGTGTCTGAGTCTTTTTCTTATAAGGTGGAAAAGGCTGGCAACTACACCTTGACGGCTCAGTATTCTAAGGATGGAAGCCAAAATAGCTATGATGATTGTGGTATTATCAGCAATATCATGGTTTCACCTATTAATGATATGGTGGAAGCATTCTTGGAGGACTTGACTCCTTATCCTGGTATGAAGCAGGAGTTGGAGACTGTGATAAAGGCAGTTAATGCGAATCCAAACGACAGTGTTGCACAGGCTCAGTTGCAGAATACTTATTGGAGTATCAACAAGGCTCTGGAGATTTATCCAATCATCCAGTCAGACTTGGTGATAGCAGACTCTGTATTGACTGATGGCGCATACGTCGATATCGCCGAGGCTGTGAAATTGGGTAAGGCCATAGATGTAAACACATCAAAGAGTGCAGATTATTGGAATGCTTATGATGCCCTGGAGACTAGTCTTGCCGTTCAGCATTCTAGTCAGGTAGCTATGGAAAATTGGGCATTTGATACCAATAACGTCTATACCATAGATGAATTGCGTTATTATTTGGATGATACCAATGGTTTGGCTAAGTTCGCAGGATTTAACCAGAGTACTGATATTACCACTCTGGTGATACCTTCTACCGTCAGAAAAGATGGTAAGACTTATGCTGTGGTTGGTATTGAATCGGGTAACTATCATAATGGGTATTATAATAGTTATCGTCAGGAAAAGCTTGTAAGCATCAGTTTGCCAAAGACGATTAGGTATATAGCTAATTATGCCTTCTCGTATTTTCCAAATATGCAATATCTTGAGATTCCAGAAAATGTAACTACAATGGGTAATAATATTTTCGAAGGATCGGATAACTTGAAGACCCTCAAGATGAATGCCGTAGTTCCTCCTATGGTAGGTAGCTTTAGTGGCACAGATAAGCGAAAGGTTTATGTTCCTGATGGAAGTCTCCATGCTTATCGCTTGGCTAGTCCTTGGAACAATTGTGTTCTGGTAGGTGGTGAAGGTACTTTTGTATCTATCGACCATGTCGCAGCGGGAGAATTAGGTCACTTTATTCTGGATAAGGCTACTTATTTACAGGAGGTTAACAAATTAACCATTGTAAGTGGTAATCTGAATAATGATGACTGGAATACCTTGAAGAGTATGACTAACTTGGTAGAGCTGGATATCTCTGGTATGGCAGTTACTTCTATTCCTTCTTCTGCTTTTGAGAATAAATGGGGACTTGAAAAGATTGTTCTGCCTAAGAAACTGGAGACAATTGGTTATGCTGCTTTTAGAGGTACAGGACTCAAGGAAATTGAACTTCCTGAAAATTTGACAACATTGGATTCTTATGCATTCCAAAGTTGTTCTTCTTTGGCAAATGTCAAAATGTCTGGTAAGGTTACTGGAATTTCTGGATATTGTTTCCAGGAATGTAGAAATCTGCAAAAGGTAGAATTGGCAGAGGGCTTACAGGTGATTCATAACGGTGCTTTTTATCTCTGTAATAGTTTGCAGTCGATTAACTTCCCTTCAACTTTAACGTTGATAGATTATGACTCATTTAATGGGACTGATTTGAGGGAGATAGACATTCCGGCTTCTGTTGAGAATATTAACTATCGTGCTTTTTGTGACAATAAAAATCTGAAGAAAGTAACCTTCAGAGAAGGTTTGATTAATATTGGTGCTAGTACTTTCTCAGGGTGCGAATCTATAGACTCTATCGTTTGTCCAAGTACTTTGCGTATGATTGACAATTCTGGTTTCCAGGATTGTAAGAGTCTGAAGAAGGTACAATTGAACGAAGGTCTTGTTAGTATCAATGCCAATGCTTTTAGAAATTGTTCTAATCTTACTGACATCGTATTGCCAAGTACGTTGGAAAATTGTAAAGGAAATGCTTTCAGAGAGTGTGGCAATATAAAGACCATTGAGGCTCGTTCGGTACTTCCTCCAACAACGGATGGTTCTTGCCCTCTGAGCAATGTTGATTTGACGGGAGTAACCCTCTATGTGCCTTCTTGGAGTGTTGGTGAGTATCAGCTTGCTGATGGCTGGAATGAATTCTATACCTTCCAGGCTTCGAACTATCTGCCTCAGAGCATCAAGGTGAACAAGGACTTCTATTTCTCGTTGGGTGACAATGACAACAAGGAATATCGTCCTAACATCTCCATGACCTGGTCTGACCATGAAGTTCGAGATGCGAATGGCAATTTGAATTATGAACGTGGTAACTTAACCGTTAGTAGTCGAAGTAAACTTGCCATCAACGACTTTGATATGATCTTCTCGCCATACGCTAAGTATTACTTAGATGAGAATATCAGATATAATAATCAAGTCAATGATTATAGAACTAAGTATAATGGCACCTCTCTCATTGTGAAAGGTGAGATGCGAGCAGAGAATGTAACGCTTAACCTTTATAATTTTAGAGGTAGATGGCAGTTCGTCACTTTCCCATTCGATGTCAAGGTGAGCGATATAGTTCCTGAAAGCGAGAATACCTCTTGGGTTATCCGTGGTCATTCTGGTGCAATGCGTGCCGCAGGCAAGAATGATTCTGTTTGGGTGAACCTTAAGGCTGATGATGTTTTGGAGGCTGGCAAGGGTTATATCATGCATTGCTACAATCCAAATAACGATGTGGATTATACTGCCAGTGAACTGGTGAAGTTCCGTATCAGTCCGCTGACTACCACCGTGAACCGCCAGTTGCTCTTTGCTTCTGGCGACCGTACGTTGCCTCTGGAGGAGAACTTGTCTGAGTTCGAGCACAACCGTAGCTGGAACCTGATTGGTAATCCATATCCAAGCTTCTACGACACCCGTTTCATGGAGTTTGATGCGCCTTTCATGGTATGGAATAGCTATACGCAGAATTATTATGCTTATAATCCTGCCGATGATGCTTACATCCTTTCTCCAGGTGAGGCTCTGTTTGTTCAGCGCCCTGTGGATCAGAAGGATATTACCTTCCTGAAGGATGGTCGCCAGATTAACCAGTATGCCCGCACACTGATTGACGAGACTACCCAGGCAAGAGCTAGAGGCAAGGAAGGTGTTCAGCGTTCTGTATTCAACCTGACCCTTTCTGGCGAGAACACATCCGACCGTACCCGTGTTGTACTCAACGATGAAGCAAGTATGACCTACGAGATGAACAAGGATGCCGCTAAGTTTGCCAGCACCGTGCCTACCGTTGCCCAGATTTACTCTTGGAATGGTGAAAGCCGCTATGCCATCAACGAGCGCCCTGCCGGTTCAGGCATCGTAAACCTCGGTGTACATTGCGGAACCAAGGGCACCTATACCATCGCTTTGGCAAATGCCGTAGATGGACAGGTGATTCTCGAGGATAAACTCATGAATATATCTACAGAAATCACAGCCGATAAGGGCTATTCTTTCGAAGCTGAGGCTGGTGATGATGACTCTCGATTCGTACTCCATATCACTCGTGGCATAGGAGGTGGCGATGATACCACAGGTATCAACGGCATCACTACCGAGACCGGCGAGAAGCAGGAGGTTTACAGTCTGGATGGTATCAAGATGAATGCCGCTAAGAAGGGCGTTTACATCCAGAATGGTAAGAAGATTATCAAGAAATAAAATGAGAGTGAGTTATGAATAGATTTTTATTTATCATCATGGTGTGGTTGAGCTCCCTGTCTGCCTTTGCGCAGACAGAGGGCTATAACCCTGACAACCCGCCGCTTCCTAACTTCCCGGAGAAGGATACTACCGTCTATTATCAGCTGACGGCGGCTACTTCTCCTGTAGGAGGAAGCCTCAATTCGACGGGTGGTAAATATAAGGTGGGTACTACGGTCTATCTGTATGCATACAACTACAGTCATCATGTATTCCAGTATTGGATGGACGATGCGGGCAACCAGCTGTCAACATCTTCTACTCTCAACTACGTGATGCCTAAGCGTAATGCCACAGTCACCGCAGTATATAAGTATCAGCCAGAAAATCCATCCCTCCCTTCTTTCCCAGAGCAGGGAGCACCTACCTATAAGGTAAGTTTGGCTTGCAAGCCTGCCGGTGCAGGCTCGTTCAATACCAACGAGGTAAACCAGGAGGAGAATGCTTCTGTGCATCTCTATGCTTATACCAATACCCACTTTAAGTTTGTACGCTGGGAGGATGCAAAGGGCAATCTGGTTTCTACTGCCCAGAGCTTCTACTATACGGTGCCTGCACGCAACACGCAGTTGTATGCCATCTATCAGTATGATCCTTCTAATCCGCAACCTCCGGGTGCGAATGCGTATGATAACTTTACGGGAGAGGTTATCGTAGATAACTTTAATCCGGGAAATCTGAGTTCGGCTATTTACGAGGTAACGAAGCATAACACATCGAATATCACCAAGATTATTGTGGCTGGAAAAATCAACAGCAACGATTTCTCCATCGCCAATAACTACAGTACCTGTTCGGTGGTTGACCTGAGTCGTACCACGGGCTTGACCCGAGTGCCAAGCTATTGCTATAATGGCAATAAGAGCTTGAGCCGTCTGCTGTTGCCGGAAGGCATTACCCAGATAGAATACTGGGCTTTCCATGAGGCTACGGCTCTCACAGAGTTGACCTGCTTCTCGATGGTTCCTCCTACTTTGGGTAATAATGTATTCACAGGAGTCAATAAGGGATTGGTGGTTTATGTGCCAGCTTCTGTTGTGGAACTTTACGAGAATGCCGATGGTTGGAAGACTTATGTGGATGATGGTACCATCGTTATCATGCCTATCCGCAGCAATGTTGCCAGCCTGGAGGTGAATCTGCCTGATGCCTGCAAGGATGGCAGATATAGAAACATGATGCTCGAACTGGTTAACGTGAAGTCGGGACAGAAATATAAGTATGTCATCACCGACCGCCTTAACTATACCTTCAATACCCTTGTCAAGGAAACAAGATATGTGGCTACATTGAAGAACCTTTCTGGTGCTGTGTTGGCGAAAACCGATACCATCAGCATGGATGGCAATAATGCCAGCGTTACTTTCAACCTGGCACAGATGAAGCAGTTGCGCACCATCAAGCCTCGCATCCTGGCGGGCAGCAATGTGGATGTAACTTCTCAGTGTACCTTCTCCTGGTATGATGAAGAGGGCACATTCCTGGCACAGAGTCCAACGCTCACCGGTCAGGTTTCCGATACCAAGGTGAAGTGTGCCATCACGCTGCCTCAGACTTTGGGTATGGAGTATGTCTGGCCAGCCGATGTGGTATATGATGTAGTGGAAGGCGATAACGACCTGACGGTGAACTTGGCGGCGTTGCCTAAGATGAAACTGAAGGGTAAGGTCATCGACCGCAAACTCCTGCAGGCCATCAGCGGTGTAACCGTTACCGTTTCGCAGACTTTGAACGGAAAGTATTCCAAGTCGTTCGCTGCCAAGACGGATGCCAAGGGTGAGTACAGCATAGAGGTATTTGCAGCTCCTTCGGTGCTGACCTATGCTTATTCCGACTATGTAAGCTATACCTGCGATTTGCCAAGCGATCTGCTCTCACAGCCAGAGGCTACTTTGGCAGAGGTGAAGTTGAAACCTATTACGGGTGTCACCATCACTACCCACTATAGCTATGCCGGCAGCGTGGCTGAAACTACCCAGCCTAATGTGGTGGATTACTATTCAGACTATGCCAACGTAAGCTATAGCATCTATAATGAGACTGCCGGCAAGGCTATCACCCAGTTTAATGTGCAGTATCCTAACATCGTCCTCCTGGAGGAGGTGAACGACAACGATTCTCTCACCATCGTGGCTAAGAGCAAGAACGAATCCTTCATGGATGTTACTACTGGTGGAAGAGTTGGTACAGATGGCAAGATGTCGGTCAATGTTCCTGTGGTTCAGTTAGGTGGAATCCGTGCCACCTTTACAACTACCGGAAACAGCAGCGTCTTGGGTATCCTCTATGATGCCGACGGTCAGCTCATCAACAAGTACGCTTATAATTCAGCTTACTTGGATATCAAGGATTTGAAGGACGGAGAATATACGCTTGTTACCATGGGTGAGAGCGAGTTCTTCGGCTCCATCTCTAACCTTGCCCAGTTTAAACAGGCTGGTTTGGAGAATGTGGAAGATTATGTGGCAAACAAGGTGAGTGTAAGGAGCGGTATCATCACTCCTATTAAGAACACCGTGGTGCCATACTTTGACGAGAGCAAGTTCTACTATACGGGAAGCAATACTTCGTTCACGGTCAACAAGGTGAGCATCGTGGCTGGTAACTACCTCACCCTCACTGCCAAGGTTGATTTTAAGAACGTTTATAAAGATTACGTGAAGAACGTAAGCCTGAGCGTTGATTTGCCAGAGGGTACCACCTTTGTGGATAATTCAGTGATGGTAGGCTCATCTGTAGCCTTCTATGAGTTGAACGGTCGCACACTTACCATCCCTCTCGAAAACAATGTGGCTTCCGATCGCGTTCGCTTCTGTATCATCCCAACCGTTAGCGGCAAGTTTGCCCCTAATGCAATGGTTGCCTTCAATCTGAAGGATAAGAAGGTGGAGCAGCCTATCGGTAGTGCCCGATACACCGTTCGCGACCTCTCTATCAATGTTCCTGACGAGACCAATACGCCAGACATCGTAGTTTCTGGTGTGGCTGCCGGAGGAGCAGATATCACGCTCTATGCCGACAATGAGGTAGTGGGTACCACCCGTGCCCTTGCCAATGGCTATTGGAGTATGGAGACTTCTCTTCCTAGTCCTTATAACCTGCAGGAGTTCGATCTCTTTGCCAAGGTGGTAACCAAGGCGGGTCTGGAAGTACAGACAGACACTAAACCTTGTATATATAATAAGGATAAGATTGTTGCAAAGACCGTGGAGATGTCATTCTACAATGGATGGTTGAGAAGAAATATCTCTCTCACCTTTGATTTGGAGAAGAAACGTGCGAGCGAGAACTCTTATATGTTCTATAACTCTACCAATTTCACCTTCACCGCCAACCTCAGCAACAACAGTCCTGAGAAGGTGAAGAAGGTGATGATCAAGGTTTATACCGAAGGAAACAGATGGTATGATCTGCCAGCTACTTACAATGAGCGACTGGACAGATGGGTGGCTGTGAAGAGATTTGAGACCAACAATCTGCCTCTAGGCTTGAAGGTGAATGTATTGGCAGCGGTCAACCCAGTCATCGACTTCAATGAGGTGACCGACGTGATTTCCAGCTTCGTGAAACTCCAGCAGACCTATGCTGCTTCCAGCAAGGCCATCAGTGATTTGCTGGCTCAGTTGAAGGAGCAGGAAGAAAGCGAGAATCCAGACTGGACACGCATCGCCCTGCTGAACCAGCAGTTGGCAGCCATTATCGGTATGAATCCAGAGCAGGATGCAACCCTGCAGCCAATGAGCGACGAAGACTTTGCGAAGTTGGCTCAGCAATATGCAGCCTTGCAGGAAAATCCACTGATGGGCATCTTCGACCGACTGATGGAGACGAACATGAAGGATTTGAAGGAGAGTGCCAAGTATCTTACCGGATTCACATGCACCTCTGCCGATGGCTTGAGCGCCGCCGCTCTGGTTGGCGATGGCTATGTGGCTCTGGAGAAGACCAATGGCAAATACTCCTATCTGAAGGCTTCTGAGAAGCTCTTTGGCTTTGTTGATTTCGACCTGAACCTGGCGATGACCCTCGACCTGACTCAGATAGACCCTGAGGTGCTTGAGGCGATGAAGCCGGAGACCAACGATTCGTTTGAGGTCTTGATGAATGCCTACAAGGCAGGCTTGGCCAAGAACATCGTGAAGGCAAAGGAGGCTATCGCTGCTTTCTGCAAGGTAACGGAAGACCTTTATGAGGCTGTGGGCAAGGTATATCAGACCACCATCTCTACCTGGGATGCCAACGAGAAGGAATATACCGCACTCAACAATGTGAAGGCTCAGGGCGAGTGGACCGCAGCTTACGGTGAGCGTTATACTCAGGTAAGAGACATGCGTTCTTATCTGGTTTCCAGAGTGAACAGTCTGGGTAACGCACGCAACTTCCTGGCTAGTGCCAAGGTAGGTAAGTTGCTCGAAGCATCCACATCACTCTTCAATATCTTCAAGACCTATACCGGTTGGCTCGACGACATCGACGATTACATCAAGATGTACAACTCTATCCCAGAGTGCCCAACCTCTTTGGAGGACGAGAAGATGCGCGAAACCATCAAGCAGTTTGCTTTGAAGGCCGTTACTTATTACAGTGTGACCTTGGCTTCTGACATCGCTTCCATCCAGTCTGCAACCCAGGCAATGGCAGCAGTACCTGCAACAAAGGGTGCTTCTCTGTCTGCCGTGGCAGTATCTCTGGTTAAGGTAGGTGTCAACTGGATTGTGAGCAAGGTATATGATGCACAGGTTACCGGATTGAAGATGCAGGTAGATGAATTCCTGAGAACCTTCAAGTGTGCAGGTGTTGTTCCGCCTCCTGTAAATGAGGATGAACCTCCTTATCCTATCGTCAACCCTATCCATGACCCATCAGGTTATGTATATGAGGCAGTATCTTCCAACCGCCTGCAGGGTGTTACCGCCACCTGCTACTACAAGGAAGTGGTAGAAGATATGTATGGCGACCTCCATGAGAACATCGTTCTCTGGAATGCTGAGGAATATGCTCAGAAGAACCCTCTCTTCACAGATGAGAATGGTATGTACCAGTGGGATGTTCCACAGGGATTGTGGCAGGTAAGATTCGAGAAGGAAGGTTATACGCCTACCCAGTCTGAATGGCTGCCAGTTCCTCCTCCACAGATGGATGTGAACATCGGTATGGTTCAGAACATTCAGCCTGCTGTGATTGGTGCCCGTGCTTATGAGGATGGTGTGGAAATCACATTCTCTAAGTACATGAATCTTGAAACGCTCAATGCTGAGAATGTTTATCTGAAGGTAGTGAAGAACAATGAGGAGACGCTCATTAAGGATGCTGTCATCTCTATGCTCGATGAGGAAGCTGCCGTTGAGGGCAGTGCCGTTCACTATGCTTCTAAGATGAAGCTGGCCACCGATAAGTTGGGTTACTACGATGAGGCTTATGTCATTGTTTCCAAGAATGTGAGCAGCTATGCTGGCATCAACATGACAGAAGACTTCCGCCAGAAGCTCGATGTGGAGAAGAAGGTGCGTGAAATCCTCGTTGATTCTGTACTCAATGTGGCTTACGGCGACTCTTTGCAGTTTGCCATTGCTGCTACTCCTGCTGAGGCTGCTGCCGGCAAGAAGCTTGCCATCTGTTCTGCTTCAGAGCAGATTGCTTCTATCAATCTGGCTCAGGTTACCTTCGATGCTGAAGGTCAGGCTGTAGTGAAGGTCAAGGGTGAGTTGCTGGGTGCTACCGCATTGAACTATACACTTCTTGACAATGATATGAAGGCCACTTCTATGGTCAATGTCGTGGATCCTGCGTTGCTCGCAGAGGTGAAGGCTCCTGTGGCTTCTCGCGTAAGTGGTACGGCTGTATATCGCGGTCAGACCATCACGCTCTCTACCGAGACCGAGGATGCTACCATCTATTATACTACTGATGGTACTTGTCCATGCGAATCGGCTAGCCGCATCAAGTATGAGCGTCCTATCATCATCAACGATGGTATCACCATCAAGGCGATGGCTGTGGGTGTAACTGCTGCCGAGAGTGAAACCAGCGAGTTTACCTATCAGATCCGTCAGTCGGATGTGAAGCTCGACCTGGTTGAGGGTTGGAACTGGAATGCCCATGACCTCTCTACTTCTTTGCCAATTACAGAATTCAGTGATGTAGCATCACGAATCCTGACCCAGACAGAGGAGGCTGTGAAGGATGATAACTTGGGTTGGACGGGCCAGCTGAAGGTAGTGGATGCTGCAACAACCATGAAGATGGATGTTCAGACAGCTGCTACGAAGTCGTTCACCGGTGAACAGTATAATCCTACTGCGGCTCCAGTTTATCTGCATAAGGGCTGGAACTGGTTGGGTTATCCGCTTAGCTTGAGTCTGTCGCTTGAGGATGCATTCTCTATGATGGATGTTGAGGAAGGCGATTGTATTGAGACGCTGACGGGTGGTTTTGCTACCTATTCAGAGGGTGCTTGGACAGGAGAACTGAAGATGTTGGAGCCGGGTATCGGTTATCTCTACAAGTCAGTATCCGACAAGTCGTTCGTCTTCAATGCAGTACCGACTGTAGCTAATGTGAAGGCTCTCTATGGACATCGTTTGTCATTGAAGTCAGCTCCTTGGGCTGTCAACAAGCACAAGTATCCGAACATGATGCCAGTAGTGGCAAGCATCCATGGTGAGTACGGCGACGTATTCGGAGGTTCTTACTGCGTGGCAGCCATTTCTGGCGACGAGTGCCGTGGTGTAGGAAAGTTTGAGAATGGCATTCTCTACCTTTCTGTATATGGCGAGGCTAACGAGGCTATCCGATTTGTGGCTGTGGATATGAATACCGATGAGTTGTATGATTTGAAGGAAACTGTAGCCTTCCAGGCAGATATGCTTGGCACCGTTAAGGCTCCTTATGCCCTTCATTTCGGCTCAACCACAGGTATCAATCATGTTGTAGGCGAATCAGGCACTGTTGAGGGTATTTACCATATCAACGGTATGCGTGTAACGACTCCTCAGCAGCCTGGCGTTTATGTCATCAAGTCGGTAGATAAGAATGGCAAGGCAACGATGAAGAAGCGTGTTGTTAAATGATGTTTTACACTCTAAAACAACAAGTAATGAATAAACTAAGAACAATTTGCTGTTTAATCAGCGTTCTATTCTCTATGACTATCCTGCATGCGCAGGATAGTCAATGGAGTGTGAATCCTTATGATTATAAGTATGACATGACGGTTTATGCCAAGGTGGTGTATGAGGGAGTTGAGGTTTCAGATTATTCCAACTACGAGATTGGTGCCTTTGTGGGCAATGAATGTCGAGGAGTGGGTGATGTGCAGACCAAGGATTCTTACACCTGGGTATATCTTCGTGTCAGGAGCAATCAGGCGAGTGGTGAAAAGCTGATATTCAAGCTTTACGATAAAAGCACCGGAAGAACGAGTGTTATCAAACCATCGCAAGTCATTGCTTTTTCATCGCAAGGCATGATTGGAAAACCAAGTAGTCCTGTGACGCTGGAAAAACCATCTTATACCTTGGGTGATGTGAATGAGGATGGCATATTTAGTGTTACCGATGTGGTTGCTGCACGTAAGATTATGGCAGGCGAAGACGATAACCAATATAATAAACTTGCTGCGGACGTTAATGGAGATGGTATAGTTAGTGTTACTGATGTTGTCTTAATTCGTCAGCTGGTGGCTAATAACGAGAATTGAGTATGAAAAAAATTCTATTACTTATTATTGCAGCATTATTTTGTGTATCAATCAATGCTGCGGATGCATATCTTTATGTAAATAATAAGGTGGAAGCAAAAGCTGGTGAGACCATTACTTTTAATATTGCAATGAGTAATGTTAAGAACATATTAGGTTTCCAGCTTTGGTTGACTCTACCGGATGGCATTTCCGTGAATCAAAGAACCAATGCAGATAATGAATTGGAATTTGATGCAGACTTGACTAGTCGTAAAAAGACCAGACATGTATTAGATTTGGATGTTACAATCACGAAAGCGCTTCAGATGATGGGCGAACCAACTGATGGCAAATCTGCATTCAAAGGAAATGATGGAGATATTTTAACTATGAAGTTAAAGGTTGATCCGAATATGAAACCTGGAGATTATGTTATTAATATTTCAAATATAGCATTTTGTCCAGATGATATGCAGGAGATTAGACAAGGGGATATTAATGTTCCAATAACGATTTATCAAGACTACAACATCACAGCTACATCTGCCAATGAAACCATGGGTACAGTAACAGGTGGTGGTAACTATCGCAATGGAACAAAGGCAACTTTGACTGCTACTCCTAATGAAGGCTATCACTTTGTGAAGTGGTCGAATGATGTTACCGAGAACCCATATACCTTTGCAGTAGATAAGGATTTGGCTTTGACAGCTACTTTTGATGCCAAAGAGTATAACCTTATTTATATGGTAGATGGAGTGGAGTATAAGAAGGTTCCAGTAAAGTTTGGAAGTACGATTACTCCAGAGGCTTTTCCTACAAAGGTGGGATATACTTTCTCTGGATGGGGTGAGATTCCTGCTACCATGCCAACGAGTGACGTGACGGTTAATGGTACATTTGCCATCAACAAATATACGTTCACCTTTGATACGGATGGCGGTTCTGAGGTGGCTGGTATAACGCAGGATTATAATTCTGCAATTACTGCTCCTACTGCTCCAACCAAGCCAGGTTACACCTTCGCTGGTTGGGTTCCTGCAATCCCAGAGACCGTTCCTGCAGAGAACATGAGCTTCAAGGCTCAGTGGACCATCAATCAATACACTCTTACCTTCAATGCCGACAATGGCACAGAGGCAACGGTGATTACTCAGGACTTCGGTACTAAGTTTGAAACTCCTGCCGCTCCAACCAAGACGGGCTATACCTTCGCTGGTTGGGATAGTGAGGTTCCTGAGACCATCCCTGCAGAGAACAAGAACTTCAAGGCGTTGTGGACTATCAACCAATACACCTTCACCTTCGATGCTGATGGTGGTAGTGAAGTAGCCGCAATCACCCAGAACTATGGTACAAAGATTGATTCTCCTACAGCTCCAACCAAGACAGGTTATACCTTCGCCGGTTGGGACAACGAGATTCCTGAAACCATGCCTGCAGAGAACATGAGCTTCAAGGCTCAGTGGACTATCAATCAGTACTCTCTTACCTTCGATGCCGACAATGGTACAGAGGTAACGGTGATAACTCAGGACTTCGGTACTAAGTTTGATTCTCCTGCCGCTCCAACCAAGACGGGCTATACCTTCGCTGGTTGGGATAGTGAGGTTCCTGAGACCATCCCTGCAGAGAACAAGAGCTTCAAGGCGTTGTGGACTATCAACCAATACACCTTCTCTTTCGATGCTGATGGTGGTAGTGATGTAGCCGCAATCACCCAGAACTATGGTACCAAGATTGAGTCTCCTGCTGCTCCAACTAAGACAGGTTACACCTTCGCTGGTTGGGTTCCTGCAATCCCAGAGACCGTTCCTGCTGAGAATATGAGCTTCAAGGCTCAGTGGACTATCAATCAGTACTCTCTTACCTTCAATGCCGACAATGGCACAGAGGCAACGGTGATTACCCAGGATTATGGAACTAAGTTTGATACTCCTGCTGATCCTACTCGAGAAGGCTATACCTTCGCCGGTTGGGATATGGACATTCCAGAGACAATCCCTGCAGAGGATATGAGATTCACTGCAAAGTGGATTGCAAACCAATATACTCTTACCTTCGATTCAGATGGTGGTAGTGATGTTGCTGCAATCACCCAGGATTACGGTACCAAGATTAAGACTCCTGCTGCACCAACCAAGACAGGTTACACCTTCGCCGGTTGGGATAACGAGATTCCTGAGACCATGCCAGCAGAAAGCATGAGCTTCAAGGCTCAGTGGACCATCAATCAATACACCCTTACCTTCAATGCCGACAATGGTACAGAGGATGTAGAGATTACCCAGGATTATGGAACTAAGTTTGATACTCCTGCTGATCCTACTCGAGAAGGCTATACCTTCGCCGGTTGGGATATGGACATTCCAGAGACAATCCCTGCAGAGGATATGAG
>OBRN01000015.1_pt1 | contig 63521 bp, 43 predicted proteins | sample 1475621 | NCBI WGS metagenome assembly OBRN01 (sample SAMEA3360684, study PRJEB22359) | human gut metagenome | biome: ENVO:urban biome; feature: ENVO:human-associated habitat; material: ENVO:feces | place: Bangladesh | collected 2011 | reverse complement strand
AAGGAGCGTTGCGACAAGGGCTTCGGCGTAAACAACACCGGTCTTGCCGTATTCCTCGACTTCTCTGAGTCAATCAACCGTCTCGGCATCGACGTTATCCGTCAGCGTTACGGCAACCTCTTCGACATGTACGAGGAGATCACCGACGTTAACCCGGGTGAGCTTGCCAACGAAATCAACGGCGTGAAGTACTACAACCCGATGATGATCTATCCTGCTATCCACTACACAATGGGTGGTATCTGGGTAGACTACGAGCTCCAGACTTCAATCACTGGTCTGTTCGCTATCGGTGAGTGCAACTTCTCTGATCACGGTGCCAACCGTCTTGGTGCTTCTGCTCTTATGCAGGGCTTGGCTGATGGTTACTTCGTATTGCCTTACACCATCCAGAACTACCTCGCCGACCAGGCTATCTGGCCGCACCTCTCTACCGATCTGCCAGAGTTTGCTGAGGCAGAGAAGGGTGTTCAGGCTGAGATCGACCGCCTCATGAACATCAAGGGTAAGCGTTCTGTTGACTCTATCCACAAGGAGCTTGGCCACATTATGTGGGAGCACGTAGGTATGGGTCGTACAAAGGAGGGTCTTGAGCAGGGTATTGAGCTCATCAAGAAGATCCGCAAGGAGTTCAACACCAACCTCTTCATCCCTGGATCGAAGGAAGGCTTGAACGTAGAGCTTGACAAGGCTATCCACCTCCGCGACTTCATCCTCATGGGTGAGCTTATCGCACACGACGCCCTCTCACGCGAGGAGTCTTGCGGTGGTCACTTCCGCGAGGAGCACCAGACTCCAGAGGGCGAGGCACAGCGCGACGACGAGAACTTCTTCTATGTAGGTTGCTGGGAGTACAAGAACAACGACGAGACCGCTCCTGAGCTCATCAAGGAGCCGCTCGAGTACGAGGCAATCAAGGTACAGACACGTAACTATAAGAACTAATAAAGATTATGGCAAATATATCATTCACACTGAAATATTGGCGTCAGAACGGTCCTCAGGACAAGGGCCACTTCGACACACGCGAGATGAAGGATATCCCTACGGATACCTCATTCCTTGAGATGCTCGACATCCTTAACGAGCAGCTCATCGAGGAAGGCAACGAGCCTTTCGTATTCGACCACGACTGCCGCGAGGGTATCTGCGGTATGTGCTCACTCTACATCAACGGTCATCCCCACGGACCTAACCAGGGTGCCACAACCTGCCAGCTCTACATGCGTAAGTTCAACGACGGCGACGTTATCACCGTTGAGCCTTGGCGTTCGGCTGCATTCCCAGTTATCAAGGACTGCATGGTAGACCGTTCAGCTTTCGACAAGATTATGCAGGCAGGTGGTTATGTAAGCGTTCGCACTGGCCAGCCCCAGGATGCCAACGCCATCCTCATCCCGAAGGAAGACGCCGACGAGGCTATGGACTGCGCTACATGTATCGGTTGCGGTTGCTGCGTGGCAGCCTGCAAGAACGGTTCTGCAATGCTCTTCGTAAGCTCTAAGGTTAGCCAGCTCGCTCTCCTCCCTCAGGGTCGTCCTGAGGCAGCTAAGCGTGCCAAGGCAATGATCGCTAAGATGGAGGAGCTTGGCTTCGGTAACTGCACCAACACTCGCGCTTGCGAGGCTGAGTGCCCGAAGAACGAGTCTATCGCCAACATCGCTCGCCTCAACCGCGAGTTCATCAAGGCAAAGCTTGCTGACTAATAAGTCAACAATAATAAGTCAAGCGGATGCGAAACACTCTCAAGAGTGCGGCGCATCCGCTTTTTTCGTTTTTGTTTCCCTATACCTTAAATTAGCAGACAAAGTTTTTCCGTATATTCTTTAGATTTTTATCGTGTGTATACGCATGTCTGCACGATAAAAATACCATAACGCTCAAGTTAAGACACAACGCCCACCTACAATTGTGACACTAATGTCAGGATAGTGATATAAAGTTCTGTTGCGTGTCATGAAATGATCGTATCATGCCTTGATACGAAGCTTTATTATCGGATACATTCTCGTTCTAATCCTTTAGTAATGATAAAAAAATAACTTGGTACATTTCCCTAATTTATTTTGTTCTACATTTTGTGAATCTCGCCAAAAGAATTAACTTTGCCGCATGATTGTTATGATTTAGTAGTTCACTTATGTTGTTAATGATATAATATATATATATGAGACAAAACAAGAATTTTATACCAAGGCTTCTCTCGCTCTTTGTTGTGGTGCTTGTGCTCTCTGCTGCCGCTATACTGCGTGACGGCAAGCTCTTCGGACATGACTTGAGACATGATGTGCAAGCCACGTCTGCTGCTGTAGCTGTCAACAGCGACACGCTGTCTGTGCATCCCGACGGGTCAATAGTTGTAAATACCAAGCCCCTTGCCAAGGATATTCAGGGCTATGGCGGACCTGTTCCGCTGCGCCTGCATATCAGCAGAGATGGGGTGGTGACCGCTATCAAGGCGGAGCCTAATGCCGAGTCTCCCGACTTCTTCGAACGTGCAAAGACGTTGCTCGCCCGATGGCAAGGCAAGAGCGTTGACGAGGCAATGGCAGAGAAGGTGGATGCCGTGTCGGGTGCTACATTCTCGTCAAAGGCAATAATAGCCAATGTGCAGCGTGGACTCGCCTACGCCAAGCAAAAGCAGGCTATAGGCAATGCCTCGGATGATGCGTCGGAGGTGGCAGCCGACGCTTCGCTGAAAGGATGGACCGTTGGTGGCATTGCGGCTGTTGTGGTGGTGCTGTTGGGAGCTATTGTTCCGCTCTTCTCCAAGAGTCGTCGTTGGCATTATATGCAGCTTGCGCTTAATGTCGTGGTGCTTGGTCTATGGACGGGCACATTCGTGTCCTACGCTCTCTTTATGCGTCTCTTTGCGGGAGGCGTAAGCATGTCGGTGCTTGCCACGCTTGCCGCTCCTCTGCTTATGGTTTTTGTGGCTTTGATTTATCCGTTGTTAGGTAAGCCCGGACATTATTGCGCCCATGTGTGTCCGTTTGGCTCGGCTCAGGAACTTACAGGAAAAGTAACCCGACGCAAGCCTCGTATGTCGCCACGGTTGAACAAGGCGCTGATAACATTCCGCAACCTTCTTTGGGGTGTGCTTATGGCATTGATGCTAACTGGTACATGGACGGCATGGATGGATTATGAGCTGTTCACGGCATTCCTTTATACATCGGCCTCCGTGTGGGTGATTGTGCTTGCCTTGGCGTTCCTGGTGCTGTCGGTGTGGGTGCCGCGACCATATTGCAGGTTTGTATGTCCTATGGGAACGCTTTTGAGGAATTAGGAGTTTTGAATTTTAAATTTTTAAATTATGAATTTACAGAATAAGTCGATAGTATTGAATATAGTGCTTGCGGTGGTTGTAGTGGTGCTTGGCGTGCGTTTGGTGTCGGGAGAAACCTCTACAGAGAACACAGCAAGCGAGTTGAAAGCGGTGAATGCGGAGCAGGCTGTGCTTGACAATATAGCCACCCGCACAAGCATACGCAATTATGAGGCGCGTAAGGTGGAGAAGGAGAAGATAGAGAAAATGCTTCGTGCGGCAATGGCGGCACCTACGGCCATGAACAAGCAGCCGTGGCATTTCGTAGTTGTCGACAAGCGTGATGTTCTCGATGCTCTTGCCGAAGTAAACCCCTATGCGAAGATGCTCAAGAAGGCTCCGCTTGCCATTGTGGTGTGTGGCGATACCGACAAGATGATAGAGGGTGGCGGACGCGACTTCTGGATTCAGGACGCATCGGCAGCCACCGAGAACCTTCTGCTTGCCGCACATGCCATGGGACTGGGAGCAGTATGGACTGGAGCTTATCCATCAGAGGAGCGTTGCAAGGGAATAAGCGGTGCTCTGTCGTTGTCCGACAACCTTATCCCCCTCAACGTGATTGTCATTGGTTATCCTGCGGAGAATCCGCAACCTAAGGAGAAGTTTAAAGAAGAAAACATCTCGTATAATGTATGCGAGGATTGATATATTCTGACGATTTGTCAATGGTTTCTGACGATTTGTCTTATATGCTGTCAATATTTCTTACTATTTAACACTTGAACCTCCTTTTATGGTATTGGCATGTAAGTTGCATAATGTACAGTGCAAGCCGAGAGCAAGAAGCTTGAGGCAAGCGTAATAAAACAACGATAAATAAAAAATAAATAGGAGGTTTTTGATATGTTACCAGTAATGAGAAATTCTTGGATGCCTGAAGTTTTCAATGACTTTTTCGACACTGACTTTATGCCACGTACAAATGCTACGGCACCGGCAATCAACGTTAAGGAGACCGAACACGACTATACTGTGGAGCTTGCAGCCCCTGGCATGAAAAAGGACGATTTCAACATCAATATCGACAACGACGGCAATCTGCACATCAAGATGGAGCAGAAGAACGAGAAGAAGGACGAGAACAAGAAGGAGCACTATCTGCGCCGCGAGTTCTCTTACTCAAAGTTCGAACAGACGCTTATCCTTCCTGATGATGTCGACAAGACAAAGATTGCAGCCAAAGTCAACGATGGAGTGTTGACTGTAGACCTTCCTAAGGTTGAGACGAAGGAAGAGAAAGCATCTCGTCAGATTGAGGTGAAATAAAGTATAAGCAATAAATTTGATGCCCTGCTTCGCCCGTTCAGTGGAACGTGTGGAGCAGGGCATTTTTTGTTTATGGCATTTTATATATCCGTTTTGTAAATTTATTGCATTTCTCATTGTTCATTAACAAATTTTTTATAGATTTGCAATCTATAATAACCTACAAGGTCTATACGCCCAAACATTACTTATAACAATAAATGACATACAAATGAAAACAATTTCAATTTCCATTCTATTATTACTTGGCTTCACCTCTACTATTTCTGCCCGCCAACGCACCAATGTCGAAAAGACAGCCATTGCCCTGCAAATACTTGGTGGCAATAATGGCACACGCTCGTCAGTCAATCCTTCCTCACCGCTACGCACGCTTGCCTCTACCAAGGGCTATACTGTGATAGGCAGGGCAGAGGGTGGTTTTGCAATAGTGAGCAACGACGATGCTAATGAGGCTGTTGTGGGCTATTCTACAACGGCCACCTTCGATGCCTCTCAGCCTGCCCTCGCATGGTATCTTGATGCTGCCAACGACGTTTTACTCTCTTCATCCTTTAGGACAGTAAAGCGCACGGCAATACCTGATGACTGCAAGACGAATGTGCCGGCATTGATGAAGTCGCAATGGAGCCAAGACGACCCCTATTGGTATATGTGCCCTAAGGAGAAGAGCGGCAAAAAATGCTATACGGGTTGTGTGGCCACGGCTATGGCTCAGGTGATGTACTACTACAAATATCCTGATACGGGTATGGGTGGCTCGGCATCCGTTAAATGCGACGGTATGGAGTATACAGTCAATTTCGCATCGTCTAAATACGATTGGGCAAGTATGCTCGACACATATGTCTACGGTGGAAGTTATAGTGTAATGCAGAAGCAAGCCATAGGCAGGATAATGTACGACTGTGGTGTGGCAGTCAGCATGAACTATAGTTCCACATTTAGTGGAGCAAATTTAAAGAACGTGCCAGCTGCCATGACCGACCATTTCGGCTACATTGCCCAATATTATGGCTACAAAGAGAACTATTACGAGAACTACAAGTACGATTTCGACAAGTGGAACCAGACCGTTTATCGCGAGTTGAGTGCTGGCCATCCCATCATTTATGCTGGCTTGTCTGTCAAGCAGGGCAACAATAACCAGAGTAATCATGCTTTTATAATAGATGGTTATGACAATAATGGCTACGTGCATGTCAACTGGGGCTATGGTGGACTTGGCGATGGAATCTTCGACATCAATCTGCTTCAGCTCAAGATAGAAGGCAGCTATGACGAGGAATACAAGTGGTATCAGCAAATGGTTGTGGTTCATCATCCCGATGCAGGCGAGATAAAATACGACCTCGACCGTATCTACACATCCATAGAGTCGGTTGAGACTGACGGTACAGATGCTACGAACGCTCCAGTACGTGTTTACGATACTGCGGGCAGATTGTTGCAGACATCCACTAAATCTACATTCAATCCTTCGGAAATAAAGAAGAGTGGAGTGGTAGTGGTGCGCGAAGGCAGCAAGTCGAGAAAGATGATTGTAAGATAGATGTTGCTTTTATTTCACGGTTTACAGCGACGACAGTCCAAAGCATGCTGTGAAGAAATAGCTATTAGCATAAAGGAGGTCGGGTGAAAAACTGCCCGACCTCCTTTATCCTTATTTGTATTCGTGAATTGGCAACTCGCCATTGAGTGCGCCAAGCGCGTTGAAGGCGAGCGACTCCATTTCGCCCTCGCCAGGCAACACAACGACAGGAGCAAGAAACTCCACTTGTTTTCTGATTTCCTCCACACAGTACTTGCTGTAGGCAATGCCGCCCGTGAGGATGATGGCTTCGGCCTTGCCCCACAGAGCCACAGCCATGGCGCCAATCTGCTTCGACACGGTGTAGAGCATAGCCTCGAGCACCTCGCGGTAGGGCTCCTCGCCAGCCTCGGCGCGGCGCGAAATCTCCTTCATGTCCTTGATGCCCAAGAGGGCCTGGCAACCGCCATATCCGGCGAGCATCTTCATGATTTGCGGCTGAGTGTACTTGCCCGAGAAGCACAGGCGCACGAGTTGGTCGGCAGGCAGAGTACCCGAGCGTTCGGGTGCGATAGGACCCTCGCCGTTGAGTGCGTTGTTCACGTCAATCACCTTTCCGAGGTGGTGGGCCGACACGCAGATGCCGCCACCGAGATGGGCCACGATGATGTCCATGTTCTCATACACCTTGCCGCAGGTCTTGGCGTATCGTCGTGCGGCAGCCTTAGCGTTGAGGGCGTGGAAGATAGACTCGCGCTTCATGAAAGGCAGACCAGTATAGCGTGCGCGTGTCATCATCTCGTCCACCACCACGGGGTCGGCCATGAAAGCTGGGCATCCACACTCGCGTGCTATGTCGTCGGCAATGAGTGAGCCGAGGTTGCACACGTGCTGATGGCGGGCGTGGTGAAGGTCGTGCTTCATAAGCTCGTTCACGGCATACACGCCACCGTGGAGCGGCTTGAGCAAACCGCCTCGGCCAATCACCGCATCAAACTTCAATGGGATGCCCGCCTCGTGGAGCATGTTAATGACGAAGTTCTTGCGGTATTCATACTGGTCGTCCACCGTCATGAACTTGTCAATCTCTTCTTGCGGGTGCAGACCGTCTGATGTCCATACAGCCTTGTCGTCCTCGTATACAGCCACCTTGGTAGAGGTGCAGCCGGGATTAATGACGAATATTCTTTTCATAGCAAATTTTTTTTCGCTTTTCAGTTTTCAAATTTCGTTATTTTCACTCTTCGTTCTTCACTTTCTTGCCGCTTTCATGCATGCCACGGCCAATGAGTAGAACTTCGAGTCGGCAGAGTCGGCGCGCGATGTCACCACAACTGGCGCTGTTGTTCCGGCAAGCATACCGGCCACTGTGGCGTGGGCGAAGTAGGTGATGGTCTTGTAGAAGGTGTTGCCAGCCTCGATGTCGGGGAACAGAATAATGTCGGCGTTGCCCACAACAGGTGAGGCTATGCCCTTGATGGCTCCGCTCTCAGCGTCGCAGGCAGTCTTCATGTCCATTGGTCCGTCGATGTGAACATCACCATAGCGGCCTTCGGCAGCCAACTTCTTTACATCCTGATAAGAGATGGTGATAGGGAATTTCTCGCTTATCTTTTCGGTGCAATGAGTCAGGGCAATGCGTGGAGTGGTAGCTCCGGTTATGCTTCGCCAAGTCTGTGTTATGTATGTTGTCACGGCATCGAGCTGTTCGGTGGTGGGGAAGGGGATAACTGCTGCATCCGAGAAGAAGAGCAATCGGTTCATGCCCGGAATCTCAGCCACGGCAATATGCGTGAGCACGCTGCCCTTCACGAGAATACCATGTTCCTTGTTGAGTACGGCACGCAGCAAGTTGTCGGTGTTGAGCGAACCCTTCATCAGCACGTCGGCTCTGCCCTCGCGCACTTCCTGCACGGCCTTGCGTGCGGCATCGTCATCGTCGGCGGCGTCAACGATTCTTGCATGGTCGGGATAGTCGGATACAAGACGTTGGGCAATGGACTGCTTTCCGTCCACAGCAACAAGTATAAACTCAGCAAAGTTTTCACATATGCTTCGCTCAATCACTTCCTCGGTGTGTGAATCAGCAGGAGAAGCCACAGCCACCGTCACGCGCTGTCCAATTGAGCGCAGCCTTTCGGGCAAGGTTTTGAAGTTAACAATAGGGTCCATTTTTATATGTTTTAGGTTTTATTTTTGAGTTGTTAGTATTGCTCAAATGTTGTTTTAATGTGCAATGTCTGTGGCAAAGGTATCAGAATTTGGTTGATTGACAAAGATTTTTATTCACATTTTTATGCCGAATGTGCAATTATAGTAGTTTACGTGAGAAATTGACCAATGAATAGGAAATATAAAAGAGTAAAATCAGGTTTTATATAATGTTTTACGGCTACATTGTTCTGTCTTTTACCGAAAGCTACAATGGTTTTATATTCTCCGAATGGTATATAAATCCGTTTTTATATACTTAAATAGCCAAAAACTCCTTTGAGCGAAAACTTTTAACAAAGAAAGAGTTTCCCTTTGGCCTTTTTTGTCTACCTTTGCAATTCAAGAAGCAAATAAAGCTTGCAGTTTATGCAAAAATAGACGCAGAAGCAACAACAAAATCAACGATATGGATAAATTTAGTATCTTTCGTACGACAGTATTGTCTGCCATTTTTGTCCTCGTCCAGCCTCATGAGGCAAGAGCCGAAGGCAAGTTCGTGCCATTCAAATATGGCGATTTCGATACGTGGGTAACACGTCAGATACATGAGTCGGCTGTGATAGGCGGCAAGACCAAGACGCTCTATGAGATAGGTCCCAACAAGGCCCTCTCGGGCAACAATCCTTACGTGAATCTTGGAGGCTCGCCGTGGGGCACGAGCAACGTCATGGCAAAGGTTATGGGCGTTGTGAAGACCAACAACTCGGTTTATCGCGACACTCATGGTTTGGGCTATTGCGCCAAGATGCAGACCCATATTGAGACATGCAAGGTGCTTGGCATGATGAACATCAAAGTGCTTGCGGCGGGAAGCATCTTCCTGGGCGACATGAAGGAACCCATTACCGGCACCAAAGACGGACCAAAAGCCTTGAACTGGGGCATCCCCTTCAACCATCGTCCCAAAGCCTTGCGCTACGACTATAGGGTGCAAGTGCCAGGCACTAAGACCCGCATACGCCAAAACGGATTCTCCAAGGCTACCACCGTGGCAGGTCAGGACTATTGCATCACCGTGCTCTATCTGCAACGCCGCCACGAGGATGCACAGGGCAACATCACGGCTCAGCGCGTGGGTACAATTGTAATCAAGTATGGCAAGACCACCAACGGATGGATCAACGCCGCAACCTACGAGATACACTATGGCAACATCACCGCCAAGCCTTTCTACGACGCCTCTACAATGGGGCTGCGCTCCGTCGACTATGCCCGCAATTCCAAGGGTAAGAGTGTCATTGTGCGCGAGACGGGATGGGCAGCAGCCGACGCCACTCCCACACATCTTATTCTGCAATTTTCGTCGAGTCACGGCGGTGCCTATGTAGGAACCGTTGGCAATACATTCTGGGTTGACAATGTTGGATTAGTTTACTAAAAGCTCAATACTAAAAATATGAAGTTCTACACAACATTCTTGCTCCTTCTCTCAGTCGTCTCAATGCGTGCGGAAGAGAAGGCCGACACGGTGCGGCAGGTGGAAAAGCGTGGCTTTGTCACCCGACTGCTCGACTACTTTAACGACGCCAACAAGGAGAAGAAGAACAAGCGTTTTGACTTCAGCGTAATCGGTGGCCCGCACTACAGCACCGACACCAAGCTGGGCTTGGGACTTGTGGCAGCTGGGCTCTACCGCTCCGACCCCAACGACACCTTGCAACCACCAAGCAATGTGTCGCTCTTCAGCGATGTGTCGACCGTAGGGTTTTATATGCTCGGAGTGCGAGGCACTCATATTTTTCCTGGCGACCGCCAACGCATCGACTATACCACATATTTCTATTCATTCCCCTGCGACTTTTGGGGCATGGGCTACGTCATGGGCGACGACGAAAGCAACCAAAGCGACATGAAGCGTTGGCAGGCGCAGATAAAGGCAAGCTGGCTGTTCGGCACAGCCGACAATCTGTTCATAGGTCCGACGATGGCATTCGACTACATACGCGGAACAAAAATCGAGCGACCAGAGTTGCTCGAAGGACAACGACACAAAACTTACAATATAGGAGCCGGATTCACCGTGCTCTATGACACACGCGACAATCTCACAGCCCCTAAGAAGGGAGTATACCTGTCGCTGCAACAAATCTTCCGCCCGCGTTTCATGGGCAATAAGCATGCCTTCTCGACCACTGACCTTCGCACAAGCGGCTATCTACCTCTTTGGAGCGGAGCAACCTTGGCAGCCGACTTCCGCACATTGCTCAACTTCGGCAATCCCTCGTGGGGCATGATGGCGTTGCTCGGCAACAGCTACTCCATGCGAGGCTACTATGAGGGACGCTACCGCGACAAGCACAAGATGGAGACGCAGATAGAATTGCGCCAGCATGTGTGGAAGCGCAACGGCATTGTGGTATGGGTAGGAGCCGGAACCGTGTTCCCAAAGTTCAGCGAAATGCGGATTAGCCACGTGCTACCCAACTACGGACTTGGCTACCGCTGGGAGTTCAAGAAGAACGTGAACGTGAGGCTTGACTACGGTTTTGGCAAAGCCGGACAAAGCGGATTCATATTCAATATCAACGAAGCCTTCTAAGGCTTCTACTTTTTAGAACCTGATTATTTCGGAAATAATAACATTAACATATAAATAATGGAATTGAACAAGAACCTGATCTTGACGTTGCTCGCGACGGGCATGAGTGCAAACACGTTTGCAGCCAACGATTCTAACCCTGATGTAGTGGAGACACGCCGCGACACGCTCAAGCTGAGCGAGGTGGTGGTAGTGGGCTACGGCAAGATGCGCCGTAAGGATGTGACAAGCTCCATCACCACCATACAGTCGTCCGACCTCAATCAGGGTGTCTACACATCGCCTGCCCAGCTGCTGCAGGGCAAGGTGCCAGGTCTCACCGTGAGCAATAGCGGCGACCCCAACGCAGACCCATCCATCACTCTGCGCGGAGCCTCTACCTTGCGCACGGGTGCTGCCATGGAGCCTTATTATATAGTCGATGGTGTGCCAGGTGTCGACCTCTCTCTTGTGGCTACCGACGACATAGAGTCGATAGACATCCTGCGTGACGCCACAGCCACAGCCATCTACGGCTCGAAGGCAGCCAACGGCGTAATCATCGTGACAACCAAGCACGGACATGCAGGCTCAGCCCACGTCACCTACAACGGCTACATGGCCGTGGAGAGCGTGGCAAAGAATCTCGACCTTGCGTCAGCCGCCGACTTGCGTGCCTATGCCCAAAAGAATGGCTTTGAGCTTACCAACGACATGGGAGCCAATGTCGATTGGCAGAAGGAGGTGGAGCGCACGGGCATCTCCCACAATCATAATCTTGCAGTATCGGGCGGCAACGCACGTTCGGGCTACAATGTGTCGCTCAATTATCTCAACCACGAGGGCGTGATACGCTCTTCCGAGATGGAACGTTTCGGAGCACGCGCGCTTGCACATTCAAAGGTGCTCAAGGACCACCTGCAGTTGTCGCTTGGAGTGAACGCCAGCCAGACTACAAAGAAGGGTATTGAGGCTCAGGAGCATGGTGTGAGTGTTACCGATGCCATGGTGTATTATTCGCCCTGCCAGCCGGTGCGCAACAACGACGGCTCATGGAGCGAGTCGACAAGCACCACACAGTACTACAACCCGATGTCGATGATCAGCGAGGACACCCGACAGACCATCTACCGACGTATGCAGATAACCGGAAAGGCCGACCTCAACCTGCTGAAAGATCTCACATGGAGCGCACAGTATTCATACATGTACGACCAGAACGTGCTCTCGGAATACCACTCCACAAAGTCGCAGATTGTGAAGACCAACGGCCAGGCCAAGCGCTCCACCTACATGAACAACAAGGAAGTGTTTGAGACCTTCGGCACCTACAACCATTCCTTCCCAGGCTACCACCGCGTGGGAGCCATGATAGGCTACTCGTGGGAGCAGAGCAACCAGGACGATGGATTCGGACTTACCGTAAAGGACTTCTACAACGACGCCGTGAAATACTACAACCTCACATACGCCAACCAGATTGACGGCATGGACGGAGTGGAGAGTGGGGCAGAGTCTACCTTGCGCATGATTTCGTTCTACGGACGACTTAACTATTCCTACGCCTCGCGCTACAATCTTCAGGCAACACTTCGCCGCGACGGTTCCTCGGCATTCGGCAAGAACAACCGTTGGGCTACGTTCCCCTCTATCTCGGCAGCATGGCGCATCGGCGAGGAAGAGTTTGTGCGCAACCTCGACATCTTCTCCGACCTCAAGCTGCGCGTGGGTTATGGCGTGAGCGGCAACTCGCTCGGATTTGATGCCTATTCGGCACGCCGCACATACGGAGTGAGCGGATGGTTCCAGTATACCGATGCCAACGGAGTGACCACCAACAAGCACACTCTCGCCGCTACCAACAATTCGAATGCCGACCTGAAATGGGAGCGCACGGGAATGTTCAACATCGGATTGGATTTCGGATTCTTCAACTCGCGCCTAACCGGTACCATCGAGTACTACGACAAGCGCACGTCCGACCTCATCTACTATTACCCCGTGTCGACCAACCGCTATCCCTACGGCACAATGACAGCCAACGTGGGCGACATCTCCAACCGAGGAATAGAGCTTACAATCAATGCCATTCCCGTGCAGAACGAGGACTGGCAATGGACCACATCGCTCAACCTCTCGCACAACCGCAACCGTGTGGAGAAACTATCCAACGCTGCCTTCTCCGTGAAGTATCAGGACCTTGGTTATCCTTGGATTGCGGGCAACACGGGTGTGGCTGTGCAGCGACTCATGGAGGGCAGCCCGATAGGACAGTTCTATACCTATGAGTATGCAGGACACGACGAGAACGGAATATCACAGTTCTGGGTGCACGACCCCGAGACGGGCAAGCGTACTGGCGAGAAGACCATCAAGCCCACCGACACCGACCGCGCAAAGACAGGTTCGGCTCAGCCTAAGCTGACGATGGGTTGGACCAACAATCTCTCGTACAAGAACTGGACTCTCAACCTCTTCTTCCAAGGTGTGTTTGGCAACAAGATATTCAACGCCATGCGTGCTCAGTACAACGGAGTGGCACTCATTACACAAGGCAAGAATGTGTTCCGAGAGGCACTCACCGACCAGAACTATGGCGACGTCAACTCGCAGTCGCCTTCCGACCGCTACATAGAGAATGGCTCCTTCCTGCGACTTTCGTCGATGACGTTGAGCTACGACTTTGGCAAGCTGAACGGATGGGTGGAGAACCTCTCGATGTACGCCACGTGCAACAACGTGTTCACGCTCACCTCATACAAGGGTTCCGACCCAGAGGTGTCGCTCGGCGGACTCACTCCGGGTGTGGACTGGCGCAAGGACTATTATCCGCACACACGCACATTTATGGTGGGCATGAAAGTTAATTTCTAAAGAGACAAACAAAAAGTAACAGCAATGAAAAAGTCAATACTTTTCGCACTCGCATCCTCTGCCCTTGTGCTTGCCACAAGCTGCACCGACCTGGATGTGGACGTGAAATCAAAATATACCGACTATCCTACGGAGTCGGAAGTTGCCTTGGAGGCAAAGATGGCTGACGTTTACTACGCCTTCCGACAGCAGCTTGGCGACAACTACAACCGCACCCAGACATTCGCCTCGGACGAGGCGGCGGGCATCAGCTTCGACGGCGACTACTACGACAACGCCGAGAATGTGAACCCTACGCTGCATAACTTCAAGCCCGACAACACTCCGCTGAACTATTGGGCCGACCTTGCTTCGGGCATAACCAAGTGCAACCAGGTGATAAAAGACCTTGGCGACAACGCCAAGCCAGAGCAGGTGGCTCCGGCACGTGTGATGCGTGCCTTCTATCACTTCATACTCATGGACAGCTTCGGCGATGTGCCCGTGCTCGACCGTTTGCCCGACGATGGCGAGGCTGTGGAGCGCAAGCCGCGTGGCGAGGTGGCACGATTCATCGAGAAGGAGATAAAGGAATGTTTGCCCATGCTCACCAAGTCGGTGAATGCAGCCACCTACGGCAAGCCTACCTACTGGATGGCTGAGGCTCTGCTCGTGAAACTCTACATCAACTGGGGAGTATATACGGCTGCCAACGTGGCCGACTACGACGCTGCCACGACACGCAACGAGAAGCTCGACGAGTGTGTGAAATATTGCGACGACATCATCAATAGTGGCGTGTTCGATCTCTCTGACGCCTATCGCAAGAAATTCCTCTACGACAACGGCCAGCAGATTAAGGACTTCATCTATGCCATGCCTTATGACAAGGTGAACGCCACGGGCATGCGCTACGGTCGCTACCGCACCTTCCGCAAGGTGGACAACGGCGACTCTATGGGCTATCTTGGCGGCAAGATGAACAACTCGTGCGCAGGCATTTGTGCCATGAACGAGGAGTTTGCCAATCTCTTCACTCTACCTGGCGACGATCGCAACGAGACTGTCCTTGGTGCCACAACCGATGGTAAAGTGTTCATCCACGATGCCCTCACGGCGGTTGCCACCTCGCAGCCTTACATCTACAAAGGCGAGCAGCTCACGCTCTCCAAGAGTATAAGTCTGAAGGACGACAGCGAGACATCGCGTCAGCAAATCAACTGTGGAGCCAACGGCAAGGGATGGAGTCAGGGCTACCGCTCGCTGAAGTTCTATCCCAACCCCAACGAGTATTCGATGTACAAGCGCAACCAGAGCAACGACGTGCCTATCTTCCGTCTGGCTGACATCATCCTCACCAAGGCTGAGGCTCTGCTGCGTGGCGCAAATACTACAAATGCTGATACTCCGCAGACGCTGCTCAATCAGATACGCTCTTATGTGCATGCTCCCCAGTTTGCTGGCACGCCAACGTTGCAGGATATCCTCGACGAGCGTGGACGCGAGTTTGTTGACGAGAACTGGCGCCGCAACGACATGATTCGCTTCGGAACATTCGAGAGCGAGTATGGTTTCCACCGCAAGGGTTTCCCCGGCGCACGCTTCGACAAGTCGTGCCGAATACTTCCGGTGCCAAAGGATATAATGGAGGAGAACCAGAATTGGGAGCAGAACGAAGGATACTAATGGAATCATCAGTATGTGTTCATATTTATCTTTATATATGAGCGGCAATCTGTAGGATGGTATGTAAAGAAAAAAACTCCCGATTGTTGGCCTGGCGCAGCAAAGCACCACTAAGCCAACAATCGGGCGATAAACAGAAAAAACATTGGGAAAATGTCCTGAATTCATCCCGAATGAATCCCGAAGGCATCCCGAATGAATCCCGAAGGCATCCCGAATGAATCCGCAAATTTTAAAACCTACAGTTTATGTTTAAAATGCTAAATATTCTACGCTCTCCGCGTATTCTCTTTTTCTACGCCGTCCTTGGTCTGCTTGTGCCCAATGTGGCTTTATGCTTCACCGAGCAGATGCCGCTGATGGCGTGTGCAGCCAACGTGCTTCTTCCTTTCTTTGTCTACACCATCCTTATGTCGCTGTCGGTAAAGATGGGGCGAGAGGTGTGGGTGTTGTTCCTGATAGTGTTTTTTGCAGCCTTTCAGCTTGTGCTCATTTATCTTTATGGAAGTGGCGTGATAGCCGTCGACATGTTTCTGAATCTCGTTACAACCAATCCCGGCGAAGCTTTTGAATTGCTCGACAACCTTGTGCCAGCCGTAGCAGGCGTGTTTATATTGTATCTGCCGTTGCTCACAATCGCTGCCGTGCAATGGACCAAGGGGATAAAGGCTGAGGAGAAGTTTTGTGTCCGTTGGCGTCACAGGTCGATGTGTGGCATAGTTGTGTCGGCTGTGTTTACTGCAGCATGTTATTTCTGCTACCCCAAGGGAAACGAGAGCAAGGGCAAGTTTGAGTATCGCGTGGAGGACAACATGTATCCCGTGAACGTGTTCTACAACTTAGGTCTTGCGGTGAACGAGAGTTATCTGGCGGCACATTACAAAGAGAATGTGGATGGCTTTCGTTTCAATGCCCATTCCACGCATAATAAGGACGCGAGGGAAATATATGTGCTTGTGGTAGGTGAGACAGCCCGCTCGCAAAACTTCCAACTCTATGGCTACAACCGTCCCACCAATCCCGAACTCTCGAAGGAGTCAGGACTACTTGTATTCCGTGATGTGCGCTCGCAGTCGAACACTACCCACAAGAGTGTGCCGATGCTTCTGACAGCAGCCACAGCCGAGGACCACAACCGCCTGTATCATGAGAAAGGAATAATAGCCGCCTTCCGCGAGGTAGGTTTCTATACTGTTTTTTTCTCCAACCAGCAACCCAACCATTCGTATATTGATTACCTTGGCGAGGAAGCCGATGAGCATGTGTTTATAAGAGATGCGAAGAAAGTGTTGGCAAAGGACGCTAAAGGGAAGAATAGAAAAGACGTTATGTTTAGCGACGAGCAGTTGCTGCCTTATTTCGAGAATGCTTTAAGGAAAGACCACAAGAAATTGTTTGTTGTTCTTCACATGTACGGTTCGCATTTCAACTACCGCGACCGTTATCCGCAGTCGCGTGCCCGTTTCATGCCCGACACTCCTACTGAGGCAAAAGCCGAGAACCGCCAACAGTTGCTCAATGCCTACGACAACACAATATTGCAGACCGACTATATACTCGCCACAATCATCCGTCGTCTACGCCTTGAGAAATGTTCATCGGCATTGCTGTACACTTCCGACCACGGCGAGAACATCTTCGACGACACTCGCCGTTTGTTCCTTCATGCCTCGCCTCGTCCTTCGCAATACGATACGGATGTGCCGCTGCTTGTATGGACATCGGCTGAATATGAAAGTGAGTATCACTCTGTTGTGGATGGCATGAAGAATAATCTTAAAAAGGGAGTGCAGAGTAGCGCTTCAGTATTCCCGACTGTGCTGTCGGTGGCAGGCATAGAAACAAGAGCACGTGTCGATAGCCTATCGCTCTGTAATCCGAAATATAGGCTTGGCGTAAGGCATTATCTTAATGACCATAATAAGGCGGTGCCAATAAGTATGTATGGCATAAAATAAAAGGAGTCAAGAGTTAGAATTCTAACTTTCGACTCCTTAACTTCTGACTTTCTTTACTTCTGATCCACCACTTCTACAATCGGGTTTCCGGTAGAAGCGTCAGGAGTCTGAATATGTAGCATAGAGCAAACAGTCGGGGCCGTGTCAACCATGAATGTTGGCTTGTTGGTCTTGCCCGGCTTGATGTGCCAGCCCATGAACACGAGAGGTATGTGAGTGTCGGCATGGTTCCAAGCGCCGTGGGTAGAACCGTAGAAGTCCTTGCCTACATTCCAGTCGAAATAGTTGGCCTTAGCCATTACATAAATCTCGCCGGTGCGTCCATGGAAATATCCATTCACAACACGCTCGCGCAGCCATTGTGGAATAGGAGCTGTTGCAGCCTTCTCACATTCAAAGGCAGCTATGACGTTGGAGTCCTTCTGAATCTCGTCGACGACGGCAGCCTTCACCTTGCTCTCGCAGAGATTGTTGTTGGCGATAAGCTCGTGATTGATGTAGAGGCTGAAGCCGATGGCATCCTTTACGTACTTGCCCTCAACGCCAAACTTAGCCGAAAGCGCCTCGTTCACCTTCTTCACAGCAGCACCCTTGTCCCATGAGCCGCCAGGCAACTTATGCTCACGCATAGAATTGGGGTTGTGTGTTCCGCCGTGGTCGGCTGTGAGGAAGAGCAGATAATTGCCCTTGCCCACCTGTTGGTCGAGCGCGTCGAAGAACTTCTTCATGTCGCGGTCGAGCGTCAAGAACACTTCCTCATTCTCCTTGCCAGGCGAGAGCCATGTGCCAGTCTGATGTGAGATGGCGTCTGTAGGCGAGATGCTCACGCAGAGCATGTCGGTAGTACCGTTCTGTCCGAGATTCTCAGCCTTGAGGATAGTCTCGGCAATACCGAATGTGGCAGTCACGCCGTCGGCATGTGTCTTGGGGTCGTAGCCCTGCTTCATGCCCAGCTGCTTGTTAAACTTAACAACATAGTCGGGCAGCTTGTCCATATAGTAAGAGCTGGTGATGAATCCAGCCACCGACTTGTCGTACCAGAAAGCACCATTTGCAGCATGGCCTGCGGGCAGGATGGCAGCGCGGTCCTTTATGGCAACACCATACACCTTGGCCTTGAAGTCGGTGGCAGCGCGTAGCATGTCGCCGATAGTAGTGCTGAGCATGTTGCATGGCGACATATTGCCAGCTTTCGACTTTGTGCCAACACCCTTCACGTTAGGGTCGTCGCAGCAATAGATGCGCTTGCCGTTGAGGTAGAAGTCGTTTGCGGCGATGCCGTTGGTGGCAGGCCCCGCACCAGTATAGATGCTTGCATGGCCCACGCCTGTGACAGTAGGCACATAGTTGAGCATCTGGTTCTCGCAAGAGAAACCCTCGCTCAGAAGTCGCTTCATGCCGCCCTCACCATACTTGTCGTAGTAGTAATACAGATAGTCCCAGCGCATCTGGTCGACCACAAGGCCCACAACGAGCTTCGGACGTTCAATCTGTGCCGATGCCATAATTGCCACACAGCACATCAATACTGAAAGAATAATTTTCTTCATTCCGTAGAAATTTTTTATTTAGATTGTTGAAATGTTTGTTTCAACGCAAAGGTAGCAATAAAAATCCGCCATGGACCCCAAAACTACAAAAAACAAGCCTTTTTCTTTGGCATTTCATAAAAATGTCGTACTTTTGGCACATAAAGAACACTAAAAACCAAGATATCGCTATGGAAAAAAAGATAACACAAGAGAATTTCGAGGATACTTACGTCGACAGTATCGAGTTGGAACGCATCGACAAATTCGTATGCGACGAAATGGCGCGGCAGATACACCGCTACATCAAGGCTATGAAAGGCTCTAAGGCTATCATGCTTAAGTTTGAGGAGCAGCTTGCCACACTCTCCATCCCGGAGAAGGAGAAGGCGATAGCACGCTACATCGACCTCAACCGCAAGGTGTTGTCGGGACTCGACTTCAAGATTGTTCTCGCCAGAGCCATGGCAAACTATTGCGACACGTTTGCCTATCTTATTGAGCTTGTGAACAACAAGCGCAAGATGGTGTTTTATCTCAACCGCATACGCGAGAAATACGAGCAGTATCACGAGGTGTTTGAGGACAACGGCAAGTTTGGTATCAAGGACCATCAGGGCAACATGCTCATTCCTGCCCATTATGACTTTTTGCGCACACCTTATGTATATGTCGACGACCTGCGCACGCTGCCCGTAATAGCTCAACGCGACGGCAAGATGGGACTTATCCTGCCCGACGGCAAAGAGACTGTTGTCGCCGACTTTGTGTATGACGACATCTCATTGCGCGACGAGCCTCCGTATTTCGAGGCTTGGAACAATGGTGAGGCAACATTGATAGAGGCATAAATGATGATGAACGAAGAATCGAGAGACGAACAATACATGCGCCGTTGCCTGCAACTGGCACGCAACGGCATGCAAAACGCCAAGCCCAACCCCATGGTGGGAGCCGTGATTGTGGCTGCCGACGGAAGGATAATAGGCGAGGGCTATCATGTGCGTTGTGGAGAGGGACATGCCGAGGTGAACGCTTTCGCGTCGGTACGCCCTGAGGACGAGCCGTTGCTTTCGGAAGCCACGATATACGTGAGCCTTGAGCCTTGCTCCCACTATGGCAAGACTCCGCCTTGTGCCGACCTTATCGTGAGCAAGGGTGTGAAGCGTTGTGTGGTGGGATGTGTCGACCCATTTGCCAAGGTGCAGGGTAGGGGAATACAGAAGTTGCGCGATGCTGGCATAGAGGTGACGGTGGGAGTGCTTGAGGCGGAATGCCGCCAAATAAACAAGCGATTCATCACCTACAACGAGCATCGCCGTCCTTACATAATATTGAAGTGGGCGGAGACAGCCAACCACTTCATCGACAACCACGGCAAGGCTATCGCCATATCCACTCCGTTCACAAAGATGCTGTCGCACAAGTTGCGTGCTGAGAACGACGCTATTCTTGTGGGCAGAACAACCGACGAGCGCGAGCATCCGCAGCTCAACACACGCGATTGGTCGGGACGCTCGCCGCGTAGAATAGTAATCGACTCGCACAATCCTGCGTTCGAGGGCTTGGACTTCAGCCTGCCAGTATTGCCGCAGATAATGGATTGGCTCTACAAAGAGCGTTGCCAGTCGCTGATTGTGGAGGGTGGACTTGCCACGCTACGGTCGTTCTTGGATGCCGGTTTATGGGATGAGATACGCGTAGAGACTGCCCCAATGACCGTAACCGATGGCACACGCGCTCCCGAATTGCCTTCGGGCATAAAGCTTGTAAGCCAAAAGGATTATGACGGGAATGTGATTAGAACTTATTGTTCGGGAATTTAGAGTACAAAGACACTTTGACACCATGTCATTTAGGACACATCCGTGTGTTTCTCTCTCACGACTAAAAATGCGTTTCCTCGGGTAGAAAATTTTGTTCCCTCCCGAGGAAACAAAAATGTTGCCTGCCGAGAGAGTTAATTTCACTCCTCTTTCTTCTTCATACTGAAATATCCGAATCTGCATCGCAGGCAATCCCTGCGCTCGCAATAGCGTGTGTGCAGCTGAATGAGAGCTTGAGTGTCGGCAGCATTGTCGGCTTTTATTCCGCATTCTTGCCACAGACGTATATGTGTGTTGTCCTCAGGCGGCAAGGCTTCGAGCATTTCTGCGGCACGTGCTATCAGCATCTCGTCCTGCCGGTGGCAACCGTAAGCGTGGAGTATGGGCACAACGGCATTTACCACGAGAATGTCGATGGATGAGGCTGACAGACGCTTGGCATTCTCGCGGCTCTCATTGCCGAAGGTGTAGTGGGTGCGCCAGTAGTCGCTCACTTCTGTCTTCAAGGCTTCGCGAATGTCGTTGAGCGTTTTGCATGTGGTTATGCGGCTCAGTTCGGCGCGGCGTGAGCAATACAGTTGGGCAAGTTGCGACAGTCGGATATAGGGAAAATTCTGCGGACGCAGACGCAGGAAGCGCCATGTCTGCCGAGGCATAGCCGTTAGCGAGAATTTGTGGGAGAGATAGTTCCACTCTTGTTTCAGTTTCATGAAATAAGGATCGGCTGTGGCAGCCGTGCGTTGTCGGTCGTTCATGGCTTCGGTGTCGAGAAGTCCGGCTGAGCCAATAAATAAGGCCTCCACTTGGAAAGGGTCGTCGCGATGGTGGGCCACCTGCATCAGCGGCAACTGTGCCGCCCATTGCTCAAACGCCTCGCTGTTGACTCCGAAGCCGAAGCTGCGGGCTATCGTGGCAAAGAAAGCCTGTTCCCATGAGCCACCCGCCGCCTTGACGCGTTGCTCTATAGCCTTGCATTTGTCGGCAAGCCTTTCGGCACCAAGCGCACTCATCCAAGCGTGTATGGTGATGCCTGGCAGCTGCATTACAGTATCACGGCATGGAGGATAGCGGTCGGCTGCAAGCAGACGTCGGTAGTTCTGCATAACATACGGCGGTACGTGCAGTTCCATCTGTGGCGGATGCGAGCCATCGGCAGTCACAACATCGGCATCAATAACCTGGGCCACATGCAGCACAACATTATTATATGCAGGGTCGCTGTCGTGAGAGTGCATAAACCAGTCGGCCGACCGTTCGTGTATCTCCACATTGCCCACCCACATGGTGTCGCCAATGCGCAGTTTGGCGTTGAAGAAATCGGGTCCGGCATGGCTGTTGTGCAGTCCAGGGTCGATTACTTCCACAGGCTGTCCGTCGGTGGTGCGTAGCTCTTGGAGCGGAAGGATGCGATGCTTCCATATGTAGTGGAGTAGTTGTTCCATAAGGTTTGTGTGGGTTAGTGTAACGGCAAGTGGGTTGCCGCGTCTTTAGTCTACGGCAAAGTTACGAAATTTATTGGTTGTGAACAAATTGCTAAAGAATTATTGCAAGAAAAATAATTCGTAAATTTTTTCTTATAAAACAACCTTTTTGAAAGTTTATTTGTACTTTTGCTCCCTAACTATAAAACCAATTTACTAAAAAACACTATTATGATTTGTTTAAAGAAATCCATGCTTGGTGCAGCCATTGCACTATTTGCAATGAACACACAAGCTGCAAACGTCGAGACAGAGTTGTCGGCTGCTCACGGCTATGTAGAAACCCTTGACGGAAAGGTAGGGGCAACCGGAATCAGTATTCCTGGCGAAGACCGCGACGCCAACGGACATCCCATGAACAACCGAAGCCTAACGTCATGGACTAATGCCAATGCCTGCGCAGTATATTACTTCCATCATGCCATCAGTACTGCTACCAACGCCATCAAGCTGAATGTTAAGACGGGCGCAACCGTAAAGTTCCGACTGACCATCACTAATCCCAACTCGCCCGCAACCAACGTTATGCAGAAGGAGTTCTCGGTGACTGGTACTGGCAAGGATATGGATGTAAACATTGGCGACGCCACATTCAAGCGTCCGGCTTACTACCGCTACCGTCTGGAATGTCTTTCGGGCAACGACAACATCAACAGTATACGAAGCTTCAAGTTCAATTCCTCGTCGTCAGAGGCCCCTTATGCAGCCAACTATCTATCGTCACCCTCTGTGCATCTCACCTCATGGGCGTCTAACGATGCTGCCGCTCCCAAGGGCGACGCTTATGACTGGTGCTTCATGGAGATAATGCTGCCCGAGGAGTCGGATATAGTTGGCACCTACGCCATGTCGCTTGGTGTGCTCAACGGATATATGGGCATACAGATGAACGGTTATACCGACGATGGACAGCCACGCCATGATGTACTCTTCTCGATGTGGGATGACGGCTCAACCGATGAGGACCCCGACCTGCCCGAATATCTGCGTGCAGGAGCCATCGACTGGGATGCGCTCACCACGGTCAACCGTTTCGGCAACGAGGGAACTGGCGTGCAGACCTATCGCAAGGGTCCTTACTGGACACCAGGAAGATATGTGCAGTTCATCACCAACTGCCGTCCAGAGACAACATCCTATACAACAAAGGTGGGTGGACAGACTGTGGTGCACGAGCAGCACAACATGCTTGTGTCGGCATGGTTTAATGCGCTCGACGGCAAGGGTTGGCAGTATATGGCTACTGTGCGCAAGCGCAACTCGTCGGAACACTTCAGCTCATGGTATTCATTCCTCGAAAACTATAATGCTGCTACTGGTCAGGCCAACCGCGTGGCTTATTACCGCAACGGCTATGCCCGTTCGCGCTACGATGGCAAGTGGTACAACTGCAACAGCATAGGCTTTGGCAATACCGACGGAGGTAGCGAAGTGGGTGCGAGAAGCGACTTCGGACAGGGCGCGACTGAGAATCCAGCCGACCGCACATTCTTCATGCAGACTGGTGGCTACACATCTACCAACAAGACTGGACGCAGCGTGAAGCTTGCCACGGACAACACACCCGTAGACACCATCAATCTTACTCCGCTCAACGACCGTGTGATTGCTGCCATTGCAAACGAGGAGAAGCGTGCCGAGCAGGACAGACTCTTCACGGAAAATCTGTTCAAGAAGACTGGTTGGCAAGCTGTAGACTGCTCGTCGGAAGAGACTGTGGGTGAAGGCTCCAACGGCCGTGCGCAGCAGATAGTGGATGGCGACGACAACACCTATTGGCATCCACAATGGTATAGTGCTACAGCCCAGCTGCCTCACTTCATTACTGTCGACATGCTTGAAGTGAAGAATGTGGGTGGCTTCCTCATAAAGATAGGCGACAACTCCAACCGCTACATCAAGGCCTACGACATCTATGGCTCTACCGACAATCTCAACTGGACATTGCTCAAGACCGACGACAACGCTCCTTCAAAGTCGTCGTTCCGCGTGATTCTTGACAAAGCGGCCGATATAAGATATTTCAAGCTCCTTGTGCGTGACACAAGAGCTAATGACGGTCCGTTTGTGCGTATCTATGAGGTTGATGTGACTTCGGGAGCTGTTGCTGGCTCTGAGAGTGGAATCCTTCTTCCAAAGGTGGATGAAGGATTACTGCAGGGCGATGGAAAAGCCTATAATCTCGGTGGACAGAAGATAAACGGAGATACCAATGGCATAGTGATAAAGAATGGCAAGAAATATATGCAGAAGAAGTAATAAATATATGCAGAAGAAAGAATAAAAAAAGAATGTAGGATATATGGTTTTCATGCCATACATCCTACATTCTTTTTATTCTTGAACTTATGTTATCGCGTTGTCTTAATAGTTCTCACAAGGCTCAGATAAAATATTAGTTAGATTTCTGCCTATGGGCAAAAATGTTTTTGCCTGCTCTCAATCGAACAGCGAAGGCTCCGTAGTGTTGAATCCCGTCATCGGTCGTCCGAGATGCTGATAGGCGAGCGGAGTGACCATGCGTCCGCGTTGTGTGCGCTTGATGAAACCCTCCATGATGAGATAAGGCTCGTAGACTTCCTCAACAGTACCCGTGTCCTCGCCAATGGCGGTGGCAATGGTGCTTACGCCTACTGGTCCGCCACGGAACTTGTCGATGATGGTGAGCAGAATTTTGTTGTCAATCTCGTCAAGTCCATATTGGTCGATGTTGAGAGCCGATAGCGAGAGGCGTGCAATGTCGCGGTCGATGTGTCCGTTGCCTTTCACCTGGGCAAAGTCGCGCACACGCCGTAGCAGAGCATTGGCAATACGGGGCGTGCCTCGCGAGCGTCGTGCAATCTCTATGGCGGCATCGTCGTCGATAGGCACTCGCATAATCATGGCCGAACGCTTGATAATCTTCTGAAGCATCTCCGGTCCATAGTACTCCAAATGCAGGTTGATGCCGAAACGGGCTCGCAGAGGAGCCGTGAGGAGTCCGCTGCGTGTGGTGGCGCCCACAAGAGTGAAGGGATTGAGATCTATCTGTATCGAGCGTGCCGACGGACCTTTGTCGATCATGATGTCGATGCGGTAGTCCTCCATAGCCGAGTATAGATACTCCTCGACAACGGGAGACAGGCGGTGGATCTCGTCGATGAAGAGCACGTCGCGCGGCTCAAGCGATGTGAGAATACCTGCAAGGTCGCCCGGCTTGTCGAGCACCGGTCCGCTTGTGATTTTAAAACCTACGCCAAGCTCATTGGCGATAATGTTGCTAAGAGTTGTTTTTCCCAGACCCGGAGGCCCGTGGAGCAGAGTGTGGTCGAGCGGTTCGCCGCGGTATTTGGCAGCCTCCACAAACACCTCAAGGTTGTCCACCACCTTTTGCTGTCCGCTGAAGTCGCCAAAGCGCAGCGGTCGCAGAGCGTTCTCAAAGTCTTTCTCGCCCTTGACCACCTGCTCCTGTCGTATGTCGAAATCTTCTTCCATTTTTATGTTTTTCCGCAAATTTACAAGTTATTTCTGTAAAATGCAAGTATGCTGGCGTGAAAAGCTATTTCAGTTTCAGCATTCTTCCTATAATAAGTCTCTTGTATTGTCGCTTGAAATCGTCGGGCAAAAACGAGTCGTCAATCAATGCCACCCATTTTATCAGAGCCTTGCGAAACTTCTTGGCAATATTCTCAAGCACTTTCTCGTTCACTCCCGACGCTATTATCGAGTGTTCAAAGTCGCTGCGTTTCAGCTTTGCCTTTTTGCCGTTGAGCGTTAATGCTAGTTCCTCTTTGTCCTCAGGCATCACGATGGCTGTGGACAGGAGGTCGTAGGCAGGAGTGAGAGTGTAGCCGAGAGTAGTCTTGTAGAGCGAGAAGTTCTTTAGATGCATGTCGGAGTTGCCCGTAATCCACGAGAACACCACCACCTCCCAATAGTTCACAAGGTCGAGTTGCGGAGTGGCGGAATACTTCTTTATCAGCTTTGCAATCTGCTCGTATGAGCCTTTGTATTTGTATTCGGTAAGGCGTTCCGACAGTTGGCACATGTCCTCCATTGCAATCTTTGAGCCGTTGCGCTCGCGGTCGATGCGTCGTGTTATGTAGCATAATTCACCGTCGGCAAAGCGTATAAGTGAGTGGGGCACCACGGCAATCTTAGCCGCCTCAGCCATGTGCATGGTGAGGTCTTCGAGTTCGGGCAGGGCGCGGTAGGCATCTGTCTGGGGTTTTAGGATGTATCTTCCCCACAATCCTACAATAGTGAACCGGTCGGGTTCGTTGCGTCCTCCAGGGTTGACGTCAAGCGACAGCTTGGCTTGTACGCCAGTAAGTGTGGTCTGTGCACGCACCACCTGTTTTGCGAGGTCGGATATCTGACTGCGGCAATAGGGTAGTGCAGGAGCTTCTTTCACGCCGAACAGTTTACGTGCGCAAGCAGGATGAAAGTCTACTTGTCCGGCTTTCAATGGTTTATAGCAGAATAGACATTTGTTCATAGTTGTGTTTTTGGGGGGTGATTGCTACTTATATATTTTCTTCTTCTGGCACTACGCTCACGGCTCCTATGCAATCCTTGCAGCAGGCGAGCAGAAGCGACATACGGTCGCGTTGGTTGATTTTCCAGCTGCGTTCGGCAATGTTAAGCAGCCATCCTTCGGGAATGAGTCCGTCGAAGAATGGGAATAGCACCTTGTCTTCATAAGGTTCCTCTTGTAGAGGCATGGTCAGGCTTATTGGCTCGGTATCCGACTGCTGCAGATATTCTGCATCGTAGACAAACGAAAAGCCGTTCTCATCCTCGGTAAGCATTCCTGCATAACGGTCGTACATGTAAATTTTGGCTCTCTTCATCGTTTATATGTTTTTGGGTCGACAACTCGTCTACTTGTTGTTTTCAACTGGCACAGCTCCCACTTCATGTCCGAACAATGCCAGCACTTGGTTCACTTTGTCGAGTCGCAGCGTGGGTTTGCCCTGCTCCAGTTCTCTGACAAACCTTAATCCTACTCCCGACTTCTCCGCAAGGTCAATCTGTGTGAGATTAAACATCTTGCGTCTTTCCTTTACAAATGATGCTATAGGTGAGTCCATATCAAATAATTATATGCGATTATACCCTTTCGGGTGCAAATATACTAATTTTATTTTATATTGCACCCGAAAGGGTATAAAAAAGATGCTTTGCAAATAATTAAAGCAAATTTTCTATTGTTTTGTTTGTCCAATCCAAGCAAAACCGCTACTTTTGTTTTTATATATTAACCCTTTAAACCTACTGACTATTATGCTTGTAAAGACTTTTTCTGCTGCTGTTAACGGTCTTGATGTTACCACCGTGACTGTGGAAGTTAATATTGTGCCTGGTGTGATGTATCGCATGACGGGCTTGGGCGACACGGCTGTCAGAGAAGGTCGCGACCGCATAGCCTCGGCAGTACAGTTTAATGGATATAAGTTTCCGCATGGCGATATAACTATCAACCTTGCTCCAGCCGACCTTAGGAAAGAAGGAAGCTCGTTCGACCTGCCATTGGCCATAGCCATACTTGCGGCAAGTGGAGCCATTGTGAGCGATGTGCTGGGAGATTATATGCTGGTGGGAGAGCTGAGTCTTGACGGCACTTTGCAGCCTATAAAGGGTGCGTTGCCGATAGCCATAAAGGCAAGGTCGGAGAAGTTGAAGGGTCTTATTGTTCCTAAGCAGAATGAGCGCGAGGCAGCCGTGGTTAACAACCTTGACGTGTATGGCATGGAAAACATTATCGACGTGATAAAACTGCTGACGGGTGCTGCAGCCTATGAGCCTACATTTGTAGACACAAGACGCGAATTCTATGAACAACAATACAAATACGACCTTGACTTTGCTGATGTGCGCGGTCAGGAGAATGTAAAGCGTGCCTTGGAGGTTGCCGCGGCTGGCGGCCATAATCTTATTATGGTTGGTCCTCCGGGTTCGGGCAAGTCGATGATGGCAAAGCGTTTGCCTTCCATACTTCCTCCGTTGTCGCTCTCAGAGAGTTTGGAGACGACGCAGATACATAGTGTGGCAGGAAAACTTAAGCGAGGCACATCGCTTATTTCTCAGCGTCCTTTCCGATCGCCACACCATACTATTAGTGAGGTGGCGCTTGTAGGCGGAGGAATTAATCCTCAGCCTGGCGAAATATCCTTGGCTCACAACGGAGTTTTGTTTGCCGATGAGCTGCCCGAGTTCAACAAGCAGACGCTCGAAGTGTTGCGTCAGCCTCTCGAAGACCATAAGATAACCATTTCACGTTCAAAATATACTGTTGAATTTCCATGTTCATTTATGTTCATAGCCTCAATGAATCCATGTCCATGTGGCTACTATAACGATCCTACGCACCGCTGCTGTTGCACTCCGGGACAGATACAGCGTTATATGAACAAAATATCAGGTCCGTTGCTCGATCGTATCGACATACAATGCGAGATAACGCCTGTGCCTTTTAAGGATATATCCCAAGTGCAGCCAGGCGAACCAAGTGCCGCCATACGTGAGCGTGTAATCAAGGCGCGCGAAATACAGACAGCCCGTTTCAAGGACTTCCGCGGCATCCATTGCAATGCCCAAATGACAGAGCGCATGATACATCAGTTTGCCGAACCCGATGAGGCTTCAATAAATCTGTTGCGCACGGCCATGGAGAAGTTTTCGTTGTCGGCACGTGCCTATAACCGTATACTTAAAGTGGCGCGCACGATTGCCGACCTTGATGGGGCAGAGTGTGTAGGATCGCAACATATTGCTGAGGCTATATGTTATAGGAATTTGGATAGGGGCGACTGGGCAGAAAGGCGGTTGTATTAAAAGGGTAAAAGAGTAAAAAAGGGGAACTTTGACTTTTACGATTGATTTTATCTATATAAAAAGAAGATAAATATGAGCAATCGGTTGGTCGTGCAGAAGAAAAACTCTTGTCGAAAATAACAGTTTCTATGGGCTCATAAATATCTTTCCATTGAGGTAGCTTTCTTCCATAAACGTCGGTATAACGTTCCAATCCATAGCTCCCCTCTGGCTTTTCCTTTGTGCAATAAAATGTTAGGGTTCTTTCTTCCCTGTCATACACGGCATACGGAATGTCTCCATTCACCGACTGTGCCTTTGCCACGTTTCCATACATTGGCAGAATAAGGAGGAAGAGTGTTAAGGCCAATCTTGTCGCTCGTTCCACAGTGTAAAGGCCTTCGCATTGCCCGGATTGTCGAAACGAGCAACTGCAGAAAGCCCCACGTAGATGTAAGTATATAGTTATGTATATAATACACCCCTTGGGGCGTCCCCGTTGCTTTGTTCTTGACAATCCGTAGAGTTTGTAGTGTATATTTGAACTATCTGTTGCAGAGGTCTCAAAAACTATTTTACAAACCCCTTCAATTTATCCACCAAATACAGCGGCATATTCAGCAGGTCGTTGTCCTTGCGCATGTTTAGTGTCGACAGGCGGACGGCCAGTCGTGGCGAATAGGTCTTGCGGTAGAGGGCAAGGCTCTTGGCGGTGATGTTGCGGTTGGCTTTCACCTCAATGGGGATTATCTCGCCTTCGTGTTGCAGAATGAACTCCACTTCGGCAGTGTTGCCCGATGTCCAGTAGTATTGCCCGTTGCCAAACTGCCTCACAAGCGACTGCAGCACATAGTTCTCGGCAAGCACTCCCTTGAACTCGGTGAACATCGTGCTGCCTTGGATGGCTGTGCGAGGGTCGAGTCCGAACTTGCGGCACAGTAGTCCAACGTCGTTGAGATACAGTTTGAAAGCATTGCTTTTCTTGTAGGCTGAGAGTGGCAGACGCGGGGTCTCTACAGCCGATACACGGTGTACCAGCCCTGCGAGGCACAGCCATTCTATTGCCCCCTCATATTCACGCGCCCTTGCTCCTTGTTTTATGTCGGCATAACGGAATTTCTTGTCTTCGCGTGCCAGTTGGTCCTGAAGATTGGCCCATACCTGAAATACTCGTGGAATGTCCTTGTTGCTGATGTGCTTTGCGAAATCAAGCGAGTAGGATTGCAGTATGCCATCTTGTATGGTTGCCACGTCGCTCCATTGTCGGCTATCAAGATAGGCACTTACGGCTTCGGGCATACCGCCGAGTGGCAGATATTCTATGTAGGCATCAGTAAGTTGCTCATGCAGCACTTCTGGTACGGTCATCACTTCGTCAATCATTTCGTATGAGGCATAGAGTTTGGCATTGGTTGCACGTAGATACTCAGCGAATGATACTGGCTGTAGTCGCATGAAGTCAACATTGCCCACTGGAAACGATGCTCCCGAACGGTTAAGGGCAACGCCCAGTAATGATCCGGCGCACACGATACAATATTCGCGAGCGTCCTCGCAAAAATATTTCAGGCTGTTTAGAGCGTCGTTACATTCTTGTATCTCGTCAAAAATTATTAGTGTGGAGTCTGGGTTGATGGCTTGCCCCATGGTCATCTCAAGTATTTTCAGAAGTTTTCGCGGTTCCTTTGTCCTTGCGAAATCCTCCTTTATGGTAGGCATAGTGTCGAAGTTAATGTATACGGTGCTTTCAAAACACTCTTTACCAAACTTTTTCAACGCCCACGATTTGCCTACTTGGCGTGCTCCTTGAAGCACCAGTGGCTTTCTTCGCGTGCTTGTCTTCCACTCTTTCAGATGGTCTATTATGTCTCTCTTTATTTCCATATCTATGAATTTGTGGCAAAGTTACACATTTTTCCTATGAAAAAATGGCAGGATTGCACATTTTTAATACTTATTAATGTGATTGGTTATCCTTGACCATCGCCGTGGACATCATCACCGACATGCGTGGAATATGTTATCGTGTAATGGCGTGGAATTTGTTTCGTGTAGTTTATTTAAATTTTTATTTGATTTTTTTGTACCTTTGTCGCCACATTCACAACATTCATAAACGCAATGAAAAATTCTACAGAAAATCTCTATCAGCTTGACGGTAGAGTGCCATTGGGAAAAGCTCTTCCCTTCGGTCTACAGCACGTGCTGGCAATGTTCGTCAGCAACATCACTCCAATCATGATTCTTGCCGCAGCCGTTGGGCTGGATAGTGCAGTAAGTGCCGCTCTCATACAGAACTGTATGGTGATAGCTGGTATAGGCACGCTTGTGCAGCTATTCCCAGTGTGGCGTGTGGGCTCACGTCTGCCTATCGTTATGGGCATCTCGTTCACGTTCCTCTCACTTGCCATCAGCATAGCAGGAGCTTACGGCATGGGTACGCTCATTGGTGCGGTAATCGTAGGCGGTCTTATCGAGGGATTGCTCGGATTGTTCGTAAAATACTGGATTAAGCTTATACCACATGTTGTGTCGGCTACTGTTGTAACAGCTATTGGTTTTTCTCTTCTGCCAATTGGAGCAAATTCTTTTGCCGGCGGACAAGGAGCAGCCGATTTCGGCAGTATGAACAATTGGATTGTAGGATCAGTCACACTCCTTGCCTGTCTTCTTTGTCAGGTGTTCGCTAAGGGATTCCTCCGTTCGCTGTCGGTACTTGTGGGTCTTATTGTAGGCTATGTGTTGGCTTGCTTTATGGGAATGGTCAACTTCGGCAGTCTTTCTGGACAGTCAATCATTGCCTTTCCGCGTCTTCTCCCCTTCACTCCTGAGTTTAATATAGGAGCAATACTCTCTGTAGTGGCTGTTTATCTTGTGTCTGCCACAGAGACAATTGGCGATACGTCAGCCCTCTGCAATGGTGCTCTCCATCGCGATCCAGAGACAAAGGAGATGGGTTCAGCCATTTGCTGCGATGGTTTTGTCAGCACAGTATCGGGCTTGTTCGGTTGTACTCCTATCACATCGTTCAGTCAGAATGTAGGTTTGGCAGCAATATCAGGCGTTGTCAACCGCTTCACAATCGGTGTGGGAGCTGTGGTTATGATTATTGGTGGCGTTTTCCCCGTGATTGGTGCAGCGCTTACAACAATACCTCAGGCTGTGCTTGGCGGTTGCACAATCATGATGTTCGGCAGCATTCTTTTTGCTGGCTTCGGCATGATGGCACGTGCAGGCTTCTCACAGCGCAATATGGTAATTGTAAGTCTTTCGCTCAGCGTGGGTCTTGGTTTCACTCAAGCCACAGGCATGTTTGCCATATTCCCAGAAATAGTGCGTACTGTATTTGCCGAGAACTGTGTGGCTGTGGTCTTCCTCCTTGCCGTGATACTCAATCTCGTATTGCCTAAGAAGGTGATGGGCGAATAAGTAATTAATGTTCAGAAGTAAAAGTAAATAATTCTGAGATATAAAAAAGGCGTCTCCTCAACTATACAATCATGTGGGTTGTATTGTTGGCGAGACGCCTCTTTTTTTTTATTTCATAATTTATACGCTTTCAACGTACCACAATTTTCTTTCCTCCATTTATATAAATACCCTTAGGCAGATTCTTAGCATTGTTGGCAATGCGTGTGCCGTCAAGACTGTATACAGGACCTTCTTTTGCGTCATTAACGGATATAGATGAAATGCCGGTAGAACCGTCTCCAACTGTGAATGCAAGAAGATCGCCATCTTCTGAAATGTCCGTCATGTTGAATATTTTCTTGTTGGCCCATGATAGGAAAGAACCATGATTAATGTTTCCCGTTCCAGGAAAGGCGTCGCCATCCTCTGTGTCGCGTGTAGCCATCCCGTCGGCTTTCATAATATCAATGCACTTGTGTCCTGCGGGATTGCTGAGGGCATTGTTCACGGCATTCTTCATCCACGCATCCTTATTCTCGTCGATGTGCCACACAATCATACCATGTCCCGGCAGATACTCGTCCCATCCTTTCTGTTGTCGGTTTTCAAGAAGAAAGTATTCAGAGTCTTTCTGCGGTACTGGTACAAGAAAAGCTTTGTTCTCATCGGCAAGAGGGTTGAGTGTTTCCTTCTTCGTCTCCGAGGGGTCGAGCACAGTAGGTTCAATCCATCCTAAGGCATATCGCTCATATGAGGAATAGAGTGGTGGAGTGTTCTGCTCGTTGTTGTAGCTTCCGTTGCACATAGTGTCCCATTTGCCTACGGTATAGCCAGATGTAAACTGAGCCTCGGTGTCGTAAAGGTCGGGAATGCCCAATACATGTCCGAACTCATGCACAAAGGTGCCAACTCCCAATGGTGTGCCTTTCTTTCCGTTAAGCTCCGAACTGCAAGCATAGCGGTCGATGACGACTCCGTCTTTCTCGATATTGTAGCCCGACAGACTCACCCATGCGTTATGAGGCCATATAAGTCCTGATGTTCCGGTGTCGGCTTGTCCCTTGCCAGCATAGAATATGTACATGTTGTCCACCTCGCCGTCGCCATCAGTATCGTATTGAGAGAAATCCACTTCCTTATCGATTTTCTTTACCACTTCATAAACCATAAGTGCTACATTTGCCTGGCCTGATGTTCCGGCATAGAATGATTCCTGCTGGCTCACAGTCACCGGACCATACACATCAAACTCAGGTGTGTAAAGTCCGTTGGAGCTTGCCTTATAGAAGTCGAAGGCACTACCAGACGCACCATATTCATTACTATAGTTGGGTTTGTTGAGCAAGTCGGTATAGAAAGATTTTGCATCGCCCACATATTCCGAGAACTTTGTGTCGAGAAACTCAACCAGCACAACGAGAGCCTTAGGGCTTCCTGTTGTGGGCACATTTGAGATGCGCAGACGGGTGTCGCCTAAGCTGCGCTTCTCCACAGCCTTGGCTTTTTGTTTTGCCCGCATTGTCTCAGCTTGCTCATGTTGCACCTTATTATATATTATAAGGCTATTCTTATCGAAATTTTTAAGATAATTGTTAGCTGCTTCTGTACGACAGTCTATATCAGTAGCCATAATGCCAGAGGCAACCAGCTTACCGTCGCATACCGAAGCATACTCATATTGTTTTCCTTGGCTGTCTAAAGTCAGCGGATAGCCATCTTCGGTGTAAGCAGTATGTGAGTATTCGTCTCCGCGAAGCTCTATAGTCAGGTATGTTCCGTTAGGTTGCTGTATGCGTATTTTTCCAGGACGTGCAGGCACAGCCATTGCTACATCCATGCCAAGCATCAAGGCTATAGAGAGTGATAATAATTTCTTTTTCATATTCTATACGGTTTATACTTTTTGTTTGCAAAGATAATTCAAATATATTAAATGGACAAATAAATATGTGTAAACGTGTAAAAACGATAGTGAAACATGGAAAAACATGACTAAATGATGAAATTTCTTATGATTTTATTGTTTGGATAAATAAATATGTATATCTTTGCAAAAAATAGCAAATAAGGTTGAACTAATAACAAATAGAAATGAAAAAGAGATACTTAATCTTAGCTGTTGCATCGACATTTGTTGCAGCAACATCATTTGCCCAAAAACCTATTGTTGCTGAAGCACAGCTACAGGAATTCTTAAAAACACATTCTTTGGATGCCGCAGCTACACAGAAGCCTACATTAGTGCGTCAGAAGAAGGGCGAGCCTAAACGAAAGTCAGTAATGAAGTCAGCTCCTTTTGACTTAGTGACCGAACAGCCTGCAGGTGAGTTGAAGACACTTGTAGGAAATCTCGGAGGCTATTATTCCATATTCAGTTATATACTTCCCGCTACCGACATGGGACGTGCGGTAGATGTGGTGTATGGCGATGATGGCTACTTCTACATAAAGAACCCCTTCAGCCAGTTTGCCACCAACTCATGGCTTAAAGGCTCGGTGAATGGTGACACGATTTCTGTTGAGGCTCAGCCTATATATTATGAGGCAGCCACATCCACCTACGAGGAGAATGTCTGCTATGCGTGCAAGATGAAATATGGATATGTAGAGGATTATGGTCAGAACTTCTGGGCTATAGACCTTGACAATCCTACACTCAAGATGGTTGTGCGCAACGACTCAATCATTATGCAGAACGACAATGGATATTCTGGTCTTGGTCTGTTCTATTCTGATGGCGAGTGGACAGGATTCGGCGAAATACCGCAAGATACTCTCACCTCAAACAGATGTTGCTGTCACTTTGCCAGAATCGGCATCCGCTAAGGACTATGTGATGACTTACGGCACATATGAGGATGGTACGGACACTCTAACGATAAAGCGACAGCTCGTGAAGCTCTACAACGACGGCAACGATTATTACTTAAGCGACCTGACAGGTCATGACGACCAGGTTTATGCTAAGGGAACGCTCGCCGACAACAAGCTTACAATCAAGAGCGGACAGTACATGGGTCTCTCAACAGCCGACAAGTATGCTGCCGCACGCTATTTCAACTACTTCGAGTCAATGGGTTGGAAGAGAGTTCCAACTTATGGTAATGCCTATGAGGACAGCACCTATTTCAAGAACGACTTTGTGTTCGACTATGATGCAGCCAACGACCGTTTTGTAGGCGAAAACAGTTATCTTAGTGTAAATGGCGGCAATACCAAGGTGAATACTCTCAAGGGATTCAAGAACCCTGAGCTCACTCCTTTTGTAGAAGTGAAGGCAGCTCCAGCAAAGCCTACTATCTACGGTGTGGAGGATTGCTATGAGACATATGGCTATAGCTATATAGAGGCAGTTCTTTCAAATGCAACAGCCAAGGGCGAGTTCCTCGACACACATCGCATATATTACAATCTGAGTTTTGACGACGAGGAATATGTGTTCTATCCTGATGAGTATGTTAATATCGATGAGGAAATGACAGATGTGCCTTACGGATTTGTTGACAACGAAGACTTCCAAACCTACAAGGGACGCCGTGTGATTTATTTCTACCTTACAGATTTCAAGAAGGTTGCCTTGACAGAGTTTTATGTTGACAGCGATGGCGTGTCACATTATTCTGAGCCTGCCATATGGGATGATGGCACATCGGGTGTGGATAAGACTATAAGCGACAAGACTGTGAAAACAGCTCGCTACTATGATCTTGGTGGACGTGCTGTAAACAAGTTGCAGTCGGGCATATATATCAAGGCAACTACCTACTCGGATGGTAGTGTGAAGATGAAGAAAGTTGTCGTGAACAAGTAAAAGGTAAACAGCTGTATTAGTAAGCATTTTAGGAAAACAGATTAATCACTATTTTTTTTAAACACATTATTATGATAGGAAGAATACACAAATTGTTTGGAGCCATGATGCTCTCGGCAATGGCAACAATGGCTTCGGCACAGGTAGCAGTACCATACAGTATCGATTTCTCAACAGTAAAGTCGGCAACCGATTTCATCGATACCGACTGGACAATCCTTGACGCAAGTGAGAAGACAGGCAAGACATGGGGACCAGGCTCATGCTATACCGATGATGGTTCTATCAGCGATATGGTAACGGCAAAGGATTACAATTCAGCATACAACGATTATCTTATTTCGCCAGCTATCACACTTAAGGCAGGAAAGACATACGATGTGAAGACACTCACAGCTTTGCTCAGCGGATTGGACATGGAGCTGACACTTGAGATAGGAACCTCGAATACCGATGTCTCTAAATTCAAGACTGTGGCAACTCTTACTCCCGAGGATAAGGGCTACAATGCTGAGGCTGTGAAGACTTCCACAGTTACGGTAGATGCCGACGGCGATTATTATCTTGCTATCCTTGCCAAGGGCGAGAAAAGCGGAGCTTCGGCACGTGCTCATGCCTTCTCTTTCTCTATTGCAGAGAAAGCAGGTGGAAGTTCTGAGACAGAAGAGGCTGTAGCTTTGCCATACTCAGCCGACTTCAAGGCAGCAACCGAAGGATGGTCTGTCATCACCGAGCAGACAACTGGCGGCACATCATGGGCTTATGAGCCGGAATATGGTTTCTACGACAAGGCTACAGGCACTTTCTTTGCCGACGTGAAGCTCAAGAGTGGAAACTCAGGTGAAGACTATTATGTGTCACCAGCATTCCAGCTCGAGGCAGGCAAGACATATACTGTCAGCACACTCGCAGCATTCAACAACACTAAGGGAGCTTTGGATGTCTCGCTTGCCATTGGCACATCGCGCACAGATGCCGCTACTTACAGCACCGTGAAGAAGCTATCGCCGTTCACCGATAACTATAGCGTGGACAACACCGAGGAGACAGCCATCACAGTAGAAGAGTCGGGTGTATATCATCTTGCCTTTGTCGGCAAGACAGTAGATGCTGACAATAGCACTATCGCCCACTTGTTCAGCTTCTCAATCGTTGAAGGCACTCCTACTGCCATCCAGACCATTACTGGCGCTACAACAAAGAAGTCGGATGCTATATTCAACCTCAGCGGACAGAAAGTAGACAAAGCCACAAAGGGTCTCTTTATTATCAACGGCAAGAAAGTGATGAAATAAAAACTGTTGCTCAAATATAGAACGGGGTGTCTCATCAAAGATACAAACAAATTGCATGTATCTTTGGCGAGATGCCCCCTCATTTTGTTGTGTATTATTTGATAATCTGAACAAAAATATGTATTTTTGCAGTATAAACATTATCAATATAGCATATTGATGATGAAGCATCTTGCTCTCATATATACTTCATTTAATATATTACTCTATATACTAAATCAATCAAAATATATAACTATGGACACCAACCTGCTTGTACAAACGTTAAACAGTTCGCCTTGTGTGAAGTTGCTTAAGATGAGGAATGCCGAGTTTTTCTTGGTATTCGTGACAAGTGTGTTTGACGAACAAATGGCAATAGGAGAAGAAAAGTTGGAAATGTTACTGGAAAATAAGCTCGACAACCTAAACGAGCCGATTGCTGCTGATGATTTGGCGACTATTGGCGAATCAAACGAAGCCAAAGCCAAGCGTCTCATAAAAGAATGGACAGATAAGGGTTTTTTCACTAACTATCAAAATGAGGAAGGTGAGATTATATATGAAGTTTCGTCGCATACCAGTAAGGTGATTGATTGGGTGGCATCTTTAAAGAAGGAAGAATATATAGGTACTGAATCCAAGTTCAAGACATTGTTCTCTCAACTCAAGGAATTGGTGGAGTTTTCTGACAATGACAGAGGGAAACGTTTAGAATTGCTCCGACAAAAGAAGGAGGATATCGAACGTCAGATAGAGCGGTTGGAGATGGGCGAGGATATTGAGGTATTCGAGGATTACCAAATAGAGCCAAGATACAACAGTCTGAATAAGTTGGCCAAGGAATTACTGTCTGATTTCAAAGAAGTGGACGATAACTTTAAGGAGATTATCAAGCAAATCTATCAACGTCAAACCGACAACGAAATCAAGAAGGACATTCTCAGCTATATTTTCGATGCTTATGCCGAATTGAAGGAGTCGCAACAAGGAAAGAGTTTCTATGCCTTTTGGGAATTTCTGCTTTCTTCAGATTTGCAGAAAGAATGGGACGAATTGACAAATTCCTTGTATAAGACTCTTGACGAAAGAAATATTGTTTCGAAAGATAAGTTCCTGAAGGATATCAAAAAACACCTGTTTGATGCTGGAGAAAAAGTTTCGAAGACCAATGACAGGATGAGTGAGAAGTTAAGCCAAATTATCCGAAACAATGCTAAATCAGATGTGCAAGCCGCAAAACAAGTCATCAATGATATAAAGAAATTGCTCTTGAACACAACTCAAAACAAGGAACGAAGCAATGCGTCGTTGAGCTATGAAGCGATAGAGTTGAACTTGCCATTGGAACGACAGTTGAATCCAACTCCCCAAAAAGAAGTTGAATACAATAATGTCCCTGAAGCGGCAGAACTTGGCATCAATGAGCTTGAGCGTCTTGGCAAGTTGTACAACAAATATCAAATAGATCGCAGCCTATTACGAAAGCGCGTTGACGAGATACTGAGAGAAAGCACTCAGACAACTTTGGCAGAAGTTATAGGCATGAACAATGGAATAGAAAAAGGCTTGTCAGAACTGTTTGGTTATATAGCCATACTAAAAGGCTACAAAACTGTAGTTTCGGATAACCGCACTCAAGAAATAGCATTTTCTAAAGATAAAACAATAACAATCCCTGAAATCATTATTACAAAATGAGTGAATACGGAATAAAATCATACAGTAAAGCTGTAATTAAGTTGTTGAAGGGCGTTGTTGAAAACAACGATACCGTATGGAGCGATATAATAACATACCAAACTGACATACAAAACTACATAAGTGTAATGGGTTTGGAGTTAATCGTCAAAAAGGATGAAGGCTTCGCTTTCATTAAGCAGATGACACTCGACGACAACAAAACAATCAACTTGGTGACGCGAAGACAATACGGTTTCGAGATATCTGTCATGCTTGTTGTATTGCGGCAGATGCTCGAAGACTTTGACAGTAATCCTACAGAATCGCAGGCTATCGACAAGTATGTGACGGCAATGGAAATAAAGGAGGAAACGGAGATGTTTCTGCCTACATCCTACAATAAAGCGAAATTTGAAAAAGAGCTTGATAATAACATTCAACGAATTGTGGATTTCGGTTTTCTTGTTGCTCCTAAAAACGGTGAAAGAGAAAAACGATACAAGATTCACCGTCTTATTAAGGAGAAGGTGACTCTTGACGATTTACTGGAATTCAAAACACAACTTAATGAATATGACACAACAGACCAATCTATTTAATACTGATCCACAAGTCGCAGGTTTCAAACTTGACTATATGGAAGTGTGGAACTGGGGTACATTCAACGGCAAGGTGTATCGATTGAATCCGCATGGCAACAATTCGTTGCTTACCGGTGCCAATGCTTCGGGCAAGAGTACTCTGATAGACGCATTGCTCACATTGCTTGTGCCATTGCAACGTCAACGCTTCTACAACCAGTCTTCCGGAGTAGAGAAGAAAGGATTTGGAAGAACCGAAAAGACTTATTTCTTTGGAAATTATGGCCAGAAGCAGGATGGTGATTCCAGCGTGATGTCGTTGAGATTGCGCGACAAGAACGACCGATCCGTATTGCTTGCAACATTCACTAATTCAGACGGTAGAGTAGTGACGCTTTTCCAAATACGATATTTTTCGGGCGAGGAACTAAGAACTGTTTTTGGTATGGCGTACAAGCCTCTTACTATATCCCAGAATTTTGCAGCATTCGACTCTAATGGTGTATGGCGCAAGCGTCTAGAGAAAGAGTTTAATGTTGGTAGTACCAAGCGTGTTATAGAGTTCTTTGACGGTCCGAATGCGTACGAGCAGAAAATGCTTTTAGTCTTTGGCATGCGCTCTGATAAAGCCTTGAATCTTTTCAATCAAATTGTTGGTGTTAAGGTGCTCGACGACTTGGATAATTTCATACGCAACAATATGCTTGAGAGCCTATCTGCTGAGGATAAATATAAGGAGCTGAGAGAAAACTTCCAAAACCTCATGGACGCTAAGATTAGCATAGAGAAAACAAAAGAGCAGATTAGGCAGCTTGAACCTATTGGCAAACTGGCTGACGAGTTGCAGCAGATAGACAAGTGCATAAAGGAATTGCAGAACGAGAAAAAAGTTGTTTCTTATTGGTTTGCATCAAAAACAGTACAACTTTGTCAGGAGCATTTGGACGAATGCAAAAGCAAATTGCGCAAATTGGATGACAACATCAAAGCCAATGATGCAAAAAGGAAAAAACTTGATAATGAGAAGAGTGACTTGGAGGTTGCTATAAAATCAGATTCTGTAGGTCGGCAAATCAAGGAAATAGAAAAGGAAATAGAGCGCCTGACGGAACTATGTGAAGAACGCAAGAGAAAGGAGGACGAGTATAAAAAACTTGCCCTTAAACTTGAACTGCCTCAAAATATCGACTCCTCAAGATTTGAAAGCAACAGAGCTAAAGCCAAAGAACAAAAGTGTGCTCTACAGAAACGACTGAATGATGAAATTGCAGAGCAAAAATGGAACTTAAAAAAAGAGGCGGAGAATATTGAAGCTAATATAAAAGAGTGTGCTGATACTATAAAATATTTACGCGAACATAATAACAACATCTCTGGTCGTGTGGCAGAAATACGTGATGAGATAATAGGACGCATAGGCGCTACTGCTGATGAGATTCCTTTTATCGGCGAGCTTATATGTGTGAAGGACAATGAGCGTGAATGGGAACCTGCTATTGAGCGAATACTGCATAACTTTGCGCTCCGACTCATTGTGCCTGAAAAATACTACCGCCAGGTTAACGATTATGTCAATAACCACAATCTGAGAGGTAGAATAGTTTATCATCGATATGACGGTGGGGAGTTGTTGCGCGGATTTGACAGAAGATTTGTTGAAGAAGACTCTCTCCTGAATAAAATAGATTATAACCCCAATGCTAACTATATAAATTGGCTTGAAGACAGACTGCGTTCAGAATTTGACTATACTTGTGTGCATTCTCTTGAGGATTTCAACCACATTAACGAGAAGGCTGTAACCAAAGAAGGTCTTATCAAGTCGAAAGGTGGTAAGCACGAAAAGGACGACCGTCCTGAGATAAATCGTAGAGAACATTATGTGCTTGGATGGGACAATCGAGAGAAAATAGCATCTTTAAAAAATGAGTATGACGAGTTGTACGACCAGCTTATCGACAAGAGAAATGAGCTTAAGCATCTTGATGGTCAAAGAAAGAAGTTGGAAGAACTTAGCGATGCTTTCACTCTTTTGCTTAACTTTAGTAAGTTCGACGATATTGACTGGCAATCGTATTCAAAAAAAATCAACGATAACAAGGACCAAAAGAAGCAACTCGAATCGACCAACGACAGAGTTAAGACGTTGCAACAACAATTGAAAAAGGTAGAATTGTTGTTGGATGATATACAGAATCAGAATAATACCCTTTATGGTGATAAGGCAATATTAGAGAAGGACAAAGAGGAAACAAAGAATCGTTGTTCTAAAAATTCTGAGGAATTGGCATCAATGGTGGCTGTTGACGTTGATGAGTTTGAAAACAACAATTCCGACCTTCTGCTTGTTGATTTGAATGATATTGACGCACGACAGAAAATAATGCAGAGTGACATTGACAATAAAATCAAGTCCAAGCAGAACGAAATGTACAAGAAGCAAAATGCTTGCAAAAGCAAAATGATGGAATTCAAACGCCCTTCTGAAGAGATAACTGCAAAATACGCCGACTGGCGTTCTGATGTCAATACTCTTCCTGACTCTGTAGAATTTGTTTCTGAGTACCAAGCATTCCTGAAACGCTTGAACGATGAGAATTTGCCCAGTTTCGAGAAGAAGTTCAACAAGTATTTGCATGAAACTATCATCACTAACGTTTCTGCCTTCCGCCAGTTCTTCATGAATTGGGAATCGTCGATAAACAAAACCATCGAACAGTTGAACTCATATCTGAGGGATATAGACTTTAATGTTGGGCCACAAACCTACATACAATTGGAATGTACAAAGAAACGCAATGCCGACATAAATGAATTCATACAGTTGCTGCATAATGCAATACCCAACCTACACGAGATAAATTCCAAGGTTGATGGGCAGCGTATTCACTTTGAGCAGCGTGTTGAACCATTGATGCAACGATTGCAAGCCGAGCAGTGGCGAACAAATGTTCTTGATGTAAGAGGATGGTTCACATACAAGGCCGTGGAATATTACAAAGCCAACATGGTGAAGCGCAATACATTTGAGTCGATGGGACAACTCTCTGGTGGCGAAAAGGCCCAACTCACTTACACTATTCTTGGTTCGGCTATTGCATATCAGTTTGGCCTTACTAAGCATGGATGCGACTCTTCATTCCGCTTTATTGCCATTGACGAGGCTTTCCGCGCACAGGACGAAGACAAGGCCAGGTATCTTATCTCGCTCTGCAAACAGTTGCATCTGCAGTTATTGGTGGTTACACCAAGCGACAATCTTCATATTGTGGAGAACGACATCTCGTATGTTCATTATGTGGAGCGAAAAGGCAACATATCTGTACTCTACAATATGCCTATAAACCAGTTTAAGGAAGAACGACAAAAGATACTTGAATCGAAATGATAACATCTGCCGAGATAAAGAAGAAAGCATTGCGTAAATATATAGACTACTTGCGTAGTGTAGCGACTGGTAGGGATTTTCAGCTATTGGAAATATTATGCGATAAAAAAGCAAGTGGTACAATGGCTGAATTCCAAAAGGAAATAAACGACATTCGTTCTCTTTCCAAGGAGGTCAAAGGTTATGGCTATACCATTGAGTGGAAGACTGTAAAAACAAAATTGCTTGGTACGCAGGATCTTCCGTCTAAAGTAATGTTTGAAACGACGGATGATTTTGAACGTTTTCTACAAAAAGTGAAAGAAGTGGCCAACTTTCGTAGGGATGTGGTGCTGATTAGTGAAAAATTCCCAAAGTTGAAATTCTGGATAGAGAAATGTCCGCAGAAGGTGGTAGACAACTCTGAATGTTGGACTGACATCATGAAAGTGCTGGATTTTTTCTCTGCTAATCCGCAGCCACAGATGTATATTCGTGAACTGCCTATCAAGGTTCATACAAAGTTTATAGAATGCCACAAGGCCATTATTTGTGAATTGCTTGACATCGTGATAGAAAAAAGCGTTGACACAGAGGAGAAAGAGTTTGAAAAGCGTTATCACTTACGTTATGACGAACCTTTGGTGCGTATGCGGCTGTTGGATAGTGCTCTTGCCGCATCTTTCTTCTCTGGTGTTGACGATATATCCATATCTGTCAGTCAATTTCTAAATTTGCAGATACCTGCATCCAAAGTTTTTATAGTGGAAAACAAAGTAAACTTCCTTACTTTTCCTCCTGTTGCATGTAGTATTGTCGTATGGGGAAAAGGTTATGGTGTCGCCTCTATCAAAAACTCAGAACTACTGAAGTCAGTAGACCTCATTTATTGGGGCGACCTTGATGCGCAAGGCTTTGAGATACTGTCGCAGTTTCGTAGCTATTTTCCACACGTAAAGAGCCTGCTAATGGACAGAATGACATTTGACAAGTATTTTGAAAATGATCATGGAACACCGAGTAGGGTAGACATGCAACTAAATCTCACCCCTGAGGAGGAGGAGTTGTACCAATATCTTAAATCCAACAATTATCGGCTTGAACAAGAGAAAATACCACAAGACTATGTGGTGGAACATATCAGCAACAAGTGTACCTGAAAACAACATTCCACTGATAATTATAAGTCATTCTAATGATGTTACAGTACCAATTGTGGTAAACTGCAGTACCAGCCGGCTGAAACTCCAGTACCAGTCGACTGAAACTGCAGTACCAATTCAGTAGTACTAAAAACGGTACTGAATGACAAAACGAGTTTAATCACTATAAATATCGGATGAGTAATAATCGTTTTTTTATTATTTCTGATAATATTTTATAGTTTATGCATCGTAATTTATCTTTATGGAATATTTTCCAATTGTTTTATAGTGAATTGATTTCTTCTTCGGTCAGTCCCGTTGCTGTTATTATTTGTTCAACGGCGAGTCCGATGTTTTTTAGATTCTTAGCTATATTTATAGCCTTAGCATGTTCGCCTTCTTTACGTCCTTCCGCACGTCCCTCGGCCCTTGCATTTCCAAGCACATCGTTTTGTATCATCACAGCGTTTACATGCTCGTCGTATGCGTGGCGTTCAGAGTCGCTCATAGAGTAGTATTGCAGTTTCTCGCGTGCTTCGCGCAATCCTGGAGCTGTAGTTTTCTCGTTGATGATTCCCTCCTTAAGGTATCTCATCCATTCCTCAAGTGGCGACTTAGCCACCTCGTTGAAATTGTTGACACGCACAAGATAATATGTCGGGAAAATCTCGGCAGGATATTTCTGCTTGATAACGCCCTCCTCCTTTGTGCTTATAACAAGATGGTCTTTGGTATGAACGCCCACGAAATTGTTTTGTCCGATATACAGATAGTCGGATCCTCGTCCGAGGTCGAAATAGAGAATGCTGATGGAGTAAACTTTCTTCACCTCCTGATATGTGTTTCCGAGTTTTATATGCTCGGTTATGGCTTTAGCCACACCATATAGAATGCGTTCGAGATAGTAAAGTTCGCTTGTATTTTGCACCTCTACGATGATAATCTCTCCCTTGGAGTTTTTTGCCTTTATGTCTACGCGGTTGAACTTGTCGTCGGCAGCGAGTTGGTTGCCTTCGCTCTCAAGAATCTCCATAATCTCCACCTTCTCGTTTAGGAAGACGGTGAGGAACCCCTCAAGCACATCGAAGTTGGCTTTCTGTCGCAACAGACGTTTTATCGCCCAGTCAAACCGTATGCATCTATCTTTCAATGAATTCATATCGCTAAATATTGAGTTAATATTTTGTTTTGCAAACTTACACAAAATAGTTGAATGCCAAATCGTTTTTAAAAGAATAATCTTTCAATAGTAACTTAAATCAGATAAATTCATATAAAATATGATGATATAATGTTGTTTTCCGGATTTGAAACAGACGTGATAAAAAAACGGCAATCACACGATGGTTTAAATACGTGTGATTGCCGTTTTAAATTTATTATCAGAACTTAGAACTTTCGCATAATAGGAAAGTCATTCATTACTTGGTCTTTGGCGAGATGCGGAACTTGAATGTATAGTCCTTGTATTCCACACGGTGCCCCTTGCGGGCACGTCCGTCGGCATCCCAGCTGTTCACACCGCCTACACCTTCCTGCACAAGGTCGATGAACATATTGGTGTACTTCGACTTCTCAACCGACTGTGAGTGGCGCTGATGCTTCTCCTCACCCTCGTCGAGCGCGAGCAGGTCGTAGTGAAGAGCTGACGCCGAGAAGAGTTTGTCGCTCTCGATACGGAATCCGAAACCGTTTTGGTTGGTCTCCTGCCACCAGCGCAGGTCGCTCATAGTGCCAGTCTCCTGCGGACGAACGTATGGGAAGAAGAGTTTGTCGGCAGTTGACTTATAGATGCCAACGTTCTGCGACAGCTTGCGGTCGGAATAGTTCTCCACCGGTCCGCGTCCGTTCCACTGGGCCTGGTCCATATTGTAAGGCAGGTTCATAATCATACCGAAGCGCAGCATTTCCGAAACCTTAGCTCCAGGAGTAGTCTTAAGCGACTGGGTCACGTTGAGCACACCATTCTCGTCCACCTGATATGTGAGCGTGAGAGTAGATTGTACAGTAGGCATGTCGTATTCGGCAGTAACAGTCTTAGTCTTCTTGTCGGCAGCGATAGAGCGGAGATTAAGCTCAGGAGTTCGCCAAGCAGCGAATGTCTTCTGCACTCCGGCACCCATATCGTTGTCGGTAACAGCACGCCAGAAGTTAGGCTTCAGCGAACCACCCTCGCCAAGCAACGACTTGCCTCCAACCTCATACTTAGAGATGAATCCAGTAGCGCGGTCGAACTGCAATGTGAAGTTCTGTGAAGCGAGTGTAAGCTGCGGTTCCTTCTTCTTGTCGGTCAGCTTCACGGCCTTTGTGGCAGTTGGGTTGACGGCAAGGTCAGAGCCTGTGAACTCGCGGATAGGCAACTGCTGGTGAGCCACGATGTCGCCAGCCTTGAGCATAGTCTCGTCCTTTTTGAGTCGGAACTCGATGTTGAGCATCACGTCCTTCTGGTTCTTGTATTGGTCGAGCTTGTAAGGCAGCACTACTCTCATTTTCTGCTGTGGGGCGAGCATCGAGATGTCGGCTATGGTTCCGTTCTGATATTCAATGCCGTCAGCCACGATAGCCCATGATAGCGACACGTTGTCGGCATTGCGGAAGAAGTTCTCGTTCTTCACGATAATCCATCCATTCTGAAGGTTCTCTGGCTCCACCCAGTAGTTCTGATACCAGTAGCCTATCTCGTAAGCCTGAGGAGTAGGAGTGCGGTCGGCATATATGAAGCCGTTGCAGCAGAAGTTGTTGTCCGACGGGTCGTAAGAGTTGTAGTCGCCACCATACTTGAATATGGTGTTGCCCTTCTCGTCCTTGCCACGCAAGCCCTGGTCGACGAAGTCCCAGATGAATCCGCCCTGGTTGATAGGATATTTGCGCACGAGATCCCAGTATTCGTGCATAGAGCCGCCAGAGTTGCCCATAGCGTGAGCATACTCACACATGATGAGCGGTTTCTTCTTCGATGGGTCTTTGCTGTAGCGTTCCACTCCCTCAGGTGTGTTGTACATTTCGGCATAGATATCGGTATTATCGCCCTCGATGGCACGCTCCCAATGTACTGGGCGCGACGGGTCGTACTGGTTAATCCAGTTCTTCACGGCCGTGAAATTCTTAGAGTCGGCAGTCTCGTTGCCCATCGACCAATAAATAATTGACGGGTGGTTGAACTGGTTCTGCACGTTGTGCTGGTTGCGCTCAAGGATAGGCTTAGCAAAAAGCTCAGTTGTTGTGACAGCATCCTTGCCGTAGTAGAATCCGTGGCTCTCCTGGTTAGCCTCGGCGCATACGTAGAGTCCGTATTCGTCGCAAAGGTCGTAAAGTTCAGGGTCGTTTGGATAGTGGCAGGTGCGCACAGCATTCACGTTGAACTGCTTCATCAGTTTGATGTCCTCAATCATTTTTTCACGTGAAACAACGTAGCCACCGTCGGGGTCAATCTCATGGCGGTTGGCACCCTTGATGTATATAGGCTGTCCGTTGACGAGCAGCTGAGCGTTCTTGATTTCAATTTTGCGGAAACCGGTGCGCACGGGCACAGCCTCCACGTCCTTGTCGTTCTGCTGCACGGTGACAACCACCTTGTAGAGGTTAGGAGTCTCGGCAGTCCACTTCAGCGGGTTCTCCACGTCGAACTTCACAGTAGCGTTGATTTCAGCCACTTTCTTGCCCTCCTTCTTCTTCACCTTAGTGGTGTTGAGCACCTTGCGGCTCACGATGTCACCGTTTGGAGCGAGAAGGTCGATGATGAATTTGGCGTTGCCCTTGCCCTTGATGTTCACGGCAAGCGAGCCGTTCTTGTACTCAGCGTCGAGGTCGGGAGTCACGCGCACGTCATCAACATGAGCCGACTTAGAGCGAGAGTAGAGGAAGCAGTTGCGGGCCACGCCCGACAAGCGCCAGAAGTCCTGGTCCTCAGAGTAAGAACCGTCGCACCAGCGGAACGTCTGGAAGGCAATGAGGTTGTCGCCTTTCTTGAGATATGGAGTGATGTCGAACTCGGCAGCTGACTTTGAGTCCTCGGCATAGCCTGCGAAATGTCCGTTCACCCAGAGATACATGTTGGAAGTCACCGAACCGAAGTGGGCAATCACCTGGCGACCGTCCCATGATTCGGGAATGTGTATAGTGCGGCGGTATGAGCCCACGTGGTTGTCTTTGGTAGGCACCTCAGGCGGATTGTCCTTGAAGTGTCCGCGCCAAGCAAAGCCTATGTTCACGTACTCAGGGTCGCCAAAGCCGTTGAGTTCCCAGATGCCCGGCACGGGCATGGTCTTCCATGAAGAGTCGTTGTAGTCGGTCTTGAAGAAATCCGTGGGGCGCTGGTCGGCATTAGCCACCCAGTTGAATTTCCAGTCGCCCTCGATAGAAAGATAGTTACCCGATTGGGTACGGTCGCCCTTGAGCGCAGCGTTGCGGTTCTCGTAGGCGAAGAACGAAGTGTGTACGGGGAAACGGTTGACGCTGTTCACCGACAAGTCGTGCCATTCGGTGAACGTAGGCTGTACAGCCTTGTCCGTTGTCTCGGCTGCATAGATAAGGCACGGCGACATGCCGGCTACAGCCAGAGTAAGTAACAGATGTTTCATATAGTTATGTTGTTAAAATTTATATTCGGTTATATTGTTGCGATTGGTGTAAAATACGATTGCGACCACAAAATTACGTAAATTTGGCGACATAACACGCAAGTTGTGGTGTTAATGAATGATAAGTGGAGCATAATGAATGATATACATAACTAAAAAGTGTAACTTTGCACTCTGAAAGAAAAAATATAAAGCAAAAGATATGAATTACAACACACATACGCTGTCCAACGGACTGCGCATTATTCATTTGCCTTCGCCCTCGCCCGTGGTGTATTGCGGCTATGCCGTGGCAGCCGGAACCCGCGACGAGCAGAAGGGTAGGGAGGAGGGCATGGCTCACTTCTGCGAGCACATGACATTCAAGGGCACAGAGCGCCGCACGTCGATGAAGATACTCGGTTATCTTGAGAGCGTGGGCGGCGACCTCAACGCCTTCACCAACAAGGAGGAGACCGTATATCATGCAGCCGTCTTGAAGGACAATATCGACCGTGCCGTCGACCTGCTCACCGACATCGTGTTCCACTCCACCTATCCGCAAACCGAGATAGACAAGGAGGTGGAGGTGATAGTCGACGAGATAGAGAGCTACAACGACTCGCCAGCCGAACTCGTCTACGACCTCTTCGAGAATGCCATATACAATGGCCATTCTCTCGGCCACAACATCCTCGGCACAGCCGAGCAGCTGCGCACCTACACAACCGAGGATGCCCTGCGTTTCACCCGCAGATACTACCGCCCCGACAACAGCGTGTTCTTCGCCTATGGCGATGTGGACTTCGGCAAGTTGGTGCGATTGCTTGAGCGTGCCAACGCCGTGGCTGCGGATAGCTCGCAACAGCAATCATCAGCAGAAAGTCCTGCCATTGACGTTAACAAGGAGAAATCAGCTATGTCATTACCACCATACGTAGCCCAGCACATCAACCACCACATGGACACCCACCTTGCCCACGTGATGCTTGGCAACCGTGCCTACGACGTTCACGACAACCGGCGCATAGCCCTTTATCTCCTTAACAACATTCTTGGCGGACCGGGCATGAACGCCCGACTGAATATCTCGCTCCGCGAGCGCCATGCTTTTGTCTACACCGTGGAGAGCATGATGCAGAGCTACAGCGACACGGGTCTGTGGGCAGTATATTTCGGTTGCGACCCAAAGAATGTGGACAAGTGCTTACGCCTTATCCGACATGAGCTTGACAAGGTGATGGAGAAGCCTCTCAGCGAGGCTCAGCTTCATGCCGCCAAGAAGCAGATACGCGGACAGATAGGCATTGCGTGCGACTCGCGCGAGTCGTTTGCGCTCGACTTTGCCAAGGGATTCCTGCACTACGGATGGAAGAAGGATGTCACGGCTCTATGCGACCATATCGACGCGCTCACGGCTGAGGACTTGCAGCGTGTGGCGCAGGAGACGTTTGCCGAGGAGTCGCTGACAAAGCTTGTGATTGTATAACTTGACAGATTGCAATGCCATCCTTTCAGAAGGGGCTTTGACAAAAACAATAATAGTAACGCCCGATTGTTGGCAAAGCAACACACTTTGCCAACAATCGGACGATAAGAAAGAAAAACAATATGGAATCTCTTAAAGACAAAACTGCCAAGGGACTTCTGTGGGGCGGACTCAACAGCGGCATGCAGCAGGTGGTGGGCCTTGCCTTCGGCATAGTGCTCGGACGACTGCTCGCGCCCTCCGACTATGGTATGATGGCGATGATAAGCATCTTTTCGTTGATAGCGACAGCGTTGCAGGACAGCGGTTTCCGCACAGCCCTCACCAACCTCAAGGAGCCCACGTCCGAGGACTACAACTCCGTGTTCTGGTTCAACATCATCATGGCCGTGTCGCTCTACACCATCCTCTTCTTCGCGGCACCCCTCATAGGCGACTACTACCACACGCCGCGCGTCGTGCCGCTCTGCCGCTACGCCTTCCTGAGCATCATCATAGCGTCGCTCGGCACGGCACAGTCGGCCTATCTCTTCAAGCATCTCAAGGCAAAGCAGCAGGCAGAGGCAGGCGGCATCGCCGTGGTGGCTTCGAGCATAGTGGGCGTGGTCATGGCGTTCTGTGGCTTCGCCTATTGGTCGCTTGCCACGCAGGGACTGGTTTACGTGGGCATCAACACCTTCTTCCAATGGTATTTCTCGCCCTGGCGACCCACCATCCGCGGCATCACCTTCGCACCCGTAAGGCGCATGTTCCGATTCTCGTGCAAGATACTCGCCACAACCATCATGACGAGCGTCAACAACAATGTGCTCAACATCCTGCTCGGCCACTACTTCTCGCCGCGCGACACGGGCAACTACAACCAGGCCTACCAATGGAACTTCAAGTGCTTCTCCTTGGTGCAGAGCATGGTGTCGCAGGTGGCTCAGCCCGTGCTTGTGAGCCTTAACGACGAGCGTGGACGCCAGCTCGACGTATTCCGCAAGATGATGCGCTTCACGTCGTTCATAACGTTCCCCCTGCTCTTCGGCTTCGGCCTCGTGGCAAAGGAGTTCATCGTGCTGGCAATAGGCGAGAAATGGCTCACCTCGGCAGAGTTCATCCAGATACTCTGCGTGTCGGGCGCGACGATGCCCATCTCCACGCTCTTCTCCAATATGATAATATCCAAGGGCAAGTCGGGCACCTTCTTCTGGTGCACCTTCTCCTTGGGCGTGGCCCTCATCGCCACAATGCTGTGCATCTGGCCCTTGGGCATCCGCGCAATGGTGGTGGGCTACATGCTGCTCAACACGTTGTGGCTGCTCGTGTGGCTCTTCTTCGTGCGTCGCCTCTCGGGCTACGGCTACAGGATGTTCTTCCGCGATGTGGTGCCTTTCGCCCTTGCCGCAGCTGGCGTAATGGCCGTGGCCTACGTCGTGACAATGCCCTTGCAAAGCCTCTGGCTGCTGCTCCTGTCGCGCTTCGCCATAGCCGCGGCATTATATTATATAGTGATGAAAGTGGCGCGGGTGAAGATATTGGACGAGTGCGAGAGGTTCATTTTCAAGAAAAAAGCGTAACTTTGCATCTTGATTTCCAACATCATATAAAAACAGAATAAATACAGTATAAACATGACAATAGAACAGCAAATCATCACTTCTGCCCAGGCAGCGGTGAAAGAACTTTACGGTCAGGAAGTGCCCGAGAACTTGGTGCAGCTTCAGAAGACAAGAAGCGGGTTTGAGGGCAACCTCACTCTCGTAGTGTTCCCATTCCTCAAGATCTCGCACAAGAAGCCCGAGGACACAGCCCAGGACCTTGGCGCATACATCAAGGAGAACTGCGAGGCTATCGCCGACTTCAACGTGGTGAAGGGATTCCTCAACCTCGTTATCGACAAGAAGGCTTGGCTCTCGCTGCTCAACGAGATGAACCAGAACGAGAAGTTCGGCGAGAAGCCCGTTACAGAGAACTCGCCACTCGTAATGATTGAGTACTCATCGCCCAACACCAACAAGCCGCTCCACCTCGGACACGTGCGCAACAACCTGCTCGGTTGGTCGCTCGCCCAGATAATGGAGGCCAACGGCAACAAGGTGGTTAAGACCAACATCGTCAACGACCGAGGCATACACATCTGCAAGTCGATGCTCGCATGGCTGAAGTATGGCAACGGCGAGACTCCGGAGACCAGCGGCAAGAAGGGCGACCATCTCATCGGCGACTACTACGTGGCTTTCGACAAGCACTACCGCGAGGAGGTGAAGGAGCTTAAGGCCAAGTACATGGCAGAGGGCATGGACGAGGAGTCGGCTGAGAAGAAGGCCAAGGAGGAGTCGCCGCTCATCAAGGAGGCTCACGAGATGCTCGTGAAGTGGGAGCAGAACGACCCCGAGGTGCGCGCTCTCTGGAAAAAGATGAACGACTGGGTATATGCCGGATTCGACGAGACCTACAAGGCTCTCGGCGTAGGCTTCGACAAGATCTACTATGAGTCTAACACCTATCTCGTAGGCAAGAAGAAGGTGGAGGAAGGTCTTGCCAAGGGCCTCTTCTTCCGCAAGGACGACAACTCTGTTTGGGCCGACCTCACCGGCGAGGGCCTCGACCAGAAGCTCCTGCTCCGTTCCGACGGCACCAGCGTCTACATGACCCAGGACATCGGCACAGCCGAGATGCGCTTCAATGACTTCCCCATCGACAAGATGATCTACGTAGTGGGCAACGAGCAGAACTACCACTTCCAGGTGCTCTCAATCCTTCTCGACCGTCTCGGATTCAAGTGGGGCAAGGAGCTTGTACACTTCTCTTATGGAATGGTTGAGCTGCCCAACGGCAAGATGAAGAGCCGCGAGGGAACCGTGGTTGACGCCGACGACCTGATTGCGGCAATGATAGCCGACGCCAAGCAGACAAGCGAGGAGCTTGGCAAGTTCAAGGACATGAGCGAGGAGGAGCGCAACGAGATTGCACGCGTTGTTGGTCTTGGTGCGTTGAAGTACTTCATCCTCAAGGTAGACGCCCGCAAGAACATGCTCTTCAACCCAGAGGAGTCGATCGACTTCAATGGCAACACAGGTCCGTTCATCCAGTACACCTACGCACGTATCCGCTCAATCCTGCGCAAGGCAGCAGCCGAGGGCATCACAGTCCCGGCAACTCTCTCAGCCGAGATGCCTCTCAACGAGAAGGAGATAGAGCTGATTCAGAAGCTCAACGAGTTTGGCGCAGCTGTGGAGCAGGCTGGCAAGGACTACTCACCGTCGGGCATCGCCAACTACTGCTACGAGCTCACCAAGGCATTCAACCAGTTCTACCACGACTACTCAATCCTTGGTGCCGACACCGAGGACGAGAAGGTTGTGCGCCTCGTGCTTGCACAGAACGTGGGCAAGACATTGAAGAACGGCATGGCGCTGTTGGGCATCGAGGTGCCGGAGCGCATGTAATAAGAAATATATATATGGACGAGAGGGTGTGTCAAAACTCACAAGCATGAGTTTGACACACCCTCAATTCATATCTGCATAGTAGGTTATTATGCCGCATATCTAAATATTTGAAGAATATTTTTTATCTAACTATACTTTCAGATATTTTTTTATAATCTTAATTCACGGATAATTCTATTTTCACAGCAGTCATGGCTTTTGTTGGAGAATGAAAAATGGGGTTCACAAAAACATGCTCTATCTTATCGTTTTTTTGAAGAATTATTAAGACCGAGCTTGGTCTTAATAATTCTTGAGCGTTGGTCTTAATAATACTTGAGAATTGGTCTTCTATTAAGACCTTTTTGGGCCTTCTTTTTTTAGCAAGTGCTTGAGTCCTTATTCTATGAATTATTCCGTAAATTAGGAATGTAATAAACATTTAGAATTGCCTCTTATTGTTCAATAATTGAATATTTATCGTTTAATATTTTAAAATAATAAATTAATAAATAGCATACAGCTATCTTGTCGTATTGGATTCGCACATCTCAGCGCACAGATTGTCTCGCTAAAGGCTGCCAAGGAACAAGAGGACGAGGACTTGAAAGTCTCGCAAAAAAGTATGCTGACCGATGACATCGCTACTGCCGATGCTGAGCGTGACGGACTTTACAGCGGTTATAAAAAGGCTGTTAATGGTTTCCAGAATCTGCCAGTGGAGAACATGGCAAAAGCAGCAAAGGTACTGACGCAACACATCAAGGACTATGCCATCTACCCAAAGATGCAACTTGGCAAGGAAACGGGATTGTTGATGAATTATATCGATGACTTGGAGAAGAAGTATTCAAGCGAGGTTCAAACACTTTCGCTTGGTGCATTCGTTACTGCTCTGAAAGCAGCCAACGAAAAAGTACGCACATTGACAGCAACACGCACAGACGAACGTATGGCAAAAGCTGTTGGTGCATTAGTTATGGCTTGGCAAGAGACTTCTCCTATGATGAACTTTCAGAGGAAGAGAAGCGAGGACGCAAGCATAAGAACAAGGTGGTGCTTGAAGCTGAACCTCAATAAGCAGATAGAGGATAACAAGTCGCTTCGTGCCGAGAATGATGCGCTAAAGGCAGAAAACAACAAAGTCAGACAACGCATCTCTCAACTTGACGAGAAGGCTGTGAAGCAAGTGACTACTCAACTTGTCTATGCGAAGGAAGAACTCGCCAGTGCCAAAAGTTATAATACCACACTTATGGAAATGTACAATGATTTGAAGGCTCGTTGGAATGCCATTTGGCAGGAGCCTGAAATGACTGACGCATGGAGACGAGTGGAAGCACGAAAGGAGGAAGATGCAAAAGAAAAGGCTCGTCAAGAAACCGAAGCTAAACGTGAAAGCATGGCTCGGCAAAATAGATACATAGGAGTGCTTGACAAGTTTATCAAGGAGGGACATGAAGCTTTATCTTCCTTTGCCACGACGGACAGAGTCAACTTCAACGAGAAAGAATCGGCTTCCATATACTATGGCATTATGGCATCTGCTGTAAAGCATAATATTGGATTGGACTCTAAAGCCAGTATAGAATCGGCAGCAAAAAGTTTCTTATCTGGTATGTCGTGGAAAGGTTTTACAGACTTCAAGCAAGAATGTGTCACCAGTTGGACAAAACTCTTCGCCACGAATGAAGTTCAATTCACAGACAACGCCATTGACAACTTTCTCGCTTTTGTTGACCACATGTCATGTAGCGCAGATACATATGTTTCGCTTGGTGGCTCCAATGGCTGTGCCGACCAACTTACGAATTGGGACGGAACACAAAAAGTGGGATTGGGTGCGGTTCTAAGAAAAAAGCCAAGAGGCTTCTCACTATAAGTTAAAATAATGAGTATAAGAACTTGCTTTGTTTGAAATTAGACAAAGTAAGTTCTTGTACTTGTCGTACAACAGTAAGGTAACTACTCATACCCTGGGGGTGCTGAGTAGTTACACACAGCAAACCCGATGTTAAATATTTATAATACGACAGAATTGTTTTTAAAATCACTTGCGTATTAAAATTATATATAATATATTTGCTAACGAGGGGTTTAATGGCATGAAGGCAGAACCCAATTGCCTTATAACCTTAATGTTTCTACCGTCATAAAATAGTAGAGAATTTTAAAAACATGGTATCCTTCGTAACGGGCAAGTTAGAACTGGCTTACCCACACGAAACGTTATAGACCCTAGAGAATAGATCCATTCCAGCCTAATAGGCCGTGACTCTCATCTGTCGGAAGACTTTCATATTTTATTTCAACCAATAACACTAAAAAAAGAAAAGCTAACATATATCCAATCTACCGTAGGTCTTATAGTATGATTTCTGTAATCTTAAAATGTAAAGAGTAAACAGCGTCGAGCCTATTGAGATTGTCATGCATTAGTAGAGGTGAAAATGTTTGACGTATTTGTCAAATGTTTACATTGAATCTAATTGTCAGCAAGCGCAAAAAGAAGAACCATCTACAACAACAGAGTATAAAAGAACATCTACTAACAAAAAACAACAAAATCATGAAAAAGTTATACATTACATTGAGCATTATGCTCATTACGATTTTTGCAGTCATTTGCAATGCGCAAAATAAGATTCCAGCACATTGGGTAAGTGGAACTCACGCGGGGCATGATTATGCCGATTTAGGCCTGCCAAGTGGAACTCTATGGGCAACTTGTAACATTGGTGCCAACGCGCCCGAAGAATATGGCGATTTCTTTGCTTGGGGCGAAGTTGAGCCAAAGGATTGGTTTGTCCCAGAGAATTATCTATATCATACAGGGAAAATTATTCAAGATTCTAGATATGGTGAATTTTATGAATGCATTGATATTGGCTGGAATATAAGTGGAACAGAATATGATGCAGCAGTGAATCTATGGGGCAGTGGTTGGCGCATGCCTACACAAGAAGAGCAGTACGAACTAACAATGATGTGCTGGAGTAATGGGATAATTGAAGAGAATGATGTAAAAGGACAACGTTTCTGTGGTCCCAATACGAATAGTATATTTATTCCAGCAGCAGGGGCGGGAGCTGGCCCTGGGGCACAATATGAACTGCCAGAAGGACAATCGGCTGTATTATGGATGGGTGAAGCGAAATGCGACATCTACAATAACGGCGTTCCAGATTCAACAACCTATGTCCCAGAAAGAGCTTATTGTATTTATTATGATACTGGTGCTGGCGCTGGAAAAATGATAGGATTAAAATATACAGGAAAAAACATACGTCCTGTATATAACCCCAAAGAGGCAACAGGCATTTTATCTGTCTCTTCGCCCCCAAAAGTATTAATTGGATATAGCGAAGGAACTTTGTCCATACATGGATTGAATAATCCTGCAACGGTGAGGGTAACAGATATGTCTGGACGAGAGTATAAATCCGCCAAATTCGGCAGAAATGCATCTATTGAGATGAATTTGCCACGTGGCTTCTATATCGTTTCCGTCTCTGACGCGAGCGGTACATTAACAACAAAAAAAATAATCGTAAAAAAGTAATCACATGAAAAAGTATATTCTTACAATCGTTGTGGCGTTGGGCTTAACGGCTTCAATATCAGCGCAAGACAGCTACTACTATTGTAGCGGCGACAAAGTGTTGCTAACAGAGCATAGCACCAAAGTAGTAGCAATGGCTCCCAAGGGAAACAGTTTCTCTTTGCCATTATCGAAGGGTCTAATCTTAACCGACACCATATCGGACAGCAACAGCCTCATAACCGTATATGAACTTAGTTCAACGGTTACGCCTTCTAGGGTTAAGGCTCTTGTGCCGACTTCGACATCTGTAAACCTCCAGTCCTGCTATAATACAGAAGACGGAACTGAATTGATCCCCGACGGTTATATTAACGTCAAGTTGAAAACGGCATCCGATTCCTCAAAATTGCAAGCGGTTGCTTCGCAATACAATTGCGAAATTGTTGAGCAAAATGAATTTATGCCGCTTTGGTATAGCCTCCGTGTTCCGAATACATCCAGCATAAACCCAGTTGAGGTGGCTAATGCAATATACGAGACAGGGAATTTCGAGTCGTCTTTCCCGAGTTTCTCGATGGATGCGTTAGAGATTTCATATGACCCAGATGTTTACAAACAATGGGGACTGTATAACTCTCAATACGAAGGATATGATATTAATATAAGCAAGGCATGGAATTATGCAACAGGCAGGGGCATCAAAATTGCCATTGTGGATGAAGGCATTGAACTAACACATAAAGACCTTGCAGCTAATGTTTACCCATTGAGCTACGATGCAGTAACGAACTCTTCGCCTAGCAAAGTATACGGCGACCATGCTACTCATTGCGCCGGAATTGCAGCCGCTGTTAGAAACAACGGCTTGCAAATCGCAGGAGTTGCACCAGATGCTAAATTAATGTCCGTAAGCATAAATTTTGATAGTAGTAATTTCATGAAAGAAACGTCAAATGCTTTAATGTGGGCATGGAAAAATGGCGCAGATGTTATTTCGTGTTCTTGGACATGTCCAAGAAATGATTTGATTATGGAAGCTATAGATTCAGCAGTGACAAAAGGTAGAGAGGGTAAAGGTTGTGTGTTGGTTAAATCAGCGGGAAACACGAGCGGTAGTATTACGTTTCCTGGCAATTACAAACCTTCTGTATTAGCAGTAGCAAATATGACTGTAGATGGGTCATTACGTTATAGTTCCTGTTATGGCTCTAATATGTTCATAACCGCACCAGGAACAAATATTTTATCCACTATTCGTTATAATGCAATAGATTATAAGAGTGGGACATCAATGGCTGCGCCTCACGTTGCTGGTGTTGCCGCATTGATTCTTGAACGGAATCCAAAACTTTCAGCGACTAAAGTCCGTCAAATAATGGGAAAGACTGCTCAAAAAATTGGCTCATATCCATATGATACGACAAAAACATACGGCACTTGGAATGAACGTTATGGCTATGGACTTGTTGACGCATACAATGCTGTTATTAACACACCTCGTTACTAAATAATTGAGTAATAATTGATTTACAAAGAAAATCATATATTTTATGCAACATAAAAGATCCTATATCCTAATTGCTTTGATAACGCTTTCGTCAAGCTATTTGTTGGCTACAGAGCTAACATTTAAGCAATGCTCACTTGATATTCGTGCCGCTTATTGGCCATTGCGGCAGATTGATTTTACATATCAAGAACTATTATCGCTTAACGACTCCACTGCCAAAGTATATAAGGGAGATGAAGTGATTGCCGAAGGTAAACTTGCCATAAACAATTATCATGGACATGACAGTTCGAATGCCTCAACTACACAACAAGGGACAGTAGAAGTAATGTTCGACGAAGCTCTTGTTCTGCCAAAAGGTGAAACTTTCACCGTGGTTATTGACGAAGGAACTTTTTACAAAGAAGGTGAGCCTGACATCGATAATGATGAAGTTAGATATTCGTTCACTATTCCCACCGACCTCGGCGAATTCCACACGGACATTGTAGACGGTTCCACTCTTGCAAGCGAAAACCAGATAACTTTCTATTGGGGAACAGAAACGGAGAGCGATGGAGAGCAGATGGCCATTCTCTATCGTGAAGGCGAGGCTGTGCGAGTAATTCCATTCCATGCCACGTGGGATTGGGACTTGGGACAAGCACACGTGGATTTTGGAGATAAAATGAACTTTGAGAAAGGCGTCAACTTCGCTCTTGAGATACCTGAGGGCACCATCTATGCTATGTATCGCCCCGACATCACCAACAAAAAGGCCGTGCTGCACTTTGTGGGCGGCTACGAGGAACCGTTGCCCTCAATCAATTACGTTTGGTGCAGCCTTTTCGACAACCATCCAGCTGATGTGTTGGGCGAGGTGGCGTTCTACTACAACCAAGCCGTGATGCTGTCCTGCGACCCGAAGGTGCAACTGTGGTATGGCGACAATTCGGAAATGGTTAAGGAAGTGATGCCCACGCTGACGGAGGAAGACGGTCAATGGGTGCTGAAAGCCGACTTTGAAGGCACGCCGCTGACATCCGATAAAGGCTACACCATAGTCATTCCAGACGGCACTTTGATTTCCGCCAATGGCGATGTGGTGATAAATTCGCGCAGGACGGTAAACGTGGGCGATGCTACGGGAATATCGCAATTCGGCAATGACGCTTTGTCGGTACGAACTACGAAAGGCGGAATAAGCGTGATGGGTTTGCCATCCAAGACCAATGTCACGGTTTGCAGCCTCGACGGGAAACTCGTTTACAACGAAACTCCCAACGTCGCAAATGTCACCGTCCCTGTAAATAACGGTTTTTACATTATTAAAATAGGCAATGTGCTTTCACGTAAAGTGCATGTGGAGAAATAACCTAACATACAACAGGCTACGATTTGCTATGCAATAATAGAACACGTCCACTACAAGCCATATACAAAGTATGAATGTGGCTTTGTAGTGGACTTTTATTTTGCGCCAGTATCGGTGATGATGCTTTATCGCTTTGACAAGAAACTGAGACTACTCATGTTCAATGAAATAGAAAAGATTGAAATTGCTATCAGACGTGCGGTGATGCAAATAACAGCAGATATGACTGGCAATCCTTTCTGGCTTACTGACTCTTCTTATTTTTTGGATAGTTCAAAGTTTAATGAAACAATGCGAGCTATATCCAAGGAATATAGCAAATCCAAGGAGGAGTTCATTCTCCATTTCAAACGAACCTACTCAGAACCTTACCCACCATCGTGGATTTTAGGAGAGTTGCTTACTATTGGAAACGTTAATGCCATTTATCGCAACATTAAACAAAATCGCATACGCAAGCATATTGCCAAACGTTTTGGTTTACCTGTCAATGTGTTTGAGTCATGGCTCACGGTTATTGCTGTTACTCGAAATGCCTGTGGTCATCATTCAAGAGTGTGGAACAAGCAGAATGCTATTCAACCAGCAATTCCCATTAGCCCCGCAGGAGAATGGATAACGCTTCCAACAGACTCCATGCGTGCTTACTTTGATCTCTGCATCATCAAGTACTTTCTTAATGTTATATCCCCAAATAATGATATGCAATCCAAACTAACATGGTTGTTCATTCGGTTTCCTGAAATTGACTTAAAAGCTCTCGGCTTTCCGCAGGGATGGGAAACGGAACCATTATGGAGGTAACAACATGTGGAATGGCTACTGATCATTCATTCCCTTACATGGTCTTCTTTGTTTCCTTTTTATCATATTACGGGGTCGGTTCAAACGCCCCCATCCAATCCATATCTATGTAATTTTGATGTAACCAAAAGTTAAATACGTTAAATCTTACATTTTTCGTATCTACACAGAATCTATTTTGCCACTTTTCTACCGTTTAGAACATATAATACTGATAATCAACTAATAATAGATACTTTCAATATAAGATAGCTTTGCTATATACACCACTTAATCTTTGCTATATCAGACTGATACGCACAACCACTATACACATCTCTATAAAGCTCAATAGCTAAACCTAGTTTCGCTTTCCGGGGTATAGTAAAACGCTCTATATGGTACGCATAGTCAGAGATTGCCTGTTCCTCATTTAACAAGGAACTATCATCAACCCATATAAAATGACCGTACTGAAAAAATCTACGTTGTTCCCCTAATGGCAACTCATTAAGAGAGTCTGCCATGAATGGTTCATGGGCATATGACAATTTATTTGCATTGAAAGGAGATATATTTGTGTCGGAAACATCATTTTTGTCAAGGACAATTAGTACAACCTCACCATCTTCATTATAGAATCTGGGATTCATTACAACAAACCATATTGCGGTTTCAAGACTTGCCGTTACATCAATCAACCTACAAGGTAGCCCTAAATGTCTTCCTATTGACATCGCGAACAGCGTATCGTTTGATTTATTGGATTTCTTATGTAACCACTCTTCTTTGAAAACATCGCTGCAGAACAAATTATATCCTTTTAGTTCCGCTTCACGCACATCTTGAACAGAACAATCCTTATTCTTCCCCTTTACATGTCGAACAATGGTCGATTCTATTTTGTAACTATTTGACTCATGCCCACGATAGAGTCTTATCCCTTTTGTATACTTAAAAGCAACATACTTTTTCAATGTCTCAATATCAGACATTGTCCTTATTTGATTATTAGGCAAAGACATTATCGCCATCTGGGAACTCGGCGTATCTATGTCAAGAACTGTGCCTTCTAGAGGATGTGGTTCTATGAGTAAGTCTTTATCATTACAACATTCCATATTAGAATTGATTTATATCCAACGGCTACCATATTGGCATGATTAATAAATGGTTGGTATATATACATGAAAACGTGGAGCCAATCCAGTCACTCGTTCCACGCAGTAAAGGCTCTGGCATCGCCCAAGTTGTCGAAACGAGCAACGCCGAAAGCCCCACGCCTGTGTACGTATATAGAATGCACTCTTGACAACGAACGACAAAATCGCTTGAAGCCAATGAGGGCTGTATACAATACACCTCATGAGGCGTTCCCGTTGCTTTGTTCTTGACAACTTTGCTCGAACTGCCAGATTCTTACTGCGTCAAAACCAAAGCGTACAGTTACGCCTTATATGTATATATGTCTGCCCAACCTCTGCCCATCGGGGCTTCCGGTATGGGTATAGACGTTACAAAGATAACACTTTTACCTTGAAAACCACCTTGTTTAGCTGGTAAAGTATGATATTCAGGTCTGATTTAACATTATTAAATATAAATATATCAAAGAAATCCACTTTTATATGATTTTTTCTTGCTGAAAAGTTTGTATTATCAATGATTATTCGTATCTTTGCAGCGTCAGTCCTCGCCAAGCCTCTTAACAATGCTCAAATCGTGCGAGGCGTTTTTTGTTTATACACATTTGAATATGGCGAGTCTTATTCCCTTTACAAAACGGTTTGAATCTTCAGAAAATCTCGTTGATTTGCTTGAATCTCGAGGTTTACAAATTTGTGATAGAAACAAAGCCATACAATACCTTGACAATATTGGTTATTACAGATTGTCTGCTTATATGTACCCTTTGTTGAAGATGCCCAAAACTGCACATTTGTATAAGGAAGGTTCAACATTCAAAAAGGTGATGATGCTTTATCGCTTTGACAAGAAACTGAGACTGCTCATGTTCAATGAAATAGAAAAGATTGAAATTGCTATCAGACGTGCGGTGATGCAAATAACAGCAGATATGACTGGCAATCCTTTCTGGCTTACTGACTCTTCTTATTTTTTGGATAGTTCAAAGTTTAATGAAACAATGCGAGCTATATCCAAGGAATATAGCAAATCCAAGGAGGAGTTCATTCTCCATTTCAAACGAACCTACTCAGAACCTTACCCACCATCGTGGATTTTAGGAGAGTTGCTTACTATTGGAAACGTTAATGCCATTTATCGCAACATTAAACAAAATCGCATACGCAAGCATATTGCCAAACGTTTTGGTTTACCTGTCAATGTGTTTGAGTCATGGCTCACGGTTATTGCTGTTACTCGAAATGCCTGTGGTCATCATTCAAGAGTATGGAACAAGCAGAATGCTATTCAGCCAGCAATTCCCAATAGTCCCGCAGGAGAATGGATAACGCTGCCAACAGATTCCATGCGTGCTTATTTTGATCTTTGCATCATCAAGTACTTTCTTAATGTTATATCCCCCAAAAATGATATGCAATCCAAACTAACATGGTTGTTCATTCGGTTTCCTGAAATTGACT
>OBRN01000014.1_pt1 | contig 69900 bp, 51 predicted proteins | sample 1475621 | NCBI WGS metagenome assembly OBRN01 (sample SAMEA3360684, study PRJEB22359) | human gut metagenome | biome: ENVO:urban biome; feature: ENVO:human-associated habitat; material: ENVO:feces | place: Bangladesh | collected 2011 | reverse complement strand
GTTCTTCGTTCGGTTCTCGTTCGTTCTTCGTTCTGCCTTCGTTCATCCTTCGATTGTCTATCGAAGATCAATCGAAGATCAATCGAAGAACGAACGAAGAACGAACGAGAAGCAATCGAGAAATTAATGGAGGCACAATGTAGGAACAACGGAGGATGATCGAAAATGTTACGAATGAGTAACGAAGGTTTTGCAATACGTTTTTTTCATTTAAAAAGCCACTAAAACCTGTATAATCGGTCATAAATCTAAATCATTTGTTAATAAACATGAATTTCACGCAAGTTTATTATTTTTGTCAAAAAAATGTCAACGTTAATCATTATTTTTGCAAGCTGTTAGCAAACCTATTTTGACAAATTAATATAAACTAAATAAAAAAGTGTGGGCAAAGGCCTCTATGCCCGCAACAGAGAGAGAATCAGTTAGAGGTCAAAGCAATAAGCATTCTATGCAAAATACCTATTTTACTAACGCACGACTCCTAATGTTGTCCGTTTTGCTGGCTGGTGGCATGAAGCCTGTCTTCGCAGCACCAGATGCAAGTGTCAATAAGGTGGTCGAAATCAACGATCAACAGAAGCAAACCGTTAAGGGTACTGTTAAGGACGCAAATGGCGATCCTATCATTGGCGCCACTGTAAAGGTGAAAGGCTCTACAGGCGGTACTGTTACCGACATTGACGGTAAATTTACTCTCGACGCCCCTGCTGGCGCAGAACTTGAAGTTAGTTCAATTGGCTATCTCAAGCAGATTGTGAAGGCAAAGGGCAACATAGCTATTGTACTTAAGGACGACTCGCAGACTCTCGACGAGCTTGTGGTAGTGGGTTATGGTGTTCAGAAGAAGGAGAACCTTACTGGTGCCGTGGCATCGATGAATGCCGAGAAGCTTGCCACACGTCCTGTATCAAGCCTTTCGTCAGCTCTTGCTGGTGAGATGGCTGGTGTTACTGCTGTGCAAACTTCGGGTGCTCCTGGTGGTCAGAACGCTTCTATCACTGTGCGTGGTCAGAACTCGGTCAATGCTGCATCGCCACTCGTTATTGTGGACGGTGTGCCGGGTTCGATGAACGTTATCAACCCTGCCGAAATCGAGTCAGTGACAGTATTGAAGGATGCTGCTTCAGCTGCCATCTATGGTGTGCAGGCTGCCAACGGCGTTATCCTTATCACTACAAAGAAGGGTAAGACAGGCAAGACAACAGTTTCTTACAACGCTACATTCTCATGGTCGTCACTTCTGTCCAAGCTCGACCTTGTTGATGCTTACGGCTATGCTTACCTCTACAACGAGGCTTATCTTAACGACCACCCGGGCGCAACGAAGCCTTTCTCTGACGAGACTGTTGAGAAGTATCGCACAGGCAAGCTCCCAAGCACCGACTGGTACAAGGAGGCTCTTACCGGTAGCGGTTTCGAGCATCAGCACAACCTCTCGCTCAGCGGCGGTAACGACAAGACTACATACAATATGTATCTTGGCTATCTCAGCCAGGACGGTGTTACAAAGGACATTGACTACAACCGTATCAACGCCCGCATGAACATCACATCGCAAATCAACAAATACATCACTCTCGGACTCAACGCTTCGGGCTATCGTGGCACCAAGCAGGATGCATGGGCTGGTTATACCCAGGTGATTCAGGGTATGTCACGTTCGCATCCTACAGATCCTGTTTATGACGAGGACGGCAACTTCAAGTACGTTGGTGTTGACAACCCTGTAGCTGTTCAGGGCAGAGACAAGACAGGCTGGAAGAAGACCATCGACCAGGAGGTATTCCTCATCGGTTCGGCTGAAATCAAGCCTATCAAGGATCTCAGCATCAAGGGTGTATACTCATGGCGCAACTGGACCCAGGACCAGCTCGGATTCAAGAAGACATGGGGCTACGGCACATACAACTCAGGTCAGCGTGAGGGTTATGTCAGAAACTACAACTACGACTACCTCACAGGCCAGATTCTCGTTAACTACAACAAGTCGTTTGGCGACCACAACCTTGGCGTACTCGCAGGTATGGAGTCGTACGACGTCAAGTACCGTTATGTGACTGCCGACCGTAAGGGTGGTGGCAACAACAACCTCGACTCGTCGCTCAACACTCTCGACGCTTCTTCACAGAAGAATAAAAACGGTGGTACAGAGATGACACGTCTCTCTTACTTCGGACGTTTGCAGTACAACTATGCTGGCAAGTATCTCTTTGAGGCTAACGTACGTCGCGACGCTTCTTCACGCTTCCCTAAGAACTCACGTTGGGGTACATTCCCTGCATTCTCAGCAGGTTGGCGTATCTCTGAGGAGGCTTTCATGAAGAACATTGACTGGTTGAGCAACCTTAAGCTTCGTCTGGGTTGGGGTAAGACCGGTAACGAGGAGTTGAAGTCAGATGACCTCTATCCTGCAGTTCCTACCTATGCTTACGGTTCATACATGTTCGGCAACTCACTGTATTCTACAGCTTATGAGAGCCGCCTTGTCAACGACCAGCTTAAGTGGGCTACCGTAACCAACTACGAGCTTGGTATTGATGCCGGCTTCCTCAACAACAAGTTGACAATGGAGCTTTCGGTATATAAGAAGAAGACCAACGACATGCTGCTCTACTTGCCGCTTCAGGGCGTTATCGGTTTGTCGGCACCTGCACAGAACGTAGGTAGCGTAGAGAACCGTGGTTTTGAGCTTGTGCTTGGCCATAACAACCGTATCGGTAAGGATTGGAGCTACAACCTCTCGCTCAATATGGGCTACAACAAGAACGAGATTATCGATATGGCTGGTACTGATGGTCCTATTGATAATGGTTATGGTGGCACAGATGATACACAGTGGAATATTGAGGGGTATGGCGTAAGTTCATACTATGGCTACGTAGCCGACGGATTGTTCCGTACAGAGGAAGAACTCAAGAAGGGTCCGCTGCGTACAGGCAATGAGAAACTTGGTGATATCCGCTATAAGGACCTTGATGACGACGGCAAGATTACAGCTGCCGACAGAAAGATTATTGGTAATAAAATGCCTAAGTGGACTGGTGGTTTCAACTTCAGAGTAGGTTACAAGAACTTCGAGTTGAGCGGACTTCTCCAGGGTGCATTCGATGCTAAGCGCTACTACAATGGCGAGGCTTCTTACGCATTCTTCAATAATGCATCTTGTTTGAACAAGCACTGGGATCGCTGGAGCGAGGAGAATCCTAACGGTAACTTCCCACGTCTGTCTCTTACATCGCAGACCAACTATGCATTCTCTTCATTCTGGCTGCAGGATGCTTCGTATGTTCGTATGAAGAACCTTACATTGGCTTACACATTGCCTTCAGAGGTAATCAGCCGTATTGGTTTGTCATTCGCACAGGTATACCTCACAGGAGAGAATCTCTTCACTATCTCAGGTCTTGACAAGGGTCTTGACCCAGAGTCGGGCAACAGCCGTGGCTGGTCGTACAGCAACGTTAGAAAGATTTCTTGCGGTCTTAAACTTACATTTTAAACAACTCAGAACAAATGAAAAATAAGATATTAAATATAGCATTAGCGTTCGCTGGAGTTGCTGCACTCACATCTTGTAGTGATTTCCTTGACAAGGCTCCGAAGGAAGAACTTTCTGATGCCAGTTTCTGGAAGACAAGCACCGATGCCGAGATGTATGTCAGCGATATGTACAACAGTCTTGGTTGGTCTGCCGATGATGCAATCAATACCGACGACGCAACAATGGGTATCAAGTGGGCTGCCGGCAACGAGGCAAAGGGTGTTTACGACCCCTCTGACTATGGTTGGAAGAGTAGTTACACATATATACGTGAGGCAAACCTTGCACTTGAGAAGTTGCCTACTGTAGAAATGGATGAGGCTACTCGCCAGAAGCTTGCAGGTCAGGCTTACTTCTTCCGTGGCTATCTGTATTGGGACCTTATCCGTAGCTTCGGCTCAGTACCTTATATTGACAAGCCTTTGACACTTGCAGATCTTAACAATACTGTACAGTCAACACGCGAGGATGTTTATACTAAGGCAATGGCAGACCTCGACAAGGCTATCGCTTCTCTTCCTGAGGAGTGGGATGCAGCCAACTACGGTCGTATCACTAAGGGCGTTGCCCGTGCCATCAAGATGCGTGCTGCAATGTATTATGGCGACAACCAGACAGCTGCCAAGGAGGCTAAGGCTATTATGGATGCAGGCGTATATGACCTCTGGGACAAGGACAACACAGGCAAGTATGCCAACTTGTTCTGGGAGGAGACTGACGGTTGCTGCGAGAATATGCTCGTCATTCAGTACAAGGCTCCAGAGCGTACCAACAATCTCATTGGATGGGAAGCATTCCCGACACTCGGATGGGGCGGTATGGACCCAACTCAGGATCTTGTTGACGCATTCGAGGATAGCGAAGGAAGCCCAATCTATGAGTCAAGCGCAGCTGGTGTAGTTGCACGCGACGCTAACGGCAACCCGACAGCAAAGCAGCTCTCTAAGATTTTCGATCCTGCCAATCCGTTTGCCAACCGCGACCCACGTCTTGAGGTTAACGTGCTGCACGACGGCGAGGAAATGTATGGTGTTACTATTAAGGTCGCTCCTCTTGCAAGCAGCGGCAACACAGGTATAGGTCGTCATGGCGATGCTACCGAGACTGGCTACTATCAGCAGAAGTGGCTCGACCCGTCAATTGATCCTCAATCGGAGGGTTGGGACATGGGCAAGGACTATGTTCTTATCCGTTATGCTGAGGTTCTGCTCACCTATGCAGAGGCAATGAATAACATTAATCCGCTTTGTCAGGAGGCTTTCGATGCAGTAAATAAGGTACGTGCACGTGTAGGTATGCCAGCATTGCAGAAGACAGATGCAAGCAAGCCTACATATTGTGGAACACAGGCCGACCTCTTGAAGCGTATCAAGAACGAGTGGCGTGTAGAGTTTGCTCTTGAGGGCGACATCCGCAAGTGGAACCTCCGTCGTTGGGGAGACGCTAAGGAAGTGCTCAACCGCAAGTATCACAGTATGGTTTGGACTCTCAATGGCGAGAATTTCACTCCTTACGTAGGTACAGAGCATGTGGAGCTTCCGGGCAGCAAGTATTCTGACCACAACTACATCTATCCAATCCCTCAGACAGAGATGGACCTCAACCCGAATCTCAAGCAGAACCCGGGTTATGGCAAGAACTAAGAAAACATAAAATGTAAATAATAAATTGGAGTGTGTCAATAAGGATGAACAATTAGTCCTTTTGTGGCACACTCCATTTTCTATTAGTTATAGCTAACTTAAAAAATCAGTAAATGAGAAGGTTTCTCCACTATTTGTTAGCCATTGTGCTGTTTGGCGTATTCTTTGCGTCATATTCCGATTTGCTGTCGCACGTGTTGTACTACAACGAGCAGCACCAACTGTTTCTATATACAGCCGACTATTACCATAGCCAAACACTCACTGGGTGGCTCACGGCTTTTGTTGTGCAGTTTTTCCACTATCCCCTGTTGGGCGCGGTGGTGATGTCTGCCTTGCTCACGGCTATATATCTTATGACGTGGCGCATATTCACGGCACTCTCGCGCCGTGAGGACATATTGTGCCTGTCGCTCATTCCTTCGCTTGCACTTTGGGTGTGGACAGCAGGCTTGTCGCATACGCTGTCGGTTGTGGTGTGGGCATTCATTGTCTTGGTCATGCTTTTTGTGCCAGCATGTCTCCTGGCAAAGGGCAAGACAATAAAGCAATTTCCGCTTGCAGGCTGGAAATATGCCGTTGCTGTTGTTGTGTCGGTGGCTGTCATTTCTTTGGCATCGGGCTATAGCTTCTTGCGCTCATTCTCGATGAGCGAGTTTCGCATGATAAAGGCGCAGCAAGCCATAGACCGTCATGACTGGGATGATGCCCTGCATCACACCGAACGCTATCTTGACAATCAAAAGCAGCCCAACCCGCTTATTTTCTATTTCCACAACATTGCCCTCTACAACAAGGGCGAGTTGCTCAACCGTCTGTTCGACTATCAGCCCGTTGTAGGCATCAATGCCCTTTACTTTCCGTGGCAGAGCCGCACACGAGAGACTGAGTACGGACACTATCTGCTTGAACAACTTGGCTGCATCAACGACGCACAGCACTGGGAGTTTGAGGCTATGATGGTGTGGGGCGAGACGGCTCCACGACTCATCAACCTCGCACGCTACAACATCATCAACCACCGCAAGGCTATAGCACGCAAATACATAGCACGCTTGCGACAGAGTCTGTTCTACAAGGACGAGGCCGACCGACTGGAGGCTTGTGTGGAGAGCGGACAGATAGAGGGGTTGCGTGCTTTCAGCACCAACGAACCAGAGAAGGCCAACTTCGTGAACATTCTCAACATTGGTCCAAACCTGCAATACGTGCTCTCGCAAGACCCTCGCAACCGCATGGCCTACGAGTATCTGATGTGCGACCTCCTGCTCTCCAACAACTTGTCGCGCTTTGTTGAGAACCTGCAGCTTGCCGCAGGCTTCTACAAGCAAATGCCGCGCATATTCGATGAGGCTCTGCTTGTATATCAGCTTGGTGGTAACGACACCAAGGACTTGCAGCCAAGCGACGACACAAAAAGCCGTTTCCAGCAATACGCCCAGATAGCACAAAGTGGCAATATGGCTGCGTTGCAGGCTGAATTTGGCAATACCTACTGGTTCTACCTTAACTGTGTGAGCCCGTATGGCAACAGATTGAAGAAAGAATAATTCGGGTATATTGACTGGTGGTCACACGTAATTCAATATAAAGTCCAGTAGCATTCAATATAAACTCCAGTACCAGTTATATGAAACTACAGTATCAGTTATATGAAACTCCAGTACCAGTTATATGAAACTCCAGTACCAGTTATGTGGTACTAAAACCGATACTGATAATATCTGAAAAGAAATTAGGAATAGAAAACAAATATATGCAAATCAATATAAAATCAACAATATTATCCTTCGCCACTCTTTTGCTGCTCACCTCATGCAATAGCGGCTACCAGAAGGCAGACGTCTACGCCAACACCCAGGTGCAGATATTTCCCGACTATACGGGTGTGACATTACCAGTGAATATAGCTCCTGCCAATTTCCGCATCAACCAGGAGGGCGATGCCTATCAGGTGGTGATGACAGCAGGGGGAAAGGAATACTATCGTGAGGCTTCGACCGACAACGAGGTGATAATTCCCGAAGACTCTTGGCACAAGATGCTTGCCGAGAACAAGAATGGCAAGATACAGATAGCTGTAGGAGTGAAGCGCGACGGCAAATGGACTGAATACAAGCCTATAACAAATTATGTTAGTGGCGACACTATCGACCAATACTTGGCCTACCGACTGCTGTATCCTGGCTACGAACTATGGAATGAGATGGGAATATATCAGCGCAACCTAACCAACTACGACGAGACACCTATTCTCGAAAACCGTGACTTCGGCAAACAGTGTATCAATTGCCATACGTTCCGACAGAACGACACGCGCGACTTTATGCTGCATGTGCGTGGCAAGAATGGCGGTACGCTTATCAGTCATGACGGTAAGGTGAAGAAGACCTCTCCTAAATGTCCTACAGTGAAGATGGGTGCCACCTATGCCGGATGGCATCCAAGCGGACAGTTCATAGCCTTCTCTATGAACGAGATACAGCAGTTCTTCCATTCAAGCGGACAGAAACCTATTGAGGTGAGCGACCTTGCAGCCGATCTTGGTGTCTATGACATTGCCAACGACGTGATAATAACTTCGCCCGAGCTTAGTGGCGACAATGCCATGGAGACATTCCCCGCATGGACTCCCGACGGCAAGACTCTGTATTTCTGCCGAGGCAATGCCTATACCAAGAACACTCCTCTCGACAGTCTGCGCTACGATCTATGGCGTGTGGACTTCGATGCCAAGGCAAGGGCTTTTGGCAAACCGGAATGTGTGTATGAGGCGAGTGCCACGAAGCATACGGTCAGTCTGCCTCGTGTGTCGCCCGATGGCAGATATGTGGTGTTTGTGGAGTTCGACTATGGCAACTTCTCTATATGGCACAAAGAAGCCGACCTCGCCATTCTTGATACCAAGACTGGCAAGGTGCGCCGTATAGAGGAAATAAACAGTAAGGATGTGGACAGTTTCCACACATGGTCGTCTACTGGCAAATGGATGGTGTTCAGCAGCAAACGCATGGACGGAGGATGGGCACGACCTTATTTCGCCCATTTCAATACAACGACAGGACGCTTCGACAAGCCGTTTGTGTTGCCGCAGAAGTTGCCTTCATTCTACGAGACATTCATGAAGACGTACAACTTGCCGGAGCTGATAAAGGCTCCGGTAAGGAATCAGAAGAGCCTGCTCGAGGCTATAGGATTTGACAATTAAGGCTTCTCGGCAATACACTCTGCCTCGATGAGCCACTCTGGCCTGCAAACTTTTGCCTTGACAATGACATACGGGATGTTGGGGAAACGCTTACGGAAGATGGCATCAACAGCGTTGAAGTCGCTGATGTCGCGCAGGTAGACTATGAAATAGCGCACATCATCCAGTGTGGCATTGCCATTGGCAAGCAGGGCAGAGATATTCTCTATAAGACGTGCTGCCTGCTTCTCCACATCTCCTATGTGCAACACGCTGCCATGACAGTCGATGCTGGCTGTGCCCGACACGTAGAAGTGCTGAGTGGAGCCAACGCTTAGTCTTGTGGCACGCTCAAAAGCCACGCCATACTCATGTGTGGGGTTGAGGTGTTCGGGAGCCTTAAGATAGGTTTTCTGCTTCTCCTCGATGTCGGGGTAGGTGAGGAAGTCGATAGCCACACAGGCGTGTCCCGACTGGCTGTCACCACCTATGCCTGTGGAAGCAACATAATGAGTGTCGGCTGTAAGGCCGTATTGGCGGAATATGTCGTTGCGTGCCTTTACAACACCGTTGTAGTTGACGTCGATATCGGTAATGTAAATCCATGTGCGCACAAGGTGGGTGCTCATGTCGAGATTGTTCTCCTTGAGATAGTCGATGTATTTGTTGAAGAGCGAGAGGGTCTGCAAGTAGGAACTATGCTGAAAGGCCTCCTCCTCGGTCAGCCGCATACTGTGGAAGGTGAGGCTCTCGTCGAGGTCGGTTGTCTTCACCAGCACAGCTGTCTTGCATCCGTTGAGTGGCGACTGTCCCACAATGCTGCACGGAGCCTGCGACAGAACGTTGGTGTATAGGCTGGATGCTGTAAGCTCGGCATACTGGTTGCGTATGTCGCTCAGGAACACCTTGGAGTAGGCAAGTCGTCTGCCCTGCTTCTGTTCTTCGGCAAGAAAGCTGTTAACACTATTGTCTGCATCCGACAGCTGCGAGACAAACAAGCCTCTGCTCTCAGGAAAAATGATGTTGTAATTCTCCATCTTGATTTATAAGATTAATATTCAAAGCTATAGTTATGATTACTCCACAAAGGTATTAATAAATTTGCTATAGGCAAGCCGAAAGCTCATTTATAAAGCGAAATTCATCATTAGTGGGTAGTGCCCGAAAAGGCTATTACCTATAAATAATGATGCTTTTCGGCTCTATATTTCGCCAAGAATGGACCATAGGAAAGAAAATTTAAAAAAAAATCAAATTTTTGGTTGGTATTCAATTTTTTTTATTTAAGTTTGCACTCCATAAAGATCAGAATATCATGCCTTGCCTAAACCAACAGACAAAAACCGTTACTGCCGTGATACATACGGCGTGTACTTTGGTGAAGGACAGCATGGTGAAACTATTTGAATTACCCTTATCATAAACTTAAAACAGTTAAATGATGGACTCTCAAGAAAACGCCCTGTTGCAAGGTGCACAAGAAGAGAAGAACGTTGAGCAGACAGCAGCCACACAGACTGCAGAAACAGCCGACGCTCAGAAAGTAGAAAACGCGAAAGTGTACAAAAACAAAAAAGAGGTGGTGGAACGCCTGAAGGAAATCGTTGCAAACGACGAGAATCCCGACAAGGACGAAATCGACCTACTCAAGACTGTGTTCTACAAACTGCACAACGCAGAGCGTGAGGCACGTATGAAGGAATATCTCGAAAGCGGTGGCGCTCCCGAGAATTTCTCTATTATGCCCGACGAGGATGAGGAAGCTTTCAAGGCCGACATGGCTGTGGTGCGCGAGAAACGCGCTCTCATTTTCCAACAGCAGGAGGCAGAGAAGCAGGCTAACCTCGAAAAGAAACTCGAAATCATTGAAAAAATCAAGGCTATGGCCACATCTCCCGATGAGGCTAACAAGTCGTATGCCGAGTTCAAGGAATTGCAGCAGCAGTGGAAGGACATTAAGAATGTGCCTGCCGACCGCGCAAGCGAGTTGTGGCGCAACTATCAGCTCTATGTAGAGCAGTTCTACGACCTGCTTAAGCTCAACTCAGAGGCACGCGAGTATGACTTCAAAAAGAACCTTGAGATAAAGACCAAGCTTTGCGAGGCTGCCGAGGCACTTGCAGATGAAGAGGATGTCATCAGCGCATTCCACCAGTTGCAGGAGCTTCATCAGCAATATCGCGAGACTGGACCTGTGGCAAAGGAGCTGCGCGAACAGATTTGGGTGCGCTTTAAGGCTGCTTCTACTGTCATCAACAAGCGCCATCAGCAGCACTTTGAGCAGTTGCGTGCCAAGGAGGACGAGAACCTCGCACGCAAGACAGCACTCTGCGAGAAGGTGGAGGAACTGGGCAAGCTCGAAAACAAGAACGCTGGCGATTGGGAAGCACGCTCTAAGGAGATTATTGCCATTCAGAACGAGTGGAAGACCATTGGCTTCGCTCCGCAGAAGATGAACGTGAGAATTTTCGAGCGTTTCCGTGCTGCTTGCGACGACTTCTTCGGTCGCAAGGCTGAGTTCTTCAAGGAACTCAAGAAGGGATATGCCGAGAATGCCGAGAAGAAACGTGCTCTCGTGGCTAAGGCTCAGGAGCTTGCAAGCTCTACCGACTGGAAGTCGACAAGCGACAAGCTCATCGCCTTGCAGAAGGAATGGAAGACTGTGGGCATGGTGTCGAAGAAACTTGGCGACCAGCTGTGGGGCGAATTCCTCGCTGCTTGCAACAAGTTCTTTGAGGCTCGCAATGCTGCCAACGCTGGCACACGCAATGAGGAGCACGCCAACCTTGAGAAGAAACGCTCAATCATAGAGCAGTTGCGCTCGCTTGCCGAGAATGCTGCCGAGCTGACACGCGACAAGGTGCAGGCTATTGTTGATGAATACAGCAAGGTGGGGCATGTGCCTTACAAGGAGAAGGATAAGCTCTACGAGGAGTATCACGCTGTGCTCGACAAGATTTACAAGACTCTCAATGTGTCGACCAAGCGTCGCCGTCTTGACGACTTCAAGTCGAACCTCAAGAACATGGCTAAGCGTGGCGAGGATGTCCTCGATTCGGAGCGCGGACGACTGATGCGTCGTCGCGACCAGTTGCGCCAGGAAATTCAGACTTACGAGAACAACCTCGGTTTCCTTAACGCAAGTTCTAAGAAGGGCAACAGCCTTATCGACGAGATGAACCGCAAGGTGCAGAAGCTTCGCGACGACCTTGAGCTGGTTTGCCAGAAGATAAAGGCAGTAAACTCTGAAGGAAAATAATTTTAGTGGAATAGATATTAGATTTAAATAGAGTGTCATTTTCTGTTGAGCTGAAGCGCAGCCTTCAGATGTGACAAATCCCTACACAGCCTGTGATTGGTAGTGTAGGGATTTTTTTTAGCTTTAAACGTTTGGATTTTTTTCTCGTATAAACAAAAAAAACAGCAGATTGGCCATTGCCAACCTGCTGTTAATATTTTAACAACTTACCAAATTATCGATCTTTTTACTTCATGTCGATTTTGTTCGCCATATTCACGGCCTGTGCAAGAGTGATTGCAACTATAGCCAAAATTACCATTGTTAGCATAATCTTTTTACCTTTCTTTTTTTTTAATTTGTAAATCCTATTCTCTTGTTATCCTTTTGTCCTTTAGACGATGCAAAGATACAAATTGAAAATTGTGTACGCAAACAATAACAAGAAAACTTATAATAATCCCGTTTTTTGTTGACACATGTCAACATAGGGTAAATAAAACATCGGTTGCAGTACAATAATTATTGAGTTGTACAGTTATATAATATAGTTAATGTAGAAGAATAAACTTTAAAACATAATACTTATAGATGGACAGCTATTGGATATATGTAATATTGGCATTTGTGTTGAGTGTGATAAATGGGTTTATAGTCATTCCCCGTATTGTAGACTTCTGTCTCAAGCGCAAACTCTACGACATGCCTAATGAGCGCAAAGTACATCATTTTGCTATTCCGCGTCTTGGCGGAGTGGCCTTCATCCCGTGTATGTTTGTGGCCTTCTTGGTGTCGATATATGTCTTCTATTTTGTCAGCAACAAGTCGCCCGTTGGCATAAGTCTGTGGACTTGCTCGTTCATTGTGAGTATGTTTATGATTTATATTGTAGGTGTGGTGGACGATGTGATAGGACTTGGCGCCAAGGTGAAATTCGCTGTGCAGATAATAGCGGCAAGCCTTCTGCCGTTGTGCAATCTGTATGTCGACAATCTGTATGGTTTTTGCGGCATACACAGTCTGCCGTTCTGGATAGGTGCGCCACTCACAGTGTTCATAATAGTGTTCATCAACAATGCCATAAACCTTATTGATGGCATCGACGGACTGTCGGGTGGACTCACACTTATAGCCTTGGCAGGATTCCTCTTTTGTTTCGGACGCGAGCACGTGTGGACCTATTGCGTGCTCATAGCAGGCTTGATGGGAGTGCTTTGTGCCTATCTCTATTTTAACATTTGGGGCAAGGTGGAGCGCAAGCGCAAGATATTCATGGGCGACTCAGGTTCGCTTACGCTTGGCTTTGTGCTGGGTTTTCTTGCCGTAAAGTTCTCAATGAACTCTACTGGTGTGATGCACTACCGCAGCGACGGCTTGCTGCTTGCCTATACATTGCTCATTGTGCCGTGTTTCGATGTGGTGAGAGTGATATTGGTGCGCTTGCGTGTAGGTCAGCCTTTGTTCAAGGCCGACAAGCGTCATATACATCACAAACTGTTGCGCATGGGACTGTCGCAGCACCGTGCACTTGTGGCTATATTGCTGCTGCAAATCTTCTTTGTGTTGATCAACACGTTGATGAGTGGGGTGGTTGACATCACCCTTATAGTGCTGATAGACATCTTGTTGTTCATGGCGTTCCATTTTGCTGTGAACGCAGGCATAAAGAAGCACGAGTGTAAGGCCGTGGAATAGTAGAAACTAATATAACGAGAAAAGCGGTTGCAGTCAACTTCCCGTTCTTTGGGAAGAGGCTGCAACCGCTTTCGCTGTTTATATCTGTTGTTAATAAAGTTTCAATGGAAACTCACATTACTTTGTGAGGTACATGTTGTCGTTTACTACAAAAGCCTGTGCCAATGAAGCTACACATGCCAATACTATCAAACTAACGAGCATCATAATCTTTTTCCTTTCTTTTGTTAAATGTTATCCTAATACCAATTTTCTTAAATGTTCTCCATGAGTGAGCCCTTGCGGACTCGCTTGTGCGTGTCTTACTTTGTGAAGTTTACCTTGTTGTTAATAACAATCGCCTCAACAAATGCAGCGCAGCAAATTGCGAAAATAAAACCAAAAATCATCATAATACTAATCCTTTCTTCTTTTGTTATCCTAATCTTTTTAACCTTGCTCGCCTTAGTGTTGCCCAAAGCTCGCTTAGCTAATACATCTATCTTTGCTTTCGAATCACTCCTTGCGGAGCTTCATCTTAGCTCTTTCGTTTTAACAGGTGCAAAGGTAATGCCTTTTGTGCACGCACACAAGTATTTTGCCCATTAATTTTGCCTTGTCCTATATTTATTGATATTGGTCAACTCCTTGTCTTAAATTTGTGCCAAAGAGTCAGTATGTGACATTTAGGCAGACTGATGACACACTTTTATAGGAGTCTATGGCATGAACATACATAAAAGTAGTTGTCATATTCAACAACTTTAATCAATATAAAAAATGGTTTATACATTATCATAATAGCAAAGTTTTTTGTACTTTTGCTACCTATATGAATAACAAACAGAAGCAGTAAAAATAAATAATTAATAATAAAGAATAAATGAAGGAAGTACCAGTATTGCTGCTCACAGGATATTTAGGCAGCGGAAAGACAACATTGGTCAATCGCATCCTTTCCAACAAGAAAGGCATCAAGTTCGCGGTTATTGTGAACGACATAGGCGAAGTGAATATCGACGCCGACCTCATACAGCAGGGTGGTGTGGTAAACCAGAAGGACGACAGTCTTGTGGCTCTTCAGAATGGTTGCATCTGCTGCACATTGAAGATGGACCTTGTGGAACAGCTTCGCGACATTGTTGCCGAACAGCGTTTCGACTATATAGTGATAGAGGCGAGCGGTATATGCGAGCCGGCTCCTATAGCTCAGACTATATGCTCAATACCTACACTCGGTCCGCAGTATATCTCCAAAGGAATTCCACGTCTCGACTGCATTACTACTGTTGTCGATGCTCTTCGCATGAAGGATGAGTTTGCAGGTGGCGACGCTCTTGGCAGAACCGACCTTGAGGAGGACGATCTTGAGAATCTTGTTATACAGCAGATAGAGTTTTGCAATATTATTCTCCTGAACAAGGCTTCGGAGGTGAGTGCCGAGGAGTTTAACCATCTTGTTGAGATAATCCATGCCATCCAGCCCAAGGCTGTTATCATGCCGTGCGACTATGGCGACATCGACCTCGACCGCATACTCAACACCCACATGTTCAACTTCGACGAAGTGGCTACATCTGCCGCATGGATTAATGAGCTTGAGCATCATCATGGAGACGAGGATGAGGATGAAGAAGAGGAGCATGAGGAGCATGAGGAGCATGAGCACTGCCATCATCATCATGACCATGATGAGGAGCACTGCCATCATCATGACCATGACGAGCATTGTTGCTGCCATCACCATCACCACGACCATGAGGGAGGCGAGGTTGAGGAATATGGCATAGGTACATTTGTGTACTACCGTAGAAAGCCTTTCGACATGAATTTCTTCGACAACTTTGTTGCCAAGCTATGGCCTAAGAGTGTGATACGCGCCAAGGGCATCTGTTGGTTTAAGGACCAGCCCGACATGTGCTATCTCTTTGAGCAGGCTGGCAGACAGATAGGCTTGAAGAATGCCGGTCAGTGGTATGCCACTATGCCCGAGGATGAGCTTAAGCCTTTGCTTGAGCGTGAGGAAGGTTTGCGCAAGGACTGGGACGAGAAGTATGGCGACCGTATGCAGAAGATTGTCTTCATCGGACAGAACATGGACAAGAAGACTATAAAGGAACAGCTTGACATGTGTCTTACTGATTAATAATAGTGTTTTAAAAAAGTGAGGGTGTGTCAAAATAGAAGTGTTTGTTAACTCCTATTTTGACACACCCTCATATATTTAAATTGTTTGCCGCTCTTAAATTTGATTCTTTCTTGGGTCTGCGAGTGTTATCACCTCACAGTCGGTGAATCGTGAGCCGTCGATGGTAAGTCTTACGAGCGTGCGTTCCTTATGCCATCCTTGAAGTCCTGCTGCACCGGGGTTTATATGCAGTAGTCCAAGAGCCTTGTCGTATTTTATTTTAAGTATATGCGAGTGTCCGCTTATGAAGAGTTGTGGAGGATTCTCCATTATCTGTCTTATTATGCTTCGGTCGTAGCGGCCAGGATAGCCGCCTATATGCTTCATAAGCACGTCGACATCCTCGCATTTGAAACGCAACACATCGTGATACATCAGTCTTAGGTCGCCACCGTCGCCGTTGCCGCATACGGCACGCAAAGGACGGAAGGCGGCAAGACGCTCGGCTATCTCTGTGGAGCAGAAATCGCCGCAATGCCAAATCTCGTCGCATGGCTCGAAATATTGCAAGTAGCGGTCGTCCCAATAGGAGTGGGTGTCGCTGATAATGCCTATTTTCTTCATTTCTTCACTTTGCGTATGAAGTCGGCAATATATTTCTTGGTGCCTTCGAGTCCAAGTCGTGAGGAGTTGACACAAAGGTCGTAGCTTGCGCTGCTGCCCCATGTCTTGCCTGTGTAATAGTTGTAGTAGCTGGAGCGTGTGTCCTCCTTGTTGGTTATTATTTTCTTGGCCTCCTCTGGCGAACAGTTATGGCGTTTCTGTATGTTTGCAATTCGCTCCTCTATGTCGGCTGTAATGAATATGGTGACAATATTTTTATGCTCGCGCAATACATAGTCGGCACAGCGTCCCACGAACACGCATGGCGACTCTTCGGCTGCCTTGCGTATGGCATCGCTTTGCAGGCGGAAGAGGTTTTCTTGCGACAGTCCGCTCTCATAGAATGAGGAGTCGCTTATGAAAGGCACGTGCATGTGGAATATCTGGTCGAGAAATCCCTTGCGCTCGTCGTTCTTCTCAAAGAATTCCTCGCAGAATCCACTTTCCTTTGCAGCAAGGTTGAGCACCTCGCGGTCGTAGAACTTGCATCCGAATTCTTCGGCAAGCATCTTGGCTATTATGCGTCCGCCACTGCCAAGTTGGCGTCCAACACTTATTATCAAATTGTTGTTGTTCATAAACTTTTAGGTTTTTTAGTGGAGTGGTACGGCTCCTAACCGTACCACTATGTTGTTTTTAATTTCTTGATATAGTTTGTCAGCATAACCACTGCCACAACCACAGATATAACGTCGCTTATAGGTTGAGCCATCCAAACGCCGTCCACCTGATAGAAGTTGGGCAGGATGAGCAGCATTGGCAAGAAAAAGAGAAGTTGGCGCGACAACGACAAGAGCATACTCACTTTTGCCTTGCCTATACTTTGGAAGAAGCCAGTACACACCATCTGTATGCCCACAACAGGGAATACAAGCATAGTGATGCGTATGGCGCGCTCGGCTATCTTAATCAAGGTCTCATCGGTGGTGAAGAGTCGTGCGCACTCATAGGGCAGGGTCTGTGCTACTATCCATCCAAGTGTTGTAATACAGAAAGCTATCACCATAGTGTATTTCAGCACTGTGATGAGACGGTCGTAGTTGTGTGCTCCATAGTTGTATCCGGCAATAGGAAACATGCCCTGGTTCATACCCATATTAATCATAACGAAGATGAAGACGATTTTGTTGCAGATACCGAATGCTCCCACTGCAAGGTCGCCACCGTGGTGGGTGAGGGCATTGTTGATGAATATGATGATGATGCATGAACACACATTCATTGCAAATGGCGACATGCCTATGGCTATGATGTTCTTTATGATATGTTTTACGGGGCGGTAGATGCCACGCTTGAAGTGTACAATGCACTGTGGATTGCTGAAGATGCGCAACTGCCACATAAGCACACAAAACTGTGCAATGATAGTTGCAAGAGCGGCTCCGCGTATGCCCATGTGCAGAGGCCAGATGAATATTGGCGAGAGTATGGCGTTGAGAATAACGGTCATTATGGATGCCATCATTGCAGAGCGTGGCTTGGATGCGGCACGCAGAATGGCATTCATGCCGAAGAACATGTGCGAAATAACGTTGCCGGCAAGAGTCACTACCATGTATTCGCGGGCGTAGGGAAGTGTAGCGTCGCTTGCGCCAAAGAATTTTAGTATGGGGTTGAGGAAGAGTAGCGTGATGATGCTGAACGCAATGCCTATGATCAGGTTGAGTGTTACGGCATTGCCAAACACGCGTTCTGCTGTCTGATAGTCTTTCTGTCCGAGTTTCACGGAGATGCATGTAGATGCACCCACTCCTACACCGGCACCAAAAGCTGCGCCAAGGTTTTGTAGTGGGAAGGTTATGGCAAGTCCGCTGATTGCCAGTGCGCCGCAGCCTTGTCCAATGAATATGCTGTCGGTCATGTTGTAGAGCGAAGCAGCTGTCATGGCAGCAATGGCAGGCAGGGCATATTGCATTAGCAGTTTGCCTACTGGCTTGGTGCCGAGTTCGAGGGTCGCTTGTTTGCTGTTATCCATATAAAAGTATTAAAAAAAATAAAGAAAAGTATCACCCAAAGATATTCATCAATAGAATCATATTTATCCCCTCCCTTCGAGGGGAGGGGATGGTGTGTGGTTTATGTCAATTAGAAACCATAAATCTCCTTAAGCTTTGCTCCCAACTTGTCGCCTCGCAAGTCAGCGGCAACAATGACGCCTTGTGGGTCAACGAGGAAGCTTGCTGGGATGGAGGTGATGCCGTAAGTCTGACCGGCTATAGTCTGCCAACCCTTAAGGTCGGAGAGGTTGATCCAGCCGAGCTGCATGTCTTCAATAGCCTTCTTCCAGCTCTCAAGTTTGTTGTCGAAAGAGAGGCCTACAATTTCAAATCCCTTTGAGTGGTATTTGTCGTAATTGGCCTTTACGTTAGGCATCTCGCCACGGCAAGGACCACACCATGAAGCCCAGAAGTCGATAAGCACATAGTTGCCCTTGCCACAGTATTCAGAGAGCTTGTGAGGCTTGCCGTCAACATCGTTCTCCTCGATGTCTGCAAATTTCTTACCGATGAAGGCTGCCTTCTTGGCAAGCACAGCCACATAACGCTTAGCATCAGCAAGGGCAGGATGGTTGGTGTAGGCATACTTTGAGTCGAAAAGTTCTTTGAGTACATCATAATCGAGAGTGTAAACCAGATTGCCAAGGAGTGCGGCTGGAATAAGGTTGTCCTTGTTGGCATTGATGATCTCGAGTTGGCGCTTTTGTATCTTCTCCTCGATAGGCTCTACCTTTGCCTGTATCTCCATCACCAGTTTCTTCCGGTCTTCTTTCTTCATTCCACTCTTCATGGCCTTGGAGTATTCAGCGTAGAAGGGCTTCATCTCTTCGCTCATATTGTCAATCTCGCGGTCGTATTCGTTGAGCTTGGTGTTGAGCTCAGAGCCTTTGATGATCTTCTTTCCCATATCAACGCTGAGTTCAGTGCCATCGTTGAAGAACATGCTTGCTCCCTCGTGTGCGGTAGGCGAGGTGGTGAGTCCGAGCAAGGCATCCTTCTCTGCCTTACCGTTGATGGTGAACTTACCGTTAACCACACTCACACTGTCAACTGCATGCATTTTGCGTGATCCGATTTCTATAACGTAAACCTTCTTGACGTCGGCAGGGCTTGTGCCCTTCACTGTGTAGCCGACACTCTGCTGTGCAAAGGCGGCGGTAGCCACTAATGTCATGGCCACGGTTGTGATGAAATTCTTCATATATTATATTTTTTATGTAATGTTGTTGCTTGATGATAGGATGCAAAAATACCTATTTTCTGTCAATACGGCAAATAAAAAGCAGAATAAGTAACTATAATAAAAAAATAAAATCGCCCTGGTTGAGGGCGATTTTACTATAATAGCTATGACTGTTAGTCTTTTATTATTTCCTTGGCGCGTTCCAAAGCCAGGTTGATGTGGCTGCAGATGTTCTTCTCGCCAAGAATGTCGTAGAAGTGAGCCTTCTGCAGCTGTGAGTGAACCTTCTCGCTAACACCCGACAATACAACCTCAATGCCCTCATTCTTGCTCATAAGGCAGAGGTTGCTGAGGTTGTGTATACCGGTGGAGTCGACGAAAGGCACCTTGCGCATACGTATGATGCGTACCTTGGGACGGTCGCCAAACGAAGCCATGATTTCCTCAAACTTGTTGCCGGCTCCAAAGAAGTAAGGACCGTTGATTTCGTATACCTCGACACCCTGTGGAATGGTGAGGTGTTCCAGGTTGCCCTTAACCATGTCCGACTCCTCGTTGATTTCGTCCATAATCACCTTCACATCGGTAGTCTCCGACATACGCTTCATGAAGAGCAAGCAAGCGATGATGAGTCCCACCTCGATGGCAACGGTAAGGTCGAAGATGATAGTGAGGAAGAAAGTGATGAGCAACACTGTGACATCGCTCTTGGGATTTCTCATCAAGGCAACAAACGAACGCCAGCCGCACATGCCATACGACACAATAACAAGCACACCTGCCAGACATGCCATAGGAATGTACTTTGCCAATGGCATGAAGAAGAGGAAGATGAGCAGCAACACTACGGCGTGTATGATGCCGGCTACTGGTGTGCGTCCGCCATTGTTGATGTTGGTCATTGTACGGGCAATGGCACCAGTGGCAGGTATACCACCGAAGAGGGGCGAGGCAAGATTGGCTACACCCTGGGCTATAAGCTCGGTGTTGGAGTTGTGGTGGTCGCCTATCACACCGTCGGCAACGGTTGCAGACAGCAGCGACTCAATGGCTCCAAGCACTGCGATGGTGAGAGCAGGGGCTACAAGACTCTTTATTGTCTCCCATGTCATGGCTGGCACCTGAACGTCGGGAATGTCATTGCTCACGTTGAAACGGTCGCCGATAGTCTCGATAGAGGTTATTCCGCAGTATTGCTTCAGCAACAAGGCGGCTACAGTCATGACGATGATGGCTACGAGCGAGCCAGGTATCTTTTTGCTGAACTTAGGAGTGATGGCTATAATCACCACACTCACAATGCCCACAAGCGAGCACCATAGGTCGGCTGTAGAGAAATGCTGTATGTAGCAAGCCCACTTCTCGATGAAGTCCGACGGCACGGAGTCGATGCTCAGTCCGAAGAGGTCCTTTATCTGCGTGGTGAAGATGGTCACAGCAATACCACTTGTGAATCCCACTACAATGGGGTAGGGGATATACTTGATGATGGTGCCGAGCTTAAGCACTCCGAAGAGTATGAGGAACACGCCCGCCATGAGTGTGGCAATGGTAAGTCCCTCAAGTCCATATTTCTGTATGATGCCATAGATGATGATGATGAAGGCACCCGTAGGTCCTCCAATCTGCACCTTGCTGCCACCGAGCAGTGAGATGATGAATCCTGCAACAATGGCTGTGATGATACCCTTCTCGGGCGTTACGCCTGAGGCAATGCCAAACGCAATGGCAAGTGGTAGGGCAACAATGCCCACTATGACACCTGCCATGAGGTCGCTCATGAATGTCTTGCGGTTGTACGACTTAAGAGTCGTGAACAACTGGGGTTTGAAATCGAATGTAGTCATCCTGTATATCCTCTCTCTATTATGTGTGTTTTATAAATAATGTGATGTTTCTGTGTTTATTTCTCGTCGAATACAGAGAAGTCGACAAACTTGCCACGTGCCTTGCGGTCGGCTATTGCCTTTTCAAGACGCTTGCGACGTGTAGGAGCAATCCACTGACGTGCGAACACGTTAGGAATAGCAACTCCAAGAGCAATACACATAATAGTGATGGCAGAACCCATACCAAACTTCACAGCGTTGGTAAGCTCGCCAACAACACCCTGCATCTCAATCATACCTACGAGGGCACGATACATCAATACTCCAGGCACCATAGGAATAACGCTCGGGATGGAGAGTACATGATGAGGCACATTGAACTTGTGAACTGCCTTTACGCAGATAAGTGAAATGAGAGCACTTCCTGCCAATGAACCGATGGCGAGACCCATGTCAAGACCAATGTTGTTGTTCGACGGACCGAGGTTGACGAAGTTACGTGTACATACGGCAATGATACCTCCTATGGCAACAACCCACAAAAGACGGCGCTGGATGTTGAAAATCATGGAGAAGCCCATAGCCGATATGGCTGCTGCGGCAGCATAGCTTAAATAGTTGTTGTGGGGAATCATTGGTATGGTGTAGAACCTTGTAAGGTCGAAATTCGACAATTTCAAGAAGAACGCTATACCAAACGACATTGCCACAATCATGAGGAACGTGTTGATGGCTCGCGTCAATCCCACTTGTATATAGTTGTCGAGCATATCATCAACGAAGTTGATCAATGGCACACCAGGCACAATGAACAATGCGCAAGCCAAGAGTGGGTGAAGCGGAGTGTTGGTCCATGATGATGGCAACCACATTGTGAGGAAGGCAAGGAGTGTAGATACAAATGCTGCTACAGCAATGCCCATATAGTTGTTGAAGCCTTTGCGAAGGAGCCAACCGCGAAGGTACATTCCTATGGCAGCGGCAAACGAGGCATAGAAGAAGGCTGTCCAGTCGCAACCGAACTGAATGCAGAATCCACCGCAGGCAAAACCAGTGCCTATAGCCACCTGCAACGGAGTGTAGTTGCGCTTGCGAGTGGCAATCTTCTCAAGTTCCTCGGCATACTTGTCGATAGAATAGTCTTCGGAGATGGCTTGCCATGAGAGCTTGGAGATAAGCGAGAGGCGAGTCATGTCGATGCCATGCTTGGTGCAACGCTGGAACTTGGTGAATGAGTGCTCACCATCACTGAGGTTCACCATGAGCATGTTGAACTGCACGTAGATGTGGAGATGCTCTTCGGGAAGTCCGAGGAAAGCCGCAACACGGTTCATGTTGCGTATGATTCGGTTAGTGTCAGCTGCACTTTCTACAAGTAATTGACCGGTTTTCAAAAGCAAGTCAAGCTTTCTTCTCAATAACTTTTCGTTCTCGATTTTTTGGATCTGGTCCATACCTTTTTATCTTTGTGTATTATAAAATTGAATGTAATTTATTGCATTATTCTTTAAAACGAGTGCAAAGGTACAGCTTTTTTATGACATGGGGAAATAATAACTTTTTAAATGTGCCGAGTATGTCAGTAAAATATAGTATCTTTGCATAAATCAAATAAAACAGTAGCTATATGAAAGAATTCTTCAAGTACGTTTTTGCCACTATAGTGGGCATCTTCGTGTTTTTCGTCGTTGCCGGTATATTCGGTGTTATGAGCGTCGTGGGCATGGTTGCCTCAAGTCAAGCCACACAGAATGTGGAGGACAACTCGGTGCTTGTGGTCAACCTATCTGGCAGTATCGACGAGCAGGGACAGGACGACATCATGGGCAAGCTGACAGGTAATTATATGCCGTCAACAGGTCTTAACGACATACTCGCCGCTGTAAAGAAGGCTAAGGACAATGAAAAAGTAAAGGGTATTTATCTTGAGGCTGGTGCGCTGAGCGCAGGTCTTGCCACTCTACAGGAGATACGTTCTGCTCTTGAGGCTTTCCGCAAGAGCGGAAAATGGATTGTGGCTTACGGCGACTCATATTCGCAGGGGGCTTACTATCTTGCTTCTGTAGCCAATAAAGTATACCTTAATCCGCAAGGTATGGTGGATTGGCACGGACTTGGCTCGCAACCTATGTTCTATAAGGACCTCATGGCTAAGTTTGGTGTGAAGTACCAGATAGTAAAGGTGGGCACATTCAAGAGTGCCACCGAAATCTACACAGAGGACCACATGAGCGAGGCCAACCGCTTGCAGACTAAGCTGTATATAGACGGAGTATGGAAGAACGTGTGCAATGCTGTGTCGAAGAGCCGTGGCATAAGCATTGACTCTCTTAATATGTATGCCGACGAGTATGCCGGATTCCAGCCTGCCGAATTGCTCAAGAAGCGCAAGATGGTAGACGAGCTGATGTATGCTGACAAGGTGAAGACTGCTGTGAAGAAGCTTCTGAAACTTGGTGAGGACGAGACTGTGCCTCAGATAAGCGTAGCTGATATGCTCAATGCCAAGGGAGGCAAGGAGGAAGGCGATGTTATTGCCGTGTATTACGCCTATGGCTCTGTGGTGCAGACCGACGAGTCGTCTATAGCTTCGGGCGGTGGCCATTGCATAGCAGCGTCTACTGTGTGCAAGGATCTTGAGGACTTGAAGAACGATGATGGCGTGAAGGCTGTTGTGATACGTGTCAACTCTGGTGGTGGCGATGCCTATGCCTCGGAGCAGATATGGCATCAGGTGAGTGAGCTTAAGGCCAAGAAGCCTGTTGTGATATCTATGGGCGACTATGCTGCATCGGGTGCTTACTATCTCTCGGCTCCTGCCTCATGGATAGTGGCTCAGCCTAACACCCTTACGGGTAGCATAGGCATCTTTGCAGCTATTCCTGATGTGAGCGGTCTTGTGACACAGAAGCTCGGTGTGAAGTTTGATGAGGTTAAGACCAACCGCAACGCTACATTCGGCAACGTAATGGCTCGTCCGTTTAATGCTGAGGAGACTGCTATGCTGCAGGCTTACGTCAACCGAGGCTATGCTTTGTTCCGCAAGCGTGTGGCTGACGGACGTAAACTGCCTGTTGAGAGTGTGGAGAAGATAGCACAGGGACGTGTGTGGATTGGCGGCGATGCCTTGAAGATAAAGCTTGTTGACCAGCTTGGCGGTTTGGACGATGCCGTAAAGAAGGCTGCGCAACTTGCCAAAATCAAGGACTTCTATACTCTTGAGTATCCGGCACCATTGTCTTGGACCGACCAACTGTTTGGAAGTATGTCGGGTGGCAACTATCTCGACGAGCAGTTGCGCATGACTCTTGGCGACCTCTACGAGCCGTTCTGCATGATGCGCACCCTTGACAAGCGTGAGGCATTGCAGGCACGACTGCCGTATATTATGAACATTAAATAATTGAATTCTCGCAAGTTTACTTATGTCACTTGCGTATACAGAGTAAGAAATCAATAATAATATGAGAACCGAAGGCGATTTCATAAAAATCAACGAATGGCTGCTACCGTTCAGCTGGCTCTATGGCATCGGGGTGCGTGTGCGCAACTGGATGTTTAACATCGGTATACTCAAGAGCCAGAGTTATGACATACCTATTATTGCCGTGGGCAATATCACTGTGGGAGGTTCGGGCAAGACTCCCCATGTGGAATATCTCATCAATCTCTTGCACGACAAGATGAAGATTGCCGTGCTGTCGCGTGGCTATAAGCGCAAGAGCAGGGGGTATGTGCTTGCCGACGACAATATGCCAATGTCGGAGATTGGCGACGAGCCGTATCAGATGAAGCATAAGTTTGACAACATATATGTGGCTGTCGACAAAAGACGACGCAACGGCATCGAACGTCTCACCAATGATGAGGCTACTAAGGATGTTGACGTGATTCTGCTCGACGATGCCTATCAGCACCGATATGTGAAACCGGGCATCAACATATTGCTTGTAGACTATCACAGACTTATCATCTACGACAAACTCTTGCCTGCAGGACGTATGCGCGAACCGCAACAGGGTAAGTCGAGGGCTGACATTGTGATTGTAACGAAATGTCCTAAGGACCTTAATCCAATGGAATTCCGTGTGCTGAAACGTGCAATGAATCTTTATCCTTATCAGGAACTGTATTTCACCACGTTGCAATATGAGTCGCTGAAGCCTGTATTTGGCGGTGAGCGAAAGCCGCTCAGCCAATTGCCTAAGGATGTGAATATCCTACTGCTCACAGGCATTGCCTCGCCACAGCAGATGACTATGGACTTGCAACCAGTGTCGAGCAATATCACTCCTTTGACATTTGGCGACCATCATCAGTTTACCTCCGACGACATTGAGCGAGTGAACTCTACCTTTGCAGCTATGAAGCAGCCTAAGGTGATAATTACTACAGAGAAAGACGCCACACGACTTACTGACGTGGAGGAGCTCTCTGATGAAACGAAACAGAATATCTATGCCTTGCCAATAAGAATAAAGTTCATGCTGGAAGGCGAAGAAGAATTTAATAATAAAATAATAAGCTATGTACGAAAAAATTCAAGAAACAGCATCCTGGCTAAAAGAAAGGATGACAACAAGTCCTGAAACAGCCATCATTCTCGGCACTGGTCTCGGTCAGCTCGCTACCGAAATCACCGACAGCTATGAGTTCTCATACAGCGATATTCCTAATTTCCCAGTGTCTACCGTTGAGGGACACTCTGGCAAGCTTATCTTCGGTAAGCTCGGTGGCAAGGATATCATGGCTATGCAGGGTCGTTTCCACTACTACGAGGGATACTCTATGAAGGATGTGACCTTCCCTATACGCGTGATGTATGAACTTGGCATCAAGACTCTCTTCGTGAGCAATGCCTCGGGTGGCATGAATCCTGAGTTCAAGATTGGCGACTTGATGATTATCACCGACCATATCAACTTGTTCCCAGAGCATCCGTTGCGTGGAAAGAACTTCCCTACAGGTCCGCGTTTCCCTGACATGCACGAGACTTACGACCACTCGCTTATTGAGGAGGCTAACCAGATAGCCAAGGAGAAGGGCATTCGTGTGGTGCATGGTGTGTATGTAGGTGTGCAGGGACCTACTTTCGAGACTCCTGCTGAGTATAAGATGTATCACCGTCTTGGCGGTGATGCTGTAGGCATGAGTACTGTGCCTGAGGTTATCGTGGCTCACCATTGCGGCATACGCACATTCGGTATATCTATCATCACCGACCTCGGACTTGAGGATACTCCAGTTGAGGTGTCGCATGAGGAAGTGCAGGTGGCTGCCAACAATGCTCAGCCTCTGATGACAGAGATTATGCGCGAAATGATTCGTCGCGCATAATGCTTTACACCTTATTATATATATAATATATGACCGATATATCAAAACTCGGTGAGTTTGGGCTTATCCATCATCTCACCGATAACATCAAACTCAAGAACTCATCCACGATAAAGGGTGTGGGCGACGACTGTGCCGTGCTTCACTATCCCGACTCGGAGGTGTTGGTTACTACCGACATGCTTATGGAGGGTGTGCACTTCGACCTTACCTATATTGACCTTCAGCATCTTGGCTATAAGTCGGCTATGGTTAACATTAGCGACATATTTGCCATGAATGGTACTCCGCGACAAATCACGGTGAGCATAGCTCTCAGCAAGCGATTTAAGGTGGAGGATATGGAAGAATTCTACAGCGGACTGCGCCTTGCCTGCGACAAGTGGGGTGTTGACATTGTTGGTGGCGACACTACATCATCATACACAGGTCTTGCCATCAGCATCACTTGTATTGGTGAGGCTCGCAAGGAGGATATCGTCTATCGCAGTGGAGCTAAGGATACTGACCTCGTGTGCGTAACAGGCGACCTTGGTGCCGCATATATGGGATTGCAGTTGCTTGAGCGTGAGAAGAGTGTGTATTATCAGCAGGTGGATGAGGCTCGCAAGAAGAACGACAAGCGTGCCCTTGAGGAACTGAAGGGTTTCCAGCCAGACTTTGCTGGCAAGGAGTATCTGTTGCAGCGTCAGCTACAGACAGAGGCTCGCGGTGACATCATTGCGCGTTTCCGCGAACTCAATATCCGTCCTACAGCTATGATGGACATAAGCGACGGACTCTCAAGCGAACTGATGCACATCTGTAAGGAGTCGAACTGTGGTTGCCGTATCTACGAGAAGAACATCCCAATCGACTATCAGACAGCTGTCATGGCTGAGGAGATGAACATGAATGTCACTACATGTGCTCTCAATGGTGGCGAGGACTATGAGTTGCTCTTCACTGTGCCTATTGGCGACCATGAGAAAATCCAACAGATGGATGGCGTTAAGCTTATAGGACATATCACACGTCCAGAGTTGGGACAGATGCTCGTGACAAGAGACAACCAGGAGTTTGAATTGAAAGCTCAAGGTTGGAATCCGTTGAAAGATTAATATTGTAGGAGGTTGAGCAATTTCAGATCAACCTCCTATTTTAATCTGTAAATGGGGATATTTATACCTTTTTCTACTGATAAAATTGGATATTTATTAGAAAAAACTATTTTTTTTGCACTTTAATCAATAAAAGACAACAAAATATTTGGTGGAATAAAATATTATTCGTACCTTTGCAACCGCAAAATAAAACATAGTTGGTGCCATAGCTCAGTTGGTAGAGCAAAGGACTGAAAATCCTTGTGTCCCCGGTTCGATTCCTGGTGGTACCACAAAAGAATGAAGCAGTTAAGAGAAATCTTGACTGCTTTTTTTATTTAGTTTGATTTTACTAAAAACTGTAACTTTATCTTCTTATTATTGCATGATTCATCTAAAATATGTAACTTTGGAATGTAATAAAAAACAGGCTACATGCAGTGGTTGGTCAACCTATTGCATGTAGCCTGTATCGTTTATAATAATCTATTGGTGATTATCGTTTTTTTATAGGATAGCCTTTTCAGCGATAGCTGTAGCCTTGGCAGTAGCCTTGTTGAGGGCAGTCTGAGCCTTCTTCTTGGCAGCAGGAGTCTTGGCGTTCTGTACGTTGTCGTAGAGAGTCCAGAGCTTCAACTTAGCAGTTGCTTCCTTATAGGCCTTGGTGTAGGCATTGGCGATAGCCTCAGTGGCAGCTTCCTGCTCAGGAGTAGCGTAAGCATGCTTGTAGCCCTTCTCCTTGTTCCAAAGACCGCGTGTGAAGTCAGGGAATGTCACAGAAGCACAGTCGTTATCCATAGAGATAGCGCCAAGCTCAGCGATAGAGCACCACTCTGCCAAGTCGTAAACGTCCATGTCAAGTGGCAAACCATTCTGCAAGCAGTAGATAAGGCGAGCGCACATGATGAAGTCCATACCACCGTGACCGCCTACTTCCTTAGCAAGCTTACCGAACTTCTTAAGGATTGGGCTTTCGTATTTCTCCTCAAGAGCCTTGCGCTGCTCATCAGGCATGAAGCTGTGAGAAGAGAGGTTGTCCACCTTAGGAGCGTTGCCTGTAGCCGAGAGCTGCTTTGAGTCGACAGCATAGCCTTCGACAGGATACTTGTTGGCAAAACCCTTAGAGCCAGTGAGCTGATAGAGACGGCTGTATGGCTGTGGGTTCATAACGTCGTGCTGCAACTCGATCACCTTGTGGTTCTCGGTGCGGATAAGTGTTGTGGTGTGGTCGCCGTTGCGGAAGTCGTTGCAAGGCTTGCCAGTCTTAGCTTCAACAAGCTCCTTGCCGTGAACGCTCTTTGTGTCCATAGCCACGAGAGTCTTCATGCGGTCGCCACGGTGAATGTCAAGAGCCTGAGCCACAGGACCAAGGCCATGAGTAGCGTAGATATCGCCACGGTTCTCGCGGTTGTACTTCAAGCGCCAGCCAAGTCCCTCAGGATCTGAACCGTTTGGATTCTTCCAGTAGTAATCCCAGAAGTCGTCGAGGTTGTGGATATAAGCACCCTGGGCATGGAGTATCTCGCCAAACACGCCGTGCTGAGCCATGTTCAATGTGCGCATCTCGAACCAGTCGTAGCAGCAATTCTCAAGAATCATACAGTTGAGCTGCTTCTTCTCTGCAAGGTCTACAAGCTCCCAGCATTCCTTAAGGTTCATTGCTGATGGTACCTCATCGGCTACGTTCTTGCCGTTCTCCAAAGCACACTTGGCAACGATAGCATGGTGCTCCCAGTCGGTAGCAATGTAAACGAGGTCGATGTCAGGACGCTTGCAAAGCTCCTCATAACCTTTCTCGCCATAGTAGATGGCAGCAGGAGCGAGGCCATTCTTGCGCAGACGCTCGTTCTGCTTAGCGGCACGCTTTTCCTCAAAGTCGCAGAGGGCTACAACCTGCACACCAGGGATGAGGCTAAAGTTCTCGACAGCACCAGGACCGCGCATACCAAGACCAACAAGACCGATACGTACAGTCTTCATCTTAGGCAAAGCCAAGCCGAGCACGTCTTTCTGGCCGGCAGGACGCTCAGGAGTTTCGATTACGATTTTGCCCTTGTTCCAATGCCACTTAGTGTCAGGAGAGAGCGACTGTGCGTTTGCCGACAACGAGCCGAATGAGAGCAAGGCAGCAAATGCAAGACTGAAAAGTTTAAACTTCTTCATAAACAGATAATTTAGGAATATTTGTTTTAGTATATGTGTCTCGGTGTAATTGTCTCAATTCATTCAAAACACGGTGCAAAGTTACGCAAACTTTTGGATAAATAATAAGTAATGATGAAAAATTGTGGCTTATATGTTATTTATTCCACTAAATTGCCGTAATTTTGCATGTTATGAATACATCAGAATTAAATGACAAGCGTATTGCTGTGTTGCTCTCGGGTGGAGTGGACAGCTCGGTTGTGGTGTATGAGTTGGCTCAGCTTGGCTTGCACCCCGACTGCTTTTATATAAAGATAGGTCCTGAGGAAAAGGAGGAGTGGGACTGCACGAGTGAGGAAGACCTTGAGATGGCTACTGCCGTGGCTCGTCGTTATGGTTGCAAGCTTGAGGTAGTTGACTGCCACCATGAGTATTGGGACCAAGTGACGCGTTATACTATGGAGAAGGTGCGCTCGGGTTTTACGCCTAATCCAGACGTAATGTGCAACCGACTGATTAAGTTTGGTGCTTTTCATGAGAAGCGTGGTCATGATTACGACCTCATAGCCACTGGACATTATGCTCAGACTGAAATAGACGCTGAGGGCCGTAAGTGGCTAACTACAAGTCCCGACCCGGTGAAGGACCAAACCGATTTTCTTGCTCAGATATATGACTGGCAGTTGCGCAAGGCTCTGTTCCCCATAGGCCATTATGCCAAGAACGAAGTGCGCGAGATAGCCGAGCGCGAGCATCTTATTAATGCTCGTCGCAAGGACTCACAAGGCATTTGCTTCCTTGGCCAGATAAACTACAATGAGTATATTCGTCGCTATCTTGGCGAATGTCCGGGTGATGTGGTGGAATTGGAGACGGGCAAGCGTATAGGTGAGCACCGTGGACTGTGGTTTCACACTATAGGCCAGCGCAAGGGATTGGGTTTTGGTGGCGGTCCGTGGTTTGTTGTAAAAAAAGATGTTGACAACAATATTCTATATGTGAGCCATGGCTACGACCCGCAGACAGCCTACAAGAAAGACTTTCTTGTGCATGATTTCCATTATCTCACATGCGAGGTGCCTATGCGTCGTGTCACATTCAAGATTCGCCATACTCCTGGCTATCTTCCTGCAACAATCGAAATGCTTGAAGATGGCAAGATGATGGTGCATGCCGATGAGCCTATTCATGGTGTTGCTCCAGGTCAGTTCTGTGTGGTGTATGATGAGAACCATCATTGCTGCTATGGATCGGGAGAGATTACTATATAATAAGGTGTAAAATTTTAATGGAATGAGGAGTTAAGTAGTGGGGAGTTTACTTCTTAACTCACGACTACTTAACTCCTCATAAAAAGACTATAAGAAAAACTTACACTCCCGGAACAAAGTGCGTGTACTTCTCGCTCTTTGCTCGCTCGCGACGCAGAATGTTCTGCATGTCGTATACAATCTTCGGATTCTCAGGAGCTACGCTTTCTGCCTCCCATAAGTTGTTCTTTATGTTATAGAGCTGAGGCTGTGGGTCGCTGCCGGTTTCGGCCTTAGGTGCCCATGTGAGTGTCTTCGGCCCGTCGCTTGGTTCGATATATTTCCATTCCTTGGTGCGTACGGAGAGCACATGGTTGTAGGCAAATTCTATGACGTATGGACGGTCTTCGGTGTCTGTGCCAAGCAAGTTGCCCAAACGGTTCTGGCTGTCGGGAGCACTGCCCTGTGGGAAACGTGCACCGATAAGGCTGCCAAGCGAAGCCATCCAGTCTATCTGCGACATGAGAGTGGTTGAAGTCTGTCCGCCCTTTATGTTCTTAGGCCAACGGATGATGGCAGGAACCTGTGTGCCACCCTCGAATGTGCTGTACTTGTTGCCACGCCACGGACCGGCAGGCTTGTGTCCGTTAAGCAGCTCCTCAGCACGATCTTGATAACCGTCGTCAATGATAGGACCATTGTCGCTTGAAAGCAGGATGATGGTATTGTCGGCAATGCCAAGCTTGTCGAGAGTCTCCATAATCTGACCTACCGACCAGTCGAACTGCACAATAGCGTCACCACGCAATCCCATGCCACTCTTTCCGCGGAAACGTGGATGTGGAAAACGGGGCACATGTACGTCGTTTGTTGCAAAATACATGAAGAAAGGTTTGTCTTGGTTGGCTTTGATGAAGCTAATGGCATGTGCTGTGATAGAGTCGGCTATGTTTTCGTCCTTCCACAATGCCTTGCCACCGCCACGCATATAGCCAATACGCCCTATACCATTTACAATCGACTGGTTATGGCCAACACTCGACTGTAGGTTGTAGCACAGTTCTGGGTTGTCTTTTCCAGTAGGCTCGCCTTTGAAGTTTTTCTTGTAGCTCACCTCTATTGGATTTTCCGAATCCCAGTTGGCTACACTACCGTCTTCTATAAACACGCAAGGCACACGGTCGGCAGTGGCAGCCATAATGTAATGATAGTCGAAACCAAGGTCGCCAAGGCCCATTGGCAACTGAGCGTTCCAGTCCTGAGTACCTTGCTTTTCGCCAAGGCCAAGATGCCACTTGCCTATGGCACATGTGCTATAGCCGCGACTCTTGAACATGTCTGCCATAGTAAACTGTCCTGGCTTTATAATCATGCCAGCATTGCCTGCTGCAATGTCTGTGTCAGGACGACGCCACGCATATTCGCCAGTAAGCAATGAGTAGCGCGAGGGAGTGCTTGTGGCAGCTACGGCATGTGTGTCGGTGAAGCGAATGCCTTGCTCGGCAAGGCGGTCGACGTTGGGAGTCTTAACATTCTTGGCACCATAGCAGCCAAGGTCGCCATAGCCAAGGTCGTCGGCAAAGATGATGATTACGTTAGGACGGTTGGGGTCCGTTTTGGCCTTCTTTGCAGCCCAAGCCGACTGAACAGCCATTGGCGCAAGAAGCGAAAGAGCGATAATGTTCTTCTTCATTTTGTTTTAGAATTAATTAGTTTTAGTATAACAAATACGAGTATTACATAAGTGTTAGCAAAATTATAAATAATATTTCAATTATCAACAACTTATGGGCATTTATTAGCAAAATAAAAAATGTTATCTACTTGTTCTTATGCCCAAAATAAGTTTATTTGGCAATTAGTCTTAATTTTAATTGGAAATTTACCAGTGAACAAAGGTCGTTTTTTGTGGGCTAAAATGTGAAAAAATGGATTGTATGTTGCTATTTTGGTTTAAAAGTATTTAAATTAGAGTTTTTATGCTTATAAAAACAAAATAAAGAAACATTTTTTATTGTTAATATTGTAAATATATGGATTTTTAATAGTATATTTGCATGTAAGAAACAGAGAAATGTATAAAAGGTATCAGTAAAAAAACACGCAGATATATTTTAATAGCTTTAAAATAACTTGTTTAACGATAATTGATTTACTACGATAAAAAATGGACTTGTATAAATTTGAATACAAAAGGATGAAGCCGCAAGAACAGTTGCCCCTTCACCGACAGGACACTTGGGAACTTACTTATATCGTGTTTGGTAGAGGTAAGCGTGTGCTCGGCGATTCTGAGACAGATTTCGCCGAAGGTAATCTTGTGTTTATACCCCCACATATACCACATTGTTGGAAATTTGACGAAGACTATGTGGATGACGACCAGTGTATAGCTCATCTTACGCTTTCGTTCAAGACGGAGTTTATCGACCGTTGTCTGACGGCATTCCCCGAGCTTACCGAGCGCCTTGAGGCACTTAAGTCGGTTTCGTCTGTGCTCTCGTTTGACGAGGCTACCACGTCCGACATAGCTGAAATGTTGAACCGTATGGCATCTGAAAACGAGTCGGAGCTGTTGCCATACGTGTTCCGCTTGTTGTTGCTTCTCTCAAAGCGCGAGAGCGAGGCTACTGTTGTTGGTAGATTCTCGGATACCGACCGCACTTCGGAGCGCGTGAAGAAGGTAAAGGAATTCACACAGTCGCATTATGCACGCACAATCACCATCGATATGGTGGCCAATCATGTTGGTATGAACCGTTCGTCGTTCTGTACATTCTTCAAGAAAGCTACAGGTCAGACCTACATCACATATCTTAATAAGTTGCGTGTCGACCGTGCTTGTTTCCTGCTGCGCCAGGGCAACTTCAATGTCACAGAGGTGTGCTATATGGTGGGCTTTAATGATGTGCCCTATTTCAATCGTTGCTTTAAGAACAACCGTGGCATGTCGCCAAAGGAATATGCCGAGGGTGTTGTTACGCAACGTCAGATAGTTAGCGATCGACAACTTTTGTCAGAAAACAAACGTAAATAATAATGTCAGGCTACGGCGTAAAGTCGTAGCCTGAATCATTTTGTTGCATATACCACAATTGTGGTAGCAAAAATAGCGCATTTATGCTATTGTGGGTGTCATTTTTTTTCTATAACTTTGCAACCGTGAAATAAGACAAGCAGTTTGTGCTTCCACAACGTAAGCCATAACTATATATAATAATGTGGGATAGCATTCGCTTCAAGTCTTCATGATAAAACACTTATAATAACCAAAAAACAAAGAAAGGGCAAACACAATGAGCAACAAGAAACTGCATTTTGAGACACTCCAACTTCATGTAGGTCAGGAACAGCCAGATCCGGCAACCGACGCACGCGCAGTGCCTATCTACCAGACCACAAGTTATGTATTCCGCAACTCACAGCATGCTGCCGACCGCTTTGGTCTGCGTGATGCAGGCAACATTTATGGCCGTCTGACCAACTCCACACAGGGAGTATTCGAGGATCGTGTGGCTGCTCTTGAGGGTGGTGTTGCCGGTCTTGCAGTGGCGTCAGGTGCTGCTGCCGTAACCTATGCATTGCAGAACATTCTTCAGAATGGCGACCATATCGTAGCTGCCGACAACTTGTATGGTGGCTCATTCAACCTCATAACCCATACTCTCACCACACAGGGCATCACAAACACTATTGTCAACGTCAACGACCTTGAGGCTCTTGAGGCTGCCATCCAGCCTAATACCAAGGTGGTGTATGCAGAGACCTTCGGCAATCCTAACTCTGATGTCACCGACCTTGAGGCTGTAGCCGAGGTTGCCCATCGTCATAACATCCCCTTCATCGTCGACAATACCTTTGGTACACCTTATATTATACGTCCTATTGAGCATGGAGCAGACATCGTTGTTCACTCAGCCACAAAGTTCATTGGTGGTCATGGCTCAAGTCTTGGCGGTGTGATTGTTGACGGAGGCACATTCGACTGGAAGGCCAATGCCGACAAGTTCCCAACTCTCGCCAAGCCCGACCCCAGCTATCACGGTGCCGTGTTTGCTGATGTAGCTGGCAAGGCAGCCTTCGTGACACGCATACGTGCCGTCATACTTCGTGATACAGGAGCTGCAATATCTCCGTTCAACGCCTGGATTCTGCTTCAGGGACTTGAGACACTCTCACTTCGTGTGGAGCGTCATGTAGAGAATGCGCTCAAGGTGGTGAATTATCTTGCCAACAATCCTAAGGTGGAGAAGGTGAACCATCCTTCGCTTCCATCGCATCCCGACCATGAACTCTACAAGAAATATTATCCCAACGGTGGCGGTTCAATCTTCACCTTCGAGATAAAGGGAGGCCAGGAAGCCGCATGGAAGTTCATCGACCATCTGCAGATTTTCTCGTTGCTCGCCAATGTGGCAGATGTGAAGAGTCTTGCCATACATCCGGCTACTACCACCCACTCGCAGATGTCGCCAGAGGAACTTGCCCAGCAACACATCACGCCTTCTACTATACGACTGAGTATAGGCACAGAGCATATCGACGATATCATCGACGACCTGCAGCAGGCGTTTGATGCACTTTAATAGAACATGCGACGAATATCCACTGTAAAAAGAAATGTCTGTATATTTATGCGATACGTATACGCGTTTGCATAAATATACGGACATTTCTTTGTTTTATACATTGTATTGTTTTGCTTATTGCCAAATATCCACTAATTTTGTATGATGTTAAGAAGAATTGCATATTTATGCAATAAGATTTTACATCAAAGTCATTAGATATTCAGGAATAACAAACAACAAATGGAACAAACAGCAAACAAGGAACAGCATCTCAAGAAACGCCCTTCGGCAATACTCTCACTCATGCCCATTGTTCTCCTCGTGGCAATGCTCGTCTGCACAATACGTGCTTTTGGCAGCGACTCACTTGAGGGAGCCTCGCAGATAACTCTGCTCACAGTGTCGGCATTGTGTGTGCTTATAGGTATGGGCTATCTCAATGTGCCATGGGCGAGTTTCGAGAAAGCTATAGTGAAGAATGTGTCGAGTGTGGCAAGCGCACTCGTTATTTTATTACTTATAGGCGGTTTGGGTGGAGCCTGGATGGTGAGTGGAGTGGTGCCTACACTTATATATTATGGTATGCACATCATCAGCCCCGACGTGTTTCTTGCTTCCACTTGCGCAATATGCGCCTTGGTTAGTGTTATGACTGGTTCGTCGTGGACTACGATAGCCACTATAGGCATAGCCCTTATGGGCATTGGACGTGCGCAGGGCTTTTCTGATGGCATTGTGGCAGGCGCAATAATCTCAGGAGCTTATTTTGGCGACAAGATTTCACCATTGTCCGAGACCACGACTTTGGCGTCGGGTGCTCTTGGCGTGCCTCTCTTCAAGCACATACGCTATATGCTCATCACTACAGTGCCGTCGATAACCATCGCACTTGTGTTGTTCTTCATAGCAGGTTTCTTCTGCGATACAGCTACCTCACACGATGCTGTAAACTTCACCACTGCCCTTGCCTCGCGTTTCAATATAACCCCGTGGCTTCTTCTTGTGCCTGTGCTCACGGGAGTGATGATAGCCCGCAAGGTGCCAGCAGTGATAACGCTTTTTCTATCTTCGTTACTTGCTGTAGTGTTTGGTCTTGTGTTCCAAACCGACGCGTTGCTTGAGATAGACCCTTCGCTCTTCAAGGCAGCCATGAAGATGGTGTATGGCAGCACCGCCCTACATAGCGACAACACAATGCTTGCCGACCTTGTGTCTACCAATGGCATGTCGGGCATGATGGGCACAATATGGCTCATCATCTGTGCCATGTGTTTTGGTGGCTGTATGTCGGCAGGAGGCATGGTAGGCGGTATTTCTCGTCTGTTCATCCACATGGTAAAGGGTCGCACATCACTTGTAGCGTCTACAGCTACCACAGGTATGATGCTCAACATAGCCATAGCCGACCAGTATCTATGTATTCTTCTCACCGGCAACATGTTCCGCGACACCTTCGACCGTGAGGGATATGAGCGACGTCTGTTAAGCCGTACTACTGAGGATGCGGTGACTGTCACCTCAGTGCTTGTGCCTTGGAACACGTGTGGCATGACGCAGAGCACTGTTCTCGGAGTGTCAACATTCGCCTATCTGCCTTATTGCTTCTTCAATATCATCTCACCGCTTATGAGTGTGGCAGTGGCGGCAATAGGATATAAGATCTACAGAAAAAAAGATGTCTAATGTATAAAAAAAAGTGGTACGGAATGACCCCGTACCACTTATTATATATTAAATGGTCAAGTATTATAAATTAAATGGTCAAGTATTATATATTAAAAGTGCAAGTAATATAATGCTTTATTTCTTTTATTACTGTCTGACTATGAAAGCATAAGATGTACAAAAAGTGGAACGAAAATGAAAGGACATAAAAAAAGAGATAACTATCTGTATAATAGATAATTACCTCTTTGTGGAGCTGGTGGGATTCGAACCCACGTCCAAACAGGGAAACCATATGCTTTCTACATGCTTATTCCAGCCTTCAGTTTTCGTGTCGCGACAAGACCTGGACCACCAACCGCGACCTTATCCTCTAAAACTTCATCAATGCACCGAGGCATACACCGACTATTTCCGATTTACCTGCACCGCTGAGTCCTTAGATTCGGAACAACATCCTTGGAGCGATGTCTCGTTCTGCCAACCTTGTGGCGGAATAAAGCTAATCTACTGTACTTCGATTAAGCAGCGAGAGCGTAATTGTTTTCGCCAATTAAATTTTTGATCACTCAGATTAAGGAGCTAGCCATCGAGGCTCCGCATGCTTACATACCATTTCATCCCGCTGTCAAATCCAGTCAACCCCGAGATGTCGCACCACACTGAAATTCAGTGCTTTGCGTACTAATAAATCCCTTCGTGTGGACAATGTGTGGATAGAAATCCTTGATTATCATCCTCATTTCAGGTGATTTCTTTCTGCAAAGTTAGTGCAAATGCACGAAACTGCAAAATAAAATGGCAGGATTTTGCATGTGTGTGGAAAACTTTTTATCGCGATTCTTTAAGGAATATATCCGCTATCTTTGATTTTGCGGTTTCAATGGCATCAAGTCCCAATTCTTCTTCACCCTCAAGCGCATCCAATATCTTGTCTGCAAGCCACAATGTTAGCATTTCCTTTTCATCCACATGAAAGTATTCTGCCAACATTGTCACCTGACTACGCTTTGCTCGTCTGTCCCCACGCTCAATCTTACTGAACATGGGAGTATCTATTTCTAAGTATGCAGCTAACTGGCGCTGCAATACGCCTTGCTCGTCTCTAAGAGCTTTTATCTTGTTTCCGAATAACATGTTCTTTGTATTTTACGATACAAACTCCGTTATAATATGATTTTTTCGACGTAAATCGGTAAAAATTACGACCTATTTCAACCTCAAGGGGCATATTGGGTCGTAAAAAGGTCGTAATTCACAAATTAGGTTTTATTACGACCTTATTATCCACTTTCGTCCTTTGGTTGTTATTAATTTATTTTCATCCATCTCAACAAGCAATTTGCCCACCATGCGCAATTGTTGTTCGTTTGTTTTGTTAGAAGGAAGTACATCCCTCAAGTATTCATAAATACTATCTCGCTTTGCCCCTTCGTCACCTGCATTTTGTAAGAATTGCAGTATCATCTGGCGTAATTTCTCCTTATCCAATCCTTTTGTCTTTGTGTAAGAAGGCAGTTGGTGAGTGTTTTTGGCAATGCTAAGAGAAATGCTGTAATGGGGAGCATCACCTTCAATAAGTCCACGTTTGAGCAAGTCTTGAGCTATATCCTCATGAATTGTTCTACCTTTTTGTACTGCATCAAGCGAGATGCAATCCCATAGTGAAAGAGTGTCGTTGGTTTTCAATAAATCAGTGTATCGCTTGTTGATTTCATTACCATATATGCGGACAACTACTTTCTTCTTGATCTGGTCAATCTCATAGTCTGGCATAGGGAAATGTCTGCGCCATTGTTCATTGAACATTTTCTTGATACCACGGCTTACAGTATCAATCATGTTAAAATCTACCATAGCCCTACACAGGCATTCATTACGGAAATGCGTCTGAGGTTCTTCATTTCGCAAAGCATTCTCCAAAGTACCAGGAATGAATGTGCCAGCATTGGAATAATACAGATGTCCAGGATTCTCCACGAAATTGATGCGCTGCTGAAGTGTGTAGTCCTGATGGGCAATACAGTTATGAAGAGCCTCACGAATGGTGTAGTCATCATACTGCTTCATCGTGTCAGGAAAAAGCGTACCTCCAGGCATCTCACGCAATGTCAAATTCTCTATCTTTGATAGGATTTCGTCCACTGTCAATATAAAAGGTACGGTGAAGTGTTCGTAGTCAACCACTTCTTGATTCTTGTCTCTGCGTGTCCATGTAACCTGTGCAACTGCAGGACGTAGTTTGAAAGCTGATTCGTATTTACCCAACAAAATGATAGCAGCCCGAGTAATGCCTCCGTTTCTTGTTAATCCACACTTGCTTAGGAAGGTTTGAACATTCCAAGCATTCACTTCTTCCGTAGGTATGCGACTATGAACCTTCTTGAACATCATTCGAGCCTTGGCAATAGCAACCTCATCCAAATCGTCTATTGTAGCATCAGGAACAATTTCCGCAGACCAATCCTTTGCTGTATAGATAGGCTCCTCGAGGATGACACTCATCCTTTCGTTAGTCATTTCAACCAAAGAATCCTCTATCCGTTGCCATGCCTTCTTATGGGCAAGGACTGGGCGACGAGGCAAGTGCTTTGGAATATGTATTATCCATACTCGCTTGTTTGTATCATCAGTTACAAATTCTTCGATGTTTAGACCTTCTGATGAGAGATAAGTACATTGTTCTGTGAGTTTGAACGTTGCCGACTGCGTGTTTGCAGGCTGACCATTAAAGGTTAGCCTTGAAATGTCAGTTCCGACAATTTCGAGTGTCTTGTCTTTAACACCAATCACAAGATGGCCTCCCTCCATGTTGGCGATTGCCGACACGTAGGATATGACATCGTCTTTCTCGTTCCCACAGAACGAGTTCTTCAAATTCTTAAACTCTTTCCATTCGCATCGTGCATTCTCCTGCGGATATTTGCAACGGAGATATTGTTGTAGTTCTTGTTCGAGCATAATCAATACTTCTTTCTGTTTCAGTAATATTTATATCTCAATATAATCACTTCTTCGTGATAATGGTAATTCTCTGAAAATAACAGGATTCCCTTCACTTGTCAAAAACAAGGAAACTCTGTTTCCATCAAGCTTGGTTAGGAATAAATGAAAACTTTTGAGTCCATCATCTTCACAAAGCCATTCATCTTTAGGAACAATAAAATATCCATTATTCTGATAGTCTGACTTCCTTACCACCAAAACATCTTCATTTGTGTCATACGTTCTTATCAGATTCATTTTTCTTCTTTTATTTATTAAACATTGCAATTGTATAGTCATCGTATGCTATCAATTCTTTTCTAATCAGACTTTGTATGTGTCTTATAAAGATGCACAGCTTCTAGATATACCATTCATATTTGCGATGTTCTGTTAAAAACTGCACTAATTCAGAAATGCCTTTTTCGTATTTACTGAACACCCTGTGTTGTTGATATCTCATTATATTAACAATCACACTTCATAATTCTGTTTTTATATAATAATGACTCTGTTCAACTCTGACACACGCCCTTTACCATGAAGATAAGTATATTGTTCAAAGACTTCTTTTGCTCGTCCAATGTGTAAATAATGTTCTACTTCCGCAGATTTATTAGCTATATACTGAATATATTCTTTTATAAGATAGGTTATATGAGCTTCTTTTGAATATGACTTTCTGGCCATTTCTCTGATTCTACTATCTTCCAAGTGCATTTCGTTTATTTCTTTCTTTGATGTCCAAGGCCAGTTTGTGGTATATCCGGAATCTTTGTATTCGCTATGGTAACTAGGTAATATGGTTTCTAAATATGCATCAGAATAATATGAACATCTATGTGTTTCAGAATAGAATGTGTCATCATCTCCAATTTTTGTTTTTGTCCATTCCGATATAGTCGTTTCGTATGAGTCAATAATACTGTTAATGTCTAACTTATCAACTTCTTCTTCAATTTGTTTTATTACATCTCTGATGTCTGTCTTTAACCTTTTGTCGACTTCATAATAGTATTTAATTGCATTCTTTTGCAAATCTTCAGATCCAACATATATTCCATTGTGGGTTATTTTTGTGTAACGGCTTGAGGTTTTAAGAAAACCCTCAGATATATTCGAAGCATAATGGTCTTTATAATTGCTATAAATGTGAATATCACCGAAAAACATGGCAAAACAGTGTTGGTTCATGTGATTAAAACTGAAGATTCTATTTGACCATTCATCACTTAAACGCTCTGTATAATAAAATCTAAAGTTAGTTAGGCACCATATGTACGAATATATATCATCTTTGCCTATTTCGATTCCACATCTTAAAGTCTCATAATCATCGTCAACCAAAAACTTGTCTATATTATCTGCTTGGAATTCTTCTGCAAACTTTAAATGCTCTAAAGAGTTGCAGTCTCTTAATGCACCGAAACCTATTTTGATGACACCAATTGCTAATATGGAAGCAAGATTGGGACAGCCGCCAAAAACACCCTCGGGCAGATTTGTTATATGATCAGGTAAACTTATACTTTTAATCTTGCTTCGTACAAAAGCATGGCCTGTTAAATACATATGTTTGCATAGTGAAAAGTCCAAACTTTCTATTTGGGCATTTGGGCTTATACAAAAGGACTCCATATATTCAAAATATTCTCCAAAGGAAATCTGTTTGATAGGTGGCCACCCATCAAATGATTTCTCTTTTAATATTTTTATGGTAGAAGGGTCAAATGTTACCTTTTCCAATTTAGGGCAGTTGGCAATGGACGGAATAATATCCGTTAATGTTGGCATTATAATCTCTGTAACATGTGGGAAACCGCTAATTACTTTTGGTACATTAGGGCACATTGATAAATCTAATATGACTATATGTTCCTGCCTGATGGCAGTATACAGACTAGGATTGTAATTTCCCATTGTAATATCACTAATTCTATTGTCATAGAATGTGAACTTACCATTTTCGTAGCAGTATTTGTAGCTTCCAGTATTAAGAATTGTTTTAAGATTCGTTTTCATAAAAGTGAGTTATCTTCATTATTATTACACAATATATGCAATCTAAATATGGAATCGAGAATAGCTTCACCAACTTCTTCAAAATCGCAATAGACAAGGCATTGAATGTCTACTAATATTTTTAATATTGAACTCATACAATTTCCTTTCTGAAACGTCAAACATCTATCTCACAATTCACTCCAGGGATGAGAATATCATATCCATAGGAAGAATTCCAGATTATTTCCGTGTGATTTATATCAATAAGAGAATAATCAAGCAATCCATTACCATATACCAGTATTGGAACCCTTTGTGTATGTTTATTCAGTTTCTCTACATTTTTTTTAAACTTAACACTATCAGTATTCTTGTTCGTGCTCCCATTCTTTTCGCTTGTGAAAGAATAACTTATCGGCTTTCTTTTGTATGTTGCGTTGGATACTTTGAGAGTCATTGGAGTTTGCAATATAAAACGATTCTACAGAGGTATCGTATGATACAATTTTGTGCAGAACGGCATCATCAATTTGTTTGCATAATATGTCCTTGTCAAATACGAGACAAACGCCTTGGCCTTTATCGGCATAAAGTCCCCACATTTGATGAAGGTCGAACCCCAATTTATCCTGTTTATTATCATCTGCGGTAAGGCTAATCTGTCGATATTTTGCCATCTCACAATCTATTGCATCCAATACATCGGATGGAAAACTATTGATAAGAGTTCCTGTTGTGTCGACATAGGAAAGTTTGTCATTTTCATGAATGTCATTCATGTTATGCAACCTTCCAAATCTTAGACTATGGGATTCCAATATTTTAATTGCAGTATCAAACTTTGTGTAATGATACAACTTTTTCATATTCATGAATTCTTCTTTCATCATTTGATTGTATATTTTTATTATATGTTAGGAGAATTGCTTATTTCATTTATTATATAGTGTTTAATCTGTTGCGTTAATCAAGCAGCGTTATTGATTTTTCTTTCCTCATCGCCTCTTTTGGCACATATGCCGTAGCCACCAAGCACCCATCAAACAATTCCACTATCACGCGCTGCTGCCCTGCAATTCTTGCCACTCTGCCATGAATATCCTTAAAATCTCCTTCGGTCACAATAACTATATCTCCTAATTTATATTGGATAATTTCTGTTGTAACAGGAATTATGTGCGGATTCTTGATAGATGTTAGTCTGATGAAGTTATTCATCGCTTCATCACAGATGGTAAGTGGAGGATTACGGTCGGGATTGTCTTGACGTTGGGAAGTGTGGTCGAAGTAATAACTTAGTAGATTTCTGCTTTCATTAGTACTTACTTTGATTTCATAGAGCAATGTTTCAACTTGTTCTGCTGTAGCATGAACAAAAAGGAATGATGGGAGAAGAGGCTCTGTTATGATTCGCTTCTTTCCTTGCTTCTTTACCTCTTTATAACGCATTGGAACATAACATTCAAATCCTTTAGTTTCTACATATGCTTTTGCCTTGATAATACGTCCATATGAAACTCGCAGAACAAACCATTGCTTGCTTGCATCAGGCACATTCTCTACCGACACCCCATTCCTGACATCATCAGAAATGGAGGGCGTGTGGGAGGTAAGTCCTGCACTTGGACACGATGAGCCTGTGTCGGTAGGCTGCCCATTATACAATGAAGCGTCAGCCGTTAAAGGCTGTTTGGTGTTATCTTCCAATGTTGTTCAGAGGTTAGATTAAAACCAATAGACTTATTCTTGATAGAATTGTCATATTTTGACTACAAAGATAGGAAAACTAAACAAGAATGGAAAAAGAAAACAAGGAAAATATTTGTGTAGTGGAACTTTTTTATTTTAATGGCTGTTTATTGCCAATAGAACGGCAAACAGCCCTAATAAAAGTTGTGTTCCATGTAAGTACATAACTACTGTGACATTCCACGTTTCTTCTTTGGCAAAGCCCCCAATCCTATCTTCTGCGTTCCATCCCAATTGGTGAGTTGGTCGGCACAGCCGTTGGAGCCTTCATTTGTGACATTGGTTTTGGAGCTGCATGACATGTAGTCGATGAAGAAGATAAAGTTGTTGATGGCATGAGAATCGTACATGTTGTCATTTTCCGCAAAGAGCTTCGTCCAGTTAGTGACACACTCCATGCGGAAGCTCGTGCAGCCATTCCACGATAGACCTTCGAGGAGTTTCCTGACGGCAGAAGAAACACCATTCTTTGTGCATAGGTCGAAACCGAACTTTTGAGCAATGGCCATGATGCCATAGTAGATTGACTTTGCTTCTTGCTCGTTGAAATCTATTCTGTCGGTAAGAGCGAAACTTCTTAGGCTATCTTTGCCATTAGTGACAATACTATTGAGCACTGTCTGTCGTCTGTTTTCTCTTGCTTGCTCATAACGCTTTACCTCTTCCGCAAGGCGAGCCTCTTGTTCCTTTCGAGCTTTGACCATCTTTGCAGCATCGTTATACTTAGGTTCGTCCAACAATTCGTTCCACTTATGGGATAGTCTCTCATAGTCAGACCGAAGTGTACTTAATTCACTCTCTGCTTTGTCTGCACGTGTCGTTTCTGCATTCTTGGCGGTTTGCAACCTATCCACAGCATCAGCATCAATTAGAGTCAATCGGTATTTGAGTCCATCAACTTCCTCGGTAAGTTTAGTTTCTTTAGCATTAAGGCTCTTTATTTTGGCATCATTTTCTGAAATAACGCCGTCTTTTGCTTTCAGTTCTTGCGAAAGACTGTCCCGAATTGGGGTATAATTTAGGTTTCTGTATCACATGAGTGTTACTGCAGTGTCAGTCAACAGAAACTCCAGTACCAGACGTGTGAAACTCCAGTATCAGTTGGATAGTATTGAATCGGTACTGGAATATCACAACGATGAATTGTCTATTAAAGTATAGCTGATATCTTTTTTGTATCTATAATAAAAGCATTATCTTTGTACCCGAAATCAAAACAACAAATAAAATATCAATGAATAATAATATGGAAACAAGAAAAGAAATAGCAGCAGAAAAGAAACGTTGTGGTTCGCATAATTGCACTCAGGCTGTGCTCTGCACCTACCACGACTTCGCAGGAATGGAAGAAGAAACCATAAAGAATGCTGGCAATGCATTTGCAGCAGGAATGGGTAATATGGAGGGAACTTGCGGGGCTCTCGTTGGAGCTGGCATCATACTCGGACTTGCTACTCGGGACAAGGCGAAGTCTATCAAGGGTATGAGACAAATTATGGATAAATTCAAGCAGCGCAATGGTGCCACGCAATGCAAATTGCTAAAAGGTGTGGGCACAGGAAAGGTGCTTCGCGAATGTCCTCTTTGCGTGGCTGATGCTTCTGAATTTCTGGAAGAAATTATGATTACAGGTATGTAGGAAGAAAAAAGTGGAGGGATAGACAACAAATTAAGGCTTTTTAAGTTATATATTATATATGATTTAGGAATCTGAATAAAAATAATAAAATCAACCGTTTAAATGATGAAAAGATTTTTCATGTATCTTCTGGTGGCCATGCTTATGCCATTGGCGGCAATGGCACAGTCGATGACCGACGACCAGGTGATGGCGTATGTTGTCAAGGAACATGCTGCGGGCACGTCGAATGCGCAGATAGTGACGCAGCTTATGCAGCGTGGAGTGGACATACAGCAGATAAGACGCGTGCGTAATAAGTACGAGAAACAGATGAAGCAAGGCTCAACTGCCAATGTGGCTGTAGGAGTTGCCGAAAAGGACGATTCGCGTATGCGTACCAACAACGGAAAGAAACGTTCTGACTATGGTGAGGAATCCGCCAAGGAAGCGGCTCCATATTCCAACTATCGCGTGATGGCTGAGCGTGACAACACGTATGAGCACACCTATGACGAGGACGATCAGGAGTATATGGACTATCAGACCGAGTTGGAGGGATTGGTGCCCAACGATACGGCTGCCATTGTGAGACAATACTATGCTGAGCTGAAAAAGAAGCGCAACAAAGTGTTCGGACGTGACATATTCAACAACAAGGACCTCACTTTCGAGCCTAACATGAATATTGCCACACCGCAGAACTATCGACTTGGTCCTGGTGATGCCGTGATAATCGACATCTACGGTGCATCACAGAAGACAGAACAGTGCACGGTGTCGCCCGATGGTGAGGTTACTATCGAGGGCTACGGCCCAGTGCAGGTGAGTGGTCTCACTGTTGCTCAAGCCAATGCCCGTTTGCGCTCAACACTTGGCTCGCGATATGCAAGCAGCAAAATAAAGCTTACTGTGGGACAGACACGCACCATCATGGTAAATGTGATGGGCGAGGTGAAGTTGCCTGGCACATACACTCTGTCGGCATTCGCAACTGTGTTCCATGCCCTGTATATGGCAGGAGGCACAAACGACCTCGGAACATTGCGTAATATTAAGGTGTACCGCAATAACCGACTCGTTACTGTGGTTGACATCTACGACTATATTCTCAATGGAAAGCTGACAGGCAATGTACGTCTTGCCGACAACGACGTCATCGTTGTGGGACCTTACGACTGTCTTGTAAGCATTTCGGGCAAGGTTAAGCGACCTATGCTCTATGAGATGAAGCAAAACGAGTCGGTGGCGTCCGTACTGAAATATGCAGGCTCGTTTACAGGTGATGCTTATCGCAAGGCGGTACGTGTGAACAGAAAGACGGGCAAGGAATACGCTGTGTTCAACGTAGGCGAGTTCGATTTCTCAAGCTTCCATATTGCTGATGGCGACTCTGTGACAGTAGATTCAATACTTCCGCGTTATGAGAACACTGTTGAGGTGAAAGGAGCCGTGTTCCGTCCGGGTATGTACAACTTGGGAGAGCAGGTGAACAGCGTGCGCACACTTATTGAACATGCAGAGGGAGTGACCGAGGCTGCCTTTGTCAACCGTGCTGTGATGCACAGAATGAAGGCCGACCGCACTCTCGAAGTAGTGAGTGTTGATTTGGCAGGAATCATGAGCGGCAAGGTGGCCGACATACCATTGAAGGAGAACGACGTGCTCTTTGTGCCCACAAAGCAAGACCGACAGGAGCAGCGCACCATAACCATCAGGGGCGAGGTGCAGTATCCTGGTATATACAAGTACGCTGACAATGAGACAGTGGAAGACTTCGTGCTTCAGGCAGGCGGACTTACCGACAAGGCATCGACAATAAACATTAGTGTGAGTCGACGTGTGAGTGACCCTAAGGCACTTGCTCCCGATAGCGTGATAGCCAAGACCTACACACTGGCATTGAAGGATGGATTTGTTATTGATGGAGAGCCTGGCTTTGTGCTTATGCCTTTCGACGAGGTTTATGTGCGCAAGAGTCCTGCCTACATGGAGCAGAAGAATGTGACGATTGAAGGCGAAGTGATGTTTGCGGGTACATATACACTCACAGCTAACAACACACGCTTGAGCGACCTATACAAGCGTTCGGGTGGTAGCAACGGATTGGCCTATATACGTGGCGCGCGCTTGATGCGACGTGCAACCGAGGCTGAGAAGGCCCGTATGCGCACTGCATTGCAGATGGAGCAGGAACAGCAGCAGAAAAATCTCTTGCAGCTTGCAGCCAGCACCAATAGCAGCAGTCTGCAGAATGTGGCTGAGGGTGCAAAGAAGGCAAATATATCTAAGTTTAATGTGCCTGATGAGTATCCCGTGGGCATCGACCTTGAGGCAGCTATCAACAATCCTGGTTCGGATGCGGACATGGTGTTGCGCGAAGGCGACAAGCTGGTAGTGCCGCAGTATAACGGAACTGTTAAGGTGAATGGAGCCGTGATGTATGCCAATACTGTTGCTTTTGAGCAGGGCAAGCGTGCATCCTACTACATCGACCAGGCTGGAGGGTATGCCAACGATGCTGTGAAGAGCAAGGGCTACATTATATATATGAATGGTAAGGTGGCAAAGCTGAGCAAGGGTGCCAAGGTGCAACCTGGATGCGAAATCGTGGTTCCTGCCAAGCTGAAGCGCAAGATGAGCGTGGCCGAGACAATGAGTCTGGGCTCAAGCATGTCGTCGATTGCAGCTATGATTGCCACTATTGCAAATCTGGCAAAATAAAGACATAGAGAGGCAATAACAATGAAACATGAGACTGGTATCTTTGTGAAGACTAAAAAGATGTTGCTTATGAGCATAAGGGTCTTCCTTGGATTGATGTTGTTTGTGGGGCTTGTCAGTGGCAAACCCATCGACAAAGGTTTAGTGTTGAAAGGTAGTGTAGTAGACAACGAGGGTAAAGGCATTGCTGGAGTTGTGGTTAACAACGGACGGGAGTTTTGCCTTACCGACAAGAATGGCGCATGGCAGTTGCCCACTGACACTGCCGTGAGCAAGTTTGTGGCTATTTCCACTCCACGCGAATACAAGTTGCCTCAGACCGATGGCATAGCAGAAGGATTCTACATGCCTGTGGCTGAGGCTATGGCAGAGAGTCCTAAAGCCAAATTTGTGTTGCACAAGCGCGACACGGTGGTAGACAAGTTCTACTATATTGCCGTAAGCGACCCTCAGATTATCAATGCTCACGACATGAAGCGATGGCGCAACGAGACGGTGCCGAGCATAATGCACACTGCCTCGTTGCTGCAAAAGACTGGCGAGGTGATAGGTATGTCGTTGGGAGATTTGGTGTTCGACAACATGAATTTATACTCTCAGTACAAGCAGTCGATACGCAGCCGCCGCATGACATTCTTCCAGTGCATAGGCAATCACGACCTACAGAAAGCCTATCCCGACCTTCATAACTCTGAGCTTGGAGCTGAGCACTATGCCGAACGCGTGTTCGGAAAGTTTTTCGGTCCAGTGAACTATTCCTTCAACATTGGCAAGTGTCATGTGATAACGATGAAGAGCATCAACTATCGAGGCAACTGCAAGTATGAGGAGGAGATAACCGAGGAGGACATGCGCTGGCTTGAGCGCGACTTGAGTTATGTGCCAAAGGATGTGATGGTGATATTCAATATGCACGCTCCGGGATGGAACTCAATGGAGACTATCGACAACATTGAGAATGCCGATAAGCTTGCCAAGGTGCTTGCGCCTTACGTATGCCATGTGTTTGCAGGACACACTCATTTCTTTGAGAATGTGGAGGTCACTCCCCGTCTCTATCAGCACAATATAGCTGCTGCCTGCGGCGCATGGTGGACAAGCAATCTTAATCGCGACGGTGCTCCTAATGGTTATATGGTGGCTACCGTCAACGGCACGGAGATGACATGGCAGTATCGACCTACCAATTCCAAGACTATGGTGCAGATGCGTGTCTACAAGCCTGGCGAGTTTCGCACACAGAAAGAGTATGTTGTAGCTAACGTTTGGGAGTGGGATACGCATTGCAGAGTGGTATGGTATGAGGATGGAAGATATATGGGACGTATGCAACAGTTCATCGACAATGATGAAGCTTTCCTGCTGACCAAGCCACGCCCTCATCAGCTTGCAAAGACACAACACTTGTTCAGGGCAAAGCCTACGTCGAAGAAATACCGTACTATCAAAGTGATTTTTACAAATAGGTTTAACCAGAGTTATACCTATACTATAGTCAATAGGAACAATCGACCGTTCCTGTTGGATAAATAGGAGTTAAGGAGTCAGGACTTAAGCCATATTTTTTTATTGACATAAAGGCAGCATAAAAAGAATAATGGCTTAACTTCTGACTCCTTGACTTTTTTATTTTTTATTTAGAACTGCAACTCCACAACCTTGTCAATATCAGTAGGCACCGCGTCAAGAGCAATCACTATGCCCCCTTGGCACTTTTGATATTTCACTGCCTTGCGTGATACAAAGTCAACGGCTTTCTTCACGTTTTTGCCTTCCAACGGAAGGAAGAGAGACTTGTCCTTAAGGTTGAGTATATGTACATACATGCGATTGTTCTTCTCTGTGGTCACGCCCCAGTCGTGAGGAGCAATCATTCCACCGCGTGTGCCATATATAGTCTCGCCGTAAGTCTTCATCCATTCACCCATCTCCTTCATTCTTTCCACTGCTACAGCAGGCAGACAGCCGTCTGGCTGCGGGCCAATGTTCATGAGCAGGTTGGCATTACGGCCAGCGGCTTTCACGAGGTAATGTATGAGAGTGCGTGTCGACTTGTAGTTCTGGTCGGTGATTCTGTATCCCCACATACCGTTCATTGTTTCGCATGTCTCAAGCGGAAGTTGGCTTATCTTCTGTCCTGAGAGTCCGGCAGTGTTCTCGCCTGGCAGATCACGCTCGAACATCTGGAAGTCCTCACCCTCAAAAGGCGTTTCGTGATGGTTGTTGCCGATAAGGCAAGCTGGCTGCAATTTGTGGATAAGTGCATATTGCTCTGGCAAACGCCAGTCGAACGATGGGTTGAAGTCCTGGTCCCACCATCCGTCAAACCATATTGCTCCCACCTTGCCATAGTTGGTGAGCAGCTCAGTGAGCTGGTTGTTCATAAACTTATAGTAGGAATCCCAGTTCTGTGCCTCCTTAGGGCGACCCGTTCCAAGTCCGGTGCGGCCTAAAGGAGCGTCTTCTCGCTGCCAGTCGATATGCGAATAGTAGAAGTGGATGTCTATGCCTTGGCGGTGGCATTCGTCGGCAAGTTCCTTCACGATGTCGCGCTTGAAAGGAGTGGCATCTACGATGTTGTAGTCAGAATACTTGGTGTGGAACATTGAGAAGCCCTCGTGGTGGCGTGTGGTGAAGCAGATATACTTGGCTCCCGAAGCCTTGATGGCCGACACCCATTCCGCCGCATTGAAGCGCGAAGGATAGAAACCGCCGGCAAGTTTGGCGTACTCCTTGTAGTTGATGTCCTTGTTGGTCATAGTCCATTCGCCAGTGGCAAGCATACTGTACAAGCCCCAATGCAGGAAGATGCCAAACTTGTTGTCTTGGAAATGCTGGCGTGCCTCAAGGTTTTCCTTTGTTGGCTGATAGCCTGGTTGTGCCTGTATTGTTGGTACTGACAATGACAGTGCGAGTAGCACTGAAGTGAAAAACTTCTTCATAGATTACGTTTTGTATTAAATGGTTTGTTTAGTTGTTTTCTTTTTCCTTGGTTCTCGGCAACACGAGGTTCAGCACCACACCGATGACAGCCGAAAGACCAATGCCTGAGATAGCGAACGAGCCATTCGAGAGTACAGCTCCGCCCAAGCCCATTGTGAGCATCACCGATATGATGACGACATTGCGTGTGGCGTTCATGTCCACCTTGTTCTGCACAAGATTCTGCACACCCACACTGGCAATGGTGCCGAAGAGTAGCAGCATTATGCCTCCAAGCACAGCCTGAGGTATCGACTGCAGCAGAGCACTAAGCTTGCCCACAATGGAGAAGCAGATAGCAGTAGCGGCAGAGATACGGATTACTGCAGGCGATGTCACCTTAGTAATCGACATGGCTCCTGTCACCTCTGAGTAAGTAGTCTCGGGAGGACCACCAAGGAATGCGGATGCAAGACAGGCTGCACCGTCGCCAAGCATAGTGCGATGTATGCCAGGGTCGGCCACGAAATCCTTGTTGGCTACGGCTCCAACAACATACACGTCGCCGATGTGCTCAAGCACGGGAGCTATGGCAACGGGTATCATATATAGGAAAGGTGCCCATTGGAAGTGGGTTATGGTGCCGAAGCTTACGGGCATGGCTATCCACGAAGCGGCAGCAACACCGCTGAAGTCAACCTCGCCGATGCAAACAGCCAAGATGTAGCCTACGATGACGCCTGAGATGATAGGCACAAGTTTCATCATGCCACGGCAGAAGGTGAGCACAATGATAGAGGTGGCAAGTGCCGAGAAAGCGAGTATCCAGTTGGTTTTGGCCATATCCACTGCACTGCCCGAAAGCGAGAGTCCGATTAGAATGATGACCGGACCGATGACAACAGGAGGGAAGATGCGGTCAAGCAGACGTTTGCCCTGCCATTTCACCAAGGCACTCACCACAAAATAGACGAGCGACACGGCGGTGAGTCCGGCAAGAGTGCCTGGCAGTCCCCATTGTTTTGTGGCTGCTATGATAGGTGCAATGAAGGCAAACGACGAGCCAAGGAAGATGGGCACTTTGCCTTTGGTGATGAAATGGAAGATGAAAGTGCCGATGCCGGCGGTGAAGAGAGCCGTGGCAGGATTGATTCCGATGAGCAGAGGCACAAGCACAGTTGCGCCGAAGGCTACAAACAGAAACTGAATGCCGACGATGGTTTTCTTCACAGGTGATAATTGTTCTGTGTTCATTTGTCTGTTTTTTGAATTTGTTTTATAGATGTTTTTTAGATATTATGTCAGTTCAAGTCCCATCGATTCCACAAACGCCTTCACTTCTTTTTGTTTCATCAGTTCGTCGAACACTTCTTTCTTGGTCATGCGTCGGCTTATCTCCTCGGCTTCGGCAAGTCGCAGCGTGATGTTTACACTGCCGTTGTGCAATGTCTTGGCAAGTGTGGCGCGTATGCGTCCCTTGATGTTAGCCACTTGGTCGAGTAGCATTTGGTTGTCTACCACGATTTCGATGTTAGGGAAATCGGCGATGCGTGGCTTCATGTTTTTCATTCTCGACGCCAAGGCTATCATCTTTTGCGGCATACGGTTGCACATCGACAGCCATTGCAGGTCGAGCATGTCCTGCGTGAACTCCTCATTCTCCTCTTTGTTTGTTATCTCAGCCTCCTTCTTCACCTCAGTCTGCTGCTTTTGTTGCAGACTTTGAAAGGTGATGCCAAGTCCTGACAGTTTCAGTGCAGGACGTTTCGGAGCGTTGTTTGTTGATGTGGAGACAGTTGCCGAAGCGGCAGAGCGTGGCATGTGTGCTGCTGTCATCTGTGCAGTAGCCTCGTCCATGGCAGTAGCGAGAACTGCAGCGTCGCCATTGGGCACGGCAATAGTGGCCGCTGCCTCTGTGGTTCTTGAGGCCCGGCTTAAGTTCTTGCCCGGGGCAGCCACCTGCTGAGCCGCCGTAGTCCGGGAAGCCATAATATGTTTAAACAGGGATTTCAGTCGTTTGGGGCTACGCCCCGCACCTTCCGAAGCGTCTTCAGGTTGTGTTATCTGTGCCACCTGGATGAGCGTTAGCTCTACAAGCAGTCGCTTGTTGCTGCTCTGTCGGTAGTTTAGGTCGCACTGGTTCATCAGTTTCAATGCGGCATACAGGAAGCGCACGGGGCAGCGTCTTGCCTGTTCGGCATACTTCTCGCGCTGCTGTTGGCTCACTTCGAGTAGTGGCAGAGTGGCAGCATCCTTAGCCATAAGCACGTTGCGCACGTGTGATGCCAAGCCATTGATTAGGTTGCCACCGTCGAAACCCTTCTCTATGATAGAGTTGAGCAGCACCATTATGTCGCTCACCTTGTTCTCCATAGCGAGTTCTACGATGCGGAAATAGTAGTCGGTATCAAGCTCGTTGAGGTCTTCTATCACTTTTGCATAGGTGATGTTGCCCTGGCAGAAGCTTGCAGCCTGGTCGAATATCGAGAGTGCGTCGCGCATACCGCCATCGGCTTTCTCGGCAATCACCGCAAGAGCCTCTTCCTCGTAGCTTATGCCTTCCTTCTCGGCAACGCGTTTAAGATGGGCTATAGTGTTCTCCACTGTCATGCGCTCGAAGTCGTAGATTTGGCATCGAGACAGGATTGTGGGCAAAATCTTGTGCTTCTCGGTTGTGGCGAGAATGAATATGACATGTGCAGGCGGTTCCTCAAGTGTCTTAAGGAAAGCGTTGAAGGCAGCCTGCGAAAGCATGTGCACCTCGTCGATGATGAACACCTTGTACTTGCCTACCTGTGGCGGGATGCGTGTCTGTTCCATAAGCGACTTGATGTGCTCCACTGAGTTGTTGCTCGCGGCGTCAAGCTCGAAGATGTTGTAGGAACGTTGTTCGGCGAAAGCCTTGCAGCTCTCACACTCGCCACATGCCTCTCCTTCGGGGGTGGGGTTCATGCAGTTGATGGCTTTTGCAAAGATGCGGGCGCAAGTGGTCTTGCCCACTCCTCGCGGACCACAGAATAGGTAGGCGTGAGCCAGCTTGCCACTCTTCACTGCATTGCGGAGTGTAGTGGTGAGCGCCGACTGTCCGACCACCGAATCAAACGACGTCGGACGGTACTTGCGTGCTGAAACTATATATTCTCCCATAATATTATAATGTGCTTTGTTTGTATTCAACTGCAAACTTACTATAAAAAAATCGATTTTCGTGTATGAATACGAAAAATTATGAGTAAGTTTGCACTCAAATTAAGTAATAATGGGTCGTCTAAAACTTTTATGGGCTCTCGTCAGCCATTACAAATACGCTATCACTATTGTTGTGGGCATTCTCCTTGTGGGATTTGTCGATGAGAATAGTTTCATGCATCGTGTCCAGTTGGAGATGCAGATTAGCGACCTCACGGATGAGATAAACCGCTACAACGAGCAAAATGCAGCCGACCTGCAGCAGCTTCGTGAGCTTAGGCGAGGAGCCAAGGCCTATGAGCGCATTGCACGTGAGCGATATTTCATGCAGGCCGATGATGAGGACATATATGTGCTCAGCGACGACGAAAAACCAGTAACAAGCAATAATGAAACAATTGAGTAAACTCCAAAGCACACTGTTCCTGATTGGCGGAGTGCTTATGGTTGTGGGTGCAGGCTGCTATGCGTTCCTTGTGGCGCAGCAGGTGGTCTGCTGGGTATATCTTGTGGGTGCGCTGATATTTGCCTCGATGCAGGTGAACCAGACATATGAGGGCAACAGCCCTACTATCAAGCGCCTGAAGCGAATAATGACCACAGCCGACATCTTCTTCGTTTTGTCAGGACTCTTGATGGTGGACAGTGCCTACATGTTCCTTCGCGACTCGTTCAGCGACACTGTGACCTATCTCAACCTTATATATAATAAGTGGGTGCTCATGCTGCTTGTGGCTGCAATACTCGAAATGTATACCATGCACCGCATTAGCTCGGAGCTGAAGAAGGAAGAGGCTGAGTAATTATTATTTGTTATTTATTAATTATGAATTGGGTGTTTGACGGGAGATTGGAGAGTTGAAAAAATTCCTAAATAAGAATAATCATTTTTTAAATCTCATAGAAAATCATCCATTATTCAACAATACATATTACCTTTGCCTTCATACAAAGACACGTAACATTAGTTTATGAATAAAATATTATACGCATTTCTTACAGTTCTGGTGTTCGCATCGTGTGCCAACCAGTACAATATCCAAGGTTCGTCAAATGTTTCTACACTTGACGGACGTATGCTGTACCTGAAAATTCTGAAGAACAACGATTTCAAGAGTTTAGACTCTTGTGATGTTGTCCACGGACAGTTTCAGTTTAACGGCTCTTTCGACACTGTTTGTATGGCCAACATATTCATGGATGACGAAAGTGTGCTGCCACTTGTGCTTGAGAAAGGCGATATAAATATAAAAATCGACAATACACAGCAGACGGTCAGTGGCACTCCGCTCAACGATGAGCTGTTCAAGTTCTTCAATAAGTACAACCAACTGAAGAATCAAGAAGCCGAACTCATCCATACTCACGACCGCGCCATAATGAATGGTCAGGACATGAACGTGGTGAACCAGCGTCTTAATGCCGAGGCTCAGCGTCTGTCGGAACAGGAAGACAAGCTTGTGACATCGTTTGTTACGGAGAACTTCGACAATGTGCTCGGACCGGGCGTGTTCTTCATGGTGACAATAGGCAATCCTTATCCCGAGCTTACTCCCTGGATAGAGGACATCATGAGCAAGGCCACCGAGAAATTCAAGAACGATGCTTATGTGAAGGATTACTATCAGAAGGCACAGGAAAATCAGGCCATAATGAACGGAATGAGACAACCTGACAACATGCAGCCGGCTCAAGCCACCGACATGCAGCCGGCTTCCGCTACCGACATGCAGCATGCTCCGCAGTCTGTGCCCCAAGGTCCTACTCCTAACGAGATGGCAAAACCAGCAGAATAACTCATACTCATAAATTTATATGAAGACACTTATATTTGGAGGAAAAGTTGTCAACGAAGGCAAGGTGCTCACAGCCTCGGTTGTGGTTGACAACGACACCATTACAGACATTATAGAAGGCACAGATACTCCCCGTGGCAGCTACGACCAGATCGTAGATGCTACGGGGTGTTTTGTATTGCCCGGCGTGATTGACGACCATGTGCATTTCCGTGACCCTGGTCTTACTCAGAAGGCTGATATGCAGACTGAAAGCCGTGCCGCTGCCTTTGGTGGAGTGACATCCTATCTCGACATGCCCAACACCAAGCCGCAGACTACAACTATCGACGCTCTTGAAGCCAAATATGCCGATGCTGCAAAGAAGTCGCATGTGAACTATGGCTTCTTTATCGGTGCCACCAACGACAATATCGAAGAGGTGTGCTCTGTCAATCCGCAGCATGTGCCTGGCATCAAACTGTTCATGGGCTCAAGCACTGGCAACATGCTTGTTGACAAGCGCGACGTGTTGAAGCAGCTCTTTGCCAACTCGCCACTGCCTATCATGGCGCATTGCGAGGACACCGACATCATCAACCGCAATATGCAATTGGCCAAGCAGAAGTATGGCGACGACCCTGCGGTGGAGCATCATCCCGAGATACGCTCTGAGGAAGCTTGCTGGGAGTCGACACGCCTTGCCGTGGAACTTGCCAGCGAGACTGGAGCACGTCTGCATGTGGCTCATCTCACTACAGAGCGCGAACTGCAGCTCTTTGGCTCTGACCCTAAAATCACGGCTGAGGCTGTTATTGCTCACCTCTTCTTCTGCGATGACGACTATAAGACATTAGGTACACGCATAAAATGCAACCCTGCCATTAAGACACGTGCCGACCGCGATGCCTTGCGCCGTGCCCTCAGCGACGGACGTATAGCTACTGTAGGAACCGACCATGCACCGCATCTACTTTCTGATAAGGAGGGAGGATGCGCCAATGCTGCTTCGGGAATGCCGATGGTTCAGTTCTCGCTCGTGGCTATGCTTGAGCTTGTTGACGAGGGAGTGCTCAGCATTGAGCGTCTTGTGGAGCTTATGGCTCATAATCCTGCCCGACTCTTCGAGATTGCCAAGCGCGGATTCCTGCGCAAGGGTTATAAGGCCGACATTGTTCTTGTCAAGCCGCAGTCGCCTTGGACTGTCGACAAGGATTGCATTCAGAGTAAGTGCGGTTGGAGTCCTATGGAGGGACATACCTTCCAGTGGCAGGTGCGCACAACAATGTGCAACGGACACATTATATATAATAATGGTGCGTTTGACAATGAGAGTAGGGGCGAGGAACTGCGTTTCCGCACAGCGGAATAAGTGATGTTATGCTGAAATACATAGACTACACCATATCCTCGCTACGCCCTTACATCAACTGGCTCTACTTCTATCACGCCTGGGGACTTGCCGGCAAACCGCAAGAAGAGAAGGAACGTATGCGTAAGGAGGCAGATGCCATGCTCGACACATTCGAGAGACGCTACCACACACATGCTGTCTTTGGAGTGTTCGACGCCAATAGCGATGGCGACGACCTCATCATCAAAGGCATACGCCTGCCTATGCTGCGCCAGCAGCATCCCACTAAGGAGGGAGAGCCCAATCTGTGCCTTGCCGACTTTGTGCGACCCTTGACGGGAGGCATAACGGATAGGGTGGGGGCTTTTGCCACTACTGTCGACGCTGCAATGGAGCATGACTTCATGACTGATGACTTCAAGCGAATGCTTTCGCAGACACTTTCCGACCGACTTGCCGAAGCTACTGCCGAACTGATGCATCTTGAGGTGAGGCGCAAATATTGGGCATACGCTCCCGATGAGCAACTATCCATGCGCGAGCTTCTGCGTGAGGACTATCAAGGCATACGGCCTGCCGTGGGCTATCCGTCAATGCCCGACACAAGCATGAACTTCTTGCTCGACCAACTCATCGATATGAAGCGCATAGGCATACACCTTACTGAGAGCGGGGCAATGCGCCCTCATGCCTCGGTGTCGGGACTTATGTTTGCCCATCCCAAGGCCCACTACTTCGATCTTGGCAAGATTGGCGACGACCAGTTGCGCGACTATGCCCGACGCAGGCACATACCCGTGGAGCTTGCACGCCGCTTCCTTGCGTCGCGCCTGTAGAATAGAAATAAAACAAAGATATGATAGCACGAATATTCATATTCATAATTCTCGCGACGATATTGCCCGATGTCTACGTCTATCGTCGCTATCTTCGCCGTCGCTTCGACCTCGCAGCTTGGCAACGTCTATTGTGGTGGTTGCCGGGTGCGGCAATGATAGCCGTTACATTAATGTATACGATGATCGACAATTTTGCGCCCGACAACCTCACATGGTTCAACATCTATCTCTTTATGCTTGGACTCATTGTCGTGCCAAAGCTGTTGTTCGTGGTTTCATCGCTTGTGGGACGGCTTGTGCGCCGCGTGTTTCATCTGCACCGCAACTGGGGCAACTACATCGGACTTGTGATAGTGCTCGGCGAGTTGTATGTCTTGTTCACGGGTTCTATGCTTGGTCCCGACCGTTTGCGGGTGAACGAGGTGACACTTGAGTTCAACGACCTTCCGCAGGCATTTGATGGCTATCGCATTGTGCAGTTCTCCGATGCCCATCTCGGTTCTATGCGCACTGAGCTTCTCAGTCGAGCTGTCGACGAAATCAACTCACAGCGTCCCGACATGATAGTGTTTACAGGCGACCTGCAGAACATGCGTCCGCAGGAACTTACACGCCATGCTCCTGTTCTCGCCCGACTTCATTCGCGAGACGGAATTTATTCGGTGCTTGGCAATCACGACTATTCGGAGTATCTGCCCAGTCTGCCCGAAACAACCAAGCGAGCGTATGAACGCCAGACACGCAGCTTCGAGACTTCTATTGATTGGAATCTATTGCTCAACGACCGACGCATCATACGTCGCGGACAAGATTCACTGGTGATAGCAGGCGGGGAGAACGACGGACTTCCACCGTTTCCACAGAAAGCCGATCTAAAGCGCACATTGCGTGGAATATCTTCCAAGTCGTTTGTTATTATGCTTCAGCACGACCCTTCGGCTTGGCGACGCTCCATATTGCCCTACTCCAAGGTGCAGCTCACCTTAAGTGGCCATACCCACGGAGGACAGTTTAGTTTGTTTGGATTGCGTCCTACACAGATAGTGGGCAAGGAAGACGCAGGACTCTATAGCGAGGGCAACCGCAAGCTGTTTGTGTCTACTGGTCTTGGTGGCTTTGTGCCTTTCCGCTTCCATATGGACCCCGAAGTGGTGGTGATAACCCTCCGAAAGAAATGACAAATACAAGAAAACAATTAATAACTGATAATTTATAATTAATAATTGAAGAAAGTGATGAACATTTTATATCGTATTTACCAGCTATTTATAGCTCTCCCCTTGATAGCCATCTATACATTGATAACATGCATTATAGTCATCATTGGCTGCGCCATAGGCAATGGCCATTTCTGGGGCTACTATCCCGGCAAGTGGTGGGCACAGTTTATTGTGCGCATACTTCTGTTGCCTGTAAAGGTGGAGGGTAGAGCGAATTTGCAGAAAGGCCAGTCGTATGTGTTTGTAGCCAATCATCAAGGCTCCTTCGACATATTCCTTATCTACGGTTTCCTCTGCCGCAACTTCAAGTGGATGATGAAGCGACAGCTCCGCCAAATGCCTTTTGTTGGCAAGGCATGCGAGTCTGCTCACCATATATTTGTTGACAAGCGTGGCCCGAGCAAGATACGCGAGACCTACGACCGTGCTCGCCGCACCTTGCAAGGAGGTATGTCGCTTGTGGTGTTCCCTGAAGGAGCACGCTCGTTTACAGGACACATGGGTGTCTTCAAGCGTGGTGCATTCATGCTTGCCGACGACATAGAACTGCCCGTAGTGCCACTTACCATCAATGGTTCTTTCGACATAATGCCCCGTCAGCGCGACATGCGTTGGGTGAAATGGCATCCTCTCCGCCTCACTATCCATAAGCCTATCCAACCTATAGGCAAGGGAACTGAGAACATAAAGTATCTTGAGGAGGAGAGCTATAAGGCAGTGATGTCTGGTCTTGTGGATGAATATAAGGGTTTTGTGGAAAATCCCGACCAATAAACTCTACAATAGTCAGATTTATTATTTTTAATACATTAATGCTTTGCTTTTACAATAATCTTAGTACTTTTGCATAAAAGTAGATTATCTTTATTTTTCAACGACAATTATGAATAATAGCGACAGCATAGTAATCATCCCTACCTATAACGAGAAGGAGAACATCGAGAAAATCATACGTGCGGTGTTCGCACTTGAAAAGAAGTTCAACATTCTTGTGATTGACGACGGTAGCCCCGACGGCACAGCCAAGATTGTGCACCGACTCATAGACACGGAGTTCAACAACCGACTCTTTATACTTGAGCGTAGCGGTAAACTCGGACTTGGCACTGCCTACATCACAGGCTTCAAGTGGGCTTTGCAGAACAATTACGACTACATCTTCGAGATGGATGCCGACTTCTCTCACGACCCTAACGACCTTCCGCGCCTCTATTCTGCCTGCCATGACGAGGGTTACGACGTGGCTATTGGCTCGCGCTATGTAAGTGGAGTGAATGTGGTAAACTGGCCTATCGGTCGTGTGCTTATGAGCTACTTCGCCTCAAAATACGTGCGCTTTGTCACAGGCTTCAGTGTACACGACACCACAGCCGGCTTCAAGTGCTACCGACGTTGTGTGCTTGAGTCGATACCTCTCGACCAAGTGCGCTTCAAGGGGTATGGCTTCCAGATTGAGATGAAGTTCACCGCCTACAAGATGGGCTATAAGATTAAGGAAGTGCCAGTGATATTTGTCAACCGTCGCGAGGGTGTGAGCAAGATGAGTGGAGGCATATTCGGCGAAGCCTTCTTTGGCGTTATGCGATTGCGCTGGGATGGATGGTTCCGCAAGTATCCAGTGGCAAAACACTGATTATAGTTATGGAGATAAAGGAAATAAGTAAATTATATGAAGCCCTGCCACAGTGCGGGGCTTTTTTGAAAGCTATTGGCGACAAGTCGGTGAGGCATGTGTTTCTTAAGGGAATGCTTGCCTCATCGGCTTCTGTGTTTTTTGCTGCCGTAGCAGGCAAGAAGAGCAAGAAGGAGCAGCCGCTTACTGCTGTCTTCGTGCTTCAGGATAATGATGAGGCTGGATATTTCTATCACGACCTCACGCAGATACTTGGCATCGACAACGTGCTCTTCTATCCCTCGTCCTATCGTAGGGCTGTGAAATACGGACAGCGCGACTCTGCCAACGAGATATTGCGCACCGAGGCTCTTAGCCGACTTGCGGCTGTTGAGGGCAAAGGCAAGAAGTCGGATTCATCTGCCAAGAGTCAGCAGGGTGCATATCTGTATGTTGTCACATGTCCTGAGGCATTGAGCGAACTTGTTGTCTCAAAGCGCCGACTCGATGAGCGTACCATAAACATTGCCGTTGGCGACATCGTGAATCTTGCCGACTTGGGTCGCCAATTGCGCGAGTTTGGCTTTAAGGAAGAGGATTATGTGTACGAGCCTGGTCAGTTTGCCATGCGCGGAAGTATTGTCGATGTCTATTCCTATTCGTCCGAGCTGCCTTTCCGCATCGATTTCTTTGGCGACGAGGTAGACACTATACGCACGTTTGAGGTGGCAGACCAGTTGTCGAAGGACCATAAGAAGGACATTCAGATTGTGCCCGAACTGGCTCAGATTGTAGAGGACAAGCAGCCCTTCACGGCTCTCTTGCCCGACGATGCCACGCTTGTGATAAAGGACCGCTTGTATCTCTGCTCCGCAGTAGAGAAGATTTACGACGAGGGCTTCTCGTCGCAGGCTCTTGCGTCGCGGCTTGAGGGTGCCACGGAGATGGAACAGGAACAGATAATGCGCGACATGCGCAAGGAGAACAATCTTGTGTCGGGTGTGCGCTTCCGCGAAGAGATATGCAAGTTTCGCTTTGTGGAGTTCGGACCACAGCCTACAGGCACTCCTCAGGCAACCATTGCCTTCAGCATCTCTCCCCAACCGCTCTTCCACAAAAACTTTGAATTGCTCGCCAAGACTCTTGAGGACTATCTCCTGCAAGGCTACAAACTCTATATCCTTGCCGACTCAGAGAAACAGACACGCCGCTTGAAGGAGATATTCGAAAGCGATGAGTTGAAGGCGTTGCGCAATATCCATCACGACAAGTCGCCTAATTCCGAGGCTTTGTCTGTGGCCGATCGTCTGGAGTTTACTCCCGTCGACCATACTCTTCATGAGGGCTTTGCCGACAACGATCTTCGTCTGTGCTTCTTCACCGACCATCAGATCTTCGACCGTTTCCATAAATACAACCTCAAGTCGGATAAGGCCCGCACGGGCAAAATGGCTCTCACCATGAAGGAGTTGCAGGAGATGGAGCCCGGCGACTTCATTGTGCATATCGACTTTGGCATTGGCAAGTTTGGTGGTTTGGTTCGTGTGCCTGTGGGCGACACCTATCAGGAGGTGATACGCATCTACTATCAGCGTGGCGACATAGTGGATGTGAGCATACATTCTTTATATAAGATTTCCAAGTATCGCCGTTCCGACACTGGCGAGCCTCCTCGCCTGAGCACTCTTGGCACCGGAGCTTGGGACCGCCTGAAGGAGCGCACCAAGAAGCGCATAAAGGACATAGCGCGCGACCTCATAAAGCTTTATGCCAAGCGTCGGCATGAGAAGGGATTTGCCTTCACTGCCGATTCTTACTTGCAGCACGAGCTTGAGGCGTCGTTCCTTTACGAGGACACTCCCGACCAGTCGCGTGCCACACAGGATGTTAAGGCGGATATGGAGTCGGCTCGACCTATGGACCGTCTTGTGTGTGGCGATGTAGGCTTTGGCAAGACAGAGGTGGCTATACGCGCTGCCTTCAAGGCGGCTACCGATTGCAAGCAGGTGGCTGTGCTTGTGCCTACCACGGTGCTTGCCTTTCAGCACTACAAGACATTCCGCGACCGACTTAAGGATATGCCCGTGCGTGTGGACTATCTATCGCGTGCCCGCTCGGCTAAGCAGACGCGTGAGGTGCTTGCCGACCTTAAGGAGGGCAAGATCGACATCCTTATTGGTACACATAAACTCTTGGGCAAGTCGGTGGAATGGCACGACCTTGGTTTGCTTGTCATCGACGAGGAGCATAAGTTTGGTGTGGCTACTAAGGAGAAGTTGCGCAAACTGAAGACCAACATCGACACGCTCACCATGTCTGCCACGCCTATTCCCCGCACTTTGCAGTTCTCGCTTATGGGTGCTCGCGACATGAGCATCATCCGCACTCCGCCACCCAACCGCTATCCTGTGCAAACCGACCTTGGTGTGTTCAGTCATGAGATAATAGCCGATGCCATCAACTTCGAGATGTCGCGCAATGGTCAGGTGTACTTCGTCAACAATCGTATTTCCAATCTGCCCGAGATTGCTGCTATGATTCATAAGTATGTGCCCGATGCCCGTGTGGCGATAGGCCACGGACAGATGAGTCCCGAGGAACTTGAGAAGATTATCATTGGGTTTATGGACTACGACTACGACGTGCTGCTCTCCACTACAATCGTGGAGAATGGCATCGACATAAGCAATGCCAACACCATCATCATCAACGATGCCCATAAGTTTGGCTTGTCCGACTTGCATCAGATGCGCGGACGTGTGGGACGTTCCAACCGCAAGGCTTTCTGCTATCTCTTGGCTCCTCCTAAGTCGGCACTCACTCCCGAGGCACGCCGCAGACTTGAGGCATTGGAGAATTTCTCTGAGCTTGGCAGCGGTTTCAATCTTGCCATGCAGGATCTTGACATACGTGGAGCGGGCAATCTGCTTGGGGCAGAGCAGAGCGGATTTATGGAGGACCTTGGCTATGAGACCTATCAGAAAATTCTGAATCAGGCTGTCACTGAGCTTAAGAACGATGAGTTCCAGGATGTCTATGCCGAAGAGATTGCCCAGGGTAGGGAAATCTCGGGTGATGAGTTTGTGGAGGACTGCTCAATAGAGAGCGATCTTGAGATGTACTTCCCCGAATGCTATGTGCCTGGCTCCTCAGAGCGAATGTTGCTCTATCGCGAACTCGACAATATAGAGGACGACCAACAGCTCGATGCCTATCGACAACGGCTTGCCGACCGCTTCGGTCCTTTGCCTCGCGAAGGTGAGGAACTGCTGCAGGTAGTTCCGCTTCGACGCCTTGGCAAACGGCTTGGCTGCGAGAAGATAATCCTTAAGCAGGGTAGGATGCAGATGCAGTTTGTGTCCAATCCCGACTCTGCCTACTATCGCAGTCAGGCGTTCGGACGTGCGCTCAACTATATTGGCACGCACACTCGGCGCTGCAATCTTAAGGAGGTCAACGGCAAACGCTCTATGGTGATAACAGGCATTCCTACAGTGAAAGATGCTGTGGATGTATTGACCGAAATCACGAAAATGCCTTGATTTGTTAAAATAATTAATATAAAGTTGATTGTATTTGGAAATAAAACTATACCTTTGCCCGCTCAAAAGTATTAATTAACATTTATAATCAACTTTATGCAAAGACAAAGATTTATGACAGGCCGCGAGGCTTTGCGCTTCAAGCATTTCACACGCAGAAGCTACGCCCTGTTCAGCTGCATTGGCAGGGAAGTGATTGTCTGCACCCTTAGCGTGGCAACTTTAACCTACGCCAAGGCCGAAGGCATCAGCACCAACCCGGTAAATAATGTAGCTGCGACCGACTCTTTGTATTGTGATGAAGTGAAGCTCGATGAGGTGACAGTCACCTCATCGCGTGCTCCGCTTACAGCATTGCAGTCGGCCAAGATTGTCTCTGTTATCTCACGCGACGATATTCAGCGTGCGGAGGTAGCGAGTGTTAACGATCTCTTGAAGTTAGCCACGGGCGTGGATGTCCGTCAGCGCGGTGGCTTTGGTGTACAGACGGACATTAGCATCAACGGTGGCACGTTCGACCAGATTACTATTCTATTGAATGGTGTGAATATCTCAAGTCCGCAGACTGGTCATAACGCAGCCGATTTCCCAGTTTCTCTTTCTGATATTGAGCGCATCGAGGTTCTCGAGGGTGCTTCGGCACGTGTGTTCGGTTCTTCTGCCTTTAATGGTGCCATCAATATCGTCACTCGTTCCGACAATGAGTCAAATATACGTCTGTCGGCAGAGGGTGGTTCGTTCGGAACATTCGGTGGTGATTTTGGTGTTAATCTTAAGACAGGCAACCTTAGCCAGAAGCTCAGTGGTGGATATACCCAGAGCGATGGTGGCACTGTCAATTCCGACTTCAAGCGTCGTCGTGCCTATTACATGGGTGGCTACACTTCGCGATATGCCGACCTCACATGGCAGGGTGGACTCTCCTCGCAGGATTATGGAGCGTCTACATTCTACAGTGCTAAGTTTAATAACCAGTGGGAGGCCACACGCCGTATTATTGCGTCGGCACAGGCTGACATAAAACCATTGGGCAACGACAATCTCGTTTTCTCTCCCCAGCTATATTGGCATCGTGATGTCGACCATTACCAGCTGACACGTGGCAAGGAGGGTGCCAAGAATGGCGAGAATTACCACCGCACCGATGTTTATGGAGCTTCGCTCAATGCCCATGCTACATGGCTTCTTGGCAAGACAGCCATTGGCTTCGACCTCCGCAAGGAGCACATTATGAGTACTGCTTATGGCGATTTGTTGCCTGAGTCCGACTGGGCTTCAATACATGGCACCAACCGTAAGTACGACCATCGTGGCGACCGCACCAACACGAGTCTCTTCCTTGAGCATAATGTCATTCTTGGTGGATTCACATTGTCGGCTGGTGTGTTGGCCAATCGCAACACTGCTCTTGACAACGACTTCCGTTTCTATCCTGGTGTCGACGTTTCCTATCGTCCTAATGATTCTTGGAAGTTCTATGCCTCATGGAACAAGGCTTTGCGTGTGCCCACCTACACCGACCTTTACACCAACAACTCTGTGCAGCAGGGCGACCTTGACCTTAAACCAGAGAAGAACTCAATGTTCAAGATTGGCGCTCGCTTCCGTCATTCGGGTGTTGAGGCTTTGGTTAGCGGCTTCTACTCAAAGGGTACTGACATCATCGACTGGGTGTATACTACCGAGGAGCGCGGCAAATACCACGCTATGAATATCGGCAAACTCGACAATATGGGTTATAATGCCGACCTTACCTTGCACATGCAGGAGATAGTGCCAGGCTCTTTCATCACTCGCGTCAAGCTTGGCTATGCCTATATCCATCAAGACCACTCCACCGCTCGTCCGGTATATGGCTCGCTCTATGCCTTGGAGTATCTTCGTCATAAGGCCACTTTCCAGCTCGACCATAACATATGGAGCCGACTCTCTGCCTCATGGGCAGTGCGTTGGCAGGAGCGTATGAATGGATATACGCCATATACAAAGGTCGACCTTAAGGTGCAATGGACTGCTCCCACATATAATATATATGTAAAGGCAGACAACCTTACCGCCCATCACTACTACGACCTTGGTGCTGTGCGCCAGCCAGGATTGTGGATAATGGCGGGTGCAAGCTTTATAATTAATTAAAGAATTCTCCATCCCACACCCAGCATCAAGTGCTTGGGTGTATGGAAATTGTTCAGTGTATAACCTATATGCACAAGTGCATGTTTGGTTACATTAACTTTCAGGGCAAGAATTTCGTAGGCTCCGCCAAATTCGCCGGTGCCATTCACGAAGTTCTTGCCTATACCAAAGTTTATGTTGAAGTAAGGCATGGCAAATTCAGCGCGTGCCGAAAGCCCTAATGTCATTTGTTTTGTAGCCGACGGTCTGCGGTATTGGTCGTTGGTGTCAGGGTCTATATAGTCAACATCGTAATACAGTTTGGCAGAGCGGTCGTACACTCCGTCAAGCGACACACCAAGCTTCAACCAATGGTTTAACTTGTAAAGAGGATTGAAGTTGAATCCCATCACCGATGCCTTTCCTTCCAATGCGTAGGGATAACCATCCTCGTAGATGCCACGCTGTCGCCATGCTCCATAGAGTATGATGTCGTAGTTGATGCTATGCTCCGTAGGTGGCAACTGTTCATGTCTATGTGCAAGACGCGATTGCCGGCGGTTTATGTAGTAGGCTGCACCCAATCGCAATGCCACAGTGTTCAGTCCGAGATTGGGAAACTGTGTGTTGCCATTGGAATAGTGGGCTGCGTTTATGCCGAAGTTCAAGTCCACATGTCGCGACAATATCCAGCGCAAGTATAGTTCAAGACCTATGTATGCTGTTACCTTCGAGCCTATCACACGGTTGTCAGGATTTCTCTCCTCGTTGTATGGGTTCCATCCAAAGGCCAGTCCTAAGTTCCACTCATAGTTTAAGGCAAGGCGGTTGCTTAGGCTTGCTATGCGTGCTCCTTGCAGCAGATACACACTCACGGGGTTGCCCAACTGTGGGTTGAAGTCGTTATACGCCACGCCAATACCCTGATATGCGTCACGGTAGATGCGTGCCTGCTCACTCTCTTCGGGAGCCGAGAAGGCATATTTCAAGTGATAGCCCATGTCATGGTTCATGGTTCTCACCTCTGGGTTGTTGCCTTTAAGGAAGTCGTTGGTATGCAGAATAGCTCCTGGTCTGTAGTCAAGCATCAACTGGTGTACATAGTGGCTGGTAGCAGTAGTGGCGGTGTCTGCTTCGTTAGCCTTGCATACTGTTGCCATGAAGACAAGCACTATAATGCTATATATATAATAAGGTGTAAATCTCATTTTCTTCTGTGGTTTATATTTTTCATAGTCCGACCACGACCGTTTCCTTCGTCTTGGTCTATTGACATGCAAATTTACTAAGAATAATGCAATTATTGTCATACTAAGTAATAAAAATCCCTCTATGTGCCATATTGACAGGTGTAGTCTGACAATGTTTGTCAGTATTTTCTTCCAACAGGTGGTTTTGGCACGCCATTTGTATATAATAAGGCGAACGCGGTTCTGAGTTTACGGAATAAGCAAATACGAAGTGTTCTTGGAAGAAGCGTTCATATAGTAATTAACAAATAAGAAATAAAAAATAAAAAAAATACAACTATGGGAAAGATTATTGGAATCGACTTAGGTACTACAAACTCTTGTGTTGCCGTTTTTGAGGGCAACGAACCAGTAGTAATCGCCAACAGCGAAGGCAAGCGCACAACTCCTTCTATCGTTGGTTTCGTAAAGGACGGTGAGCGTAAGGTAGGCGATCCTGCAAAGCGTCAGGCTATCACCAATCCTAATAACACCGTATATTCTATCAAGCGCTTCATGGGTGAGACCTATGAGCAGTGCTCTAAGGAGGTTACACGTGTTCCGTTCACTGTTGTCAACGAGGGTGGCTATCCACGTGTCGACATCGACGGTCGCAAGTATACTCCGCAGGAAATCTCAGCTATGGTGCTTCAGAAGATGAAGAAGACTGCTGAGGATTATCTCGGTCAGGAGGTTACAGACGCAGTTATCACTGTTCCTGCTTACTTCTCTGATTCACAGCGTCAGGCTACCAAGGAGGCAGGTCAGATTGCAGGTCTCAACGTTCGTCGTATCGTTAACGAGCCTACTGCTGCTGCTCTTGCTTACGGTGTAGACAAGGCAAATAAGGATATGAAGATTGCAGTGTTCGACCTTGGTGGTGGTACATTCGATATCTCAATCCTTGAGTTCGGTGGTGGTGTATTTGAGGTTCTCTCTACCAATGGTGATACTCACCTCGGTGGTGACGACTTCGACCAGGTTATCATCGACTGGCTTGTTAATGGCTTCAAGGCCGACGAGGGCATCGACCTCTCTAAGGATCCAATGGCTATGCAGCGCTTGAAGGAGGCTGCCGAGAAGGCTAAGATCGAGCTTTCAAGCACAACATCTACCGAGATCAACCTTCCGTATATCTCAGCCGAGGGTGGTGTGCCAAAGCACTTGGTTAAGACATTGACCCGTTCACAATTCGAGCAGCTTGCCCACAACCTTATCCAAGCATGTCTTGTTCCTTGTCAGAACGCTATGCGCGACGCTAAGCTCCAGACAAGCGACATCGATGAGGTTATCCTCGTAGGTGGTTCAAGCCGTATACCTGCTGTTCAGACTCTCGTTAAGAACTACTTCGGCAAGGAGCCTTCAAAGGGTGTTAACCCTGATGAGGTTGTAGCCGTTGGTGCTTCTATCCAGGGTGCTATCCTCAACAAGGAGAGCGGTGTAGGCGACATCGTATTGCTCGACGTTACTCCTCTTACTCTCGGTATCGAGACTATGGGTGGTGTGATGACAAAGCTTATTGATGCCAACACTACTATCCCTGCTAAGAAGAGCGAGGTATTCTCAACAGCTGTCGACAACCAGACTGCCGTAACTATCCACGTGCTTCAGGGCGAGCGTCCTATGGCTGCTCAGAACAAGTCTATCGGTCAGTTCAACCTTGAGGGTATTGCTCCAGCTCGTCGTGGTGTTCCTCAGATTGAGGTTACATTCGATATCGATGCCAACGGTATCCTTAATGTTTCTGCCAAGGATAAGGCTACTGGCAAGGAGCAGGCCATCCGCATTGAGGCTTCTTCTGGCTTGAGCAAGGAGGAAATCGACCGCATGAAGGCTGAGGCTGAGCAGAATGACAAGCTCAATCAGGCTGACTCAATGATCTTCACT